>Ga0172381_10004977_pt1 | contig 13598 bp, 13 predicted proteins | sample Leawel6488metaG_FD_119754 | JGI IMG/M metagenome (GOLD analysis project Ga0172381, IMG submission 119754) | Leachate microbial communities from a municipal landfill in Southern Ontario, Canada - Leachate well 64-88 metaG | ecosystem: Engineered > Solid waste > Landfill > Unclassified | place... | reverse complement strand
TGCCGCACAGTATATTTATTCCATTTTCCGGATCCCGGTGATCTTTTTGACCGGTCAGTGCGACGATAGTACCCTTACCCGGGCCAAGGTTGCAGAACCGTACGGATTTATCCTCAAGCCATTTACATCAAATGAGATTGTCTCCAACATCGAGATTGCCCTCTACAACCACAGTATGCGCAAACGGTATTTTGATAAGGCCGCACTCTGGGATATGCATAAGATCATGGGGGCGCTTGAATCGGTAATCATTACGGACACCCGTGGTCGTATCATTTTTTTGAACCCGTATTCCTGCAGGCTTTTAGATGTTCTGGAAAAAGACGCACTGGTTAAACCCCTCAAACAGGTACTGATCCTGGTAAACAAACAGACCGGCGAACGGATCAATGACCCGGCGCTCGATGTAATACGGGATAAAATTGTTGTAAACTATGATATCAATACGGTTCTGGTATCCCTTGCAAACAAAAAAAGATATGTTTCGCTCACTGCCCGCCCGGTAAAGGATGACAAAAATGAGATGATCGGTGTATCGGTTCATATCCGTGAAAAGACACTGACCGAGATTAAGATGGCAGAAAAGATCTAAACCCCTTCATTTGCAGGGCATGCCGAATCATTTAAAAAAAAGACAAAACGAAGATTAAACGGTATTTACTTGTCCGATTTCTTTTTGAAGAGTGCTTTTGAGAACCTATCGATAAATCCTTCACGTGGTACCTTTGCGGGTTCCTCTTTATACGCGACTCCGATGAGGTCTGATGCAATCCTCTGTATTGCTTTTGAGGCTTGCGAATCCGGATATTTAATGACAATCGGGGAGCGCGCGGCAGCAGCCCTCCTCACATTGGAATCCTCCGGGATAATACCGATGACTTTTACCCCAAGCACTTTTTCCATCTTTTTGGAAATGATCTCGCTCTTGTCCTGATCCACACGATTGATAATTGTCCCAAGGACATGCCCGCCTACAACTTCCGTAAGGATTTTTGTTTTGAGGCCGTCCACAATAGAAGAGAGTTCCGGATTGACGACAAGGATAACCTCATCTGCCACTGCCAGCGGAACCACGCCATCCTTGCTGATCCCGGCAGGTGCATCGATCAACAAAAACTCGCACCTTTTAACAATCTCTGATAAAACCTCGCGGATCTTATCCGGGTCTGCCTGCTGGAATCCCTGAAGAGAGATGCCACTCGGGATGACCTTGAGTCCGGCCGGGCCATTGTAGATCCCTTCATCGATATTATTTTTTCCGGCCAGGATCTCGTGCAGGGTTACCGGGGCGTCCTGCAATCCAAGAATCAGGCCGACATTTGCCATGCCGATATCCGCATCCATAAGGTAGGTCTCTTTTCCCAGTTTGGCAAGCATCGTTCCCAGATTGACAGAAACGGTGGTTTTACCCGTACCTCCTTTTCCGGATGCAATTGTGTATACCTTAACCATCGAACACCTATCGCCCTGATTATAATTTACTGTAATTATACGTATATGAAAATATTTTATTTATGTCTTTCATATTCGTGTTATATCCACCAGTTTAAAATATCTTTTGTATCACGTACCAGGTCTTCTCCGGGTTCCTGCTGATCCGGACCTTTTGTTTTTGCAATTCCTACAAGGGAAGATCCTTTGTGTTCCACACCAAACAACAGGATTCCGGGAGACCGTGCCCGGGGATTTGCAGTATAGGCCTCACAATACCTGGCGATATCCGCCACCGCTGGTTTCCTGCTGGAAGTGGCCAGCAGAAGGCCATCTGAAGTGGCGAGGGTGATCTCGTCGAGTGAATATTTTTCTGCAAGTGCCAGAAGACTCTGGTAAATATCTGTCATGCCATGAATGCAGTTAATCTCATTCGGATCGGGGGTGGAAGCAGCGACCGCACAGGGGTCCGGAGAAACTTTGTTATTGTTTGTGGGGATATTCTGGACGTGAAGTGGAATCCGGAACTGGTCTGCTGTAATTTTGTGCAGATTCTCACGCTTCGCGGCCCGCGCTTTTTTTACTGCAATGAAGGCGACAACAATAACGATCGCGATCACAACACCAATACCAAGGACAATCATGGTGCTGTTTATACCAAAGACTAGGGTCATATTCCTGCTTCCCTGTATCTAGTCCCGATCCATCAGATGGTCTAAGTGAAGGTTTTTTACCATCGTTTTGCAATCGTCCCTGATCTTGTCAGTCATCTGGTCCAGGTTCATGGAATCAAACGTATCAATGTCGCTCTCAAAAACGGTTTGAGGGGCATCTTTTGTTGGAATCACCGGCTCGTTTGGAACCAATGCCGTTGCTGCCCGGATAGAAACCGGGGGACCGCTGACAGGATTTTTCGGACCTGCAAGCGGGCGGGGTATCGTTTTTTTGGGTTGTGCCGTGAGAGGTGAGACTTTTTCCCGTGGGAAAGAAGGATTTGTTCCCAAAGCCGGCCCGGTTTTTTTCACTATTGCCCGGTGAGCCGGAAGAACCGGGAGGGTGACGGGTTTTTGGGGTGATGGAGTTGTAAGGCTACCTTTCATAATCCTCTCGGCCTTGTTGAACTCCAGGGAGAGCTGGATCTGCGCCTCGTTTAGTGTTGAGAGTGCCGCATCGATATCCACTTCTGCGAGGGCATTTATCAGACCATCCAGTGCGGCATCGCCTTTGAATGAATTATACTCTGCAAGGATACATTTCCCCGATTTCAGCACAAGCGTACTGACACCATCCCGGCACGAGATACTGCAGATCCCGGAGAACCGGCCCCGTGCAAGCTCCTCAAGGACATCTCCGGTCTTCTGGTTTTTCTGGATCTCGCGGAAAGTACCGCGGGGAAGTTGCATGATAACTCTAATGATCGCATTCTTGTATATAGTTTCTTTTTTTTGTGGAAGTCTCTGGTGTATTTCAAGGAAAATTCTGTCGAGTGCAGATTTTGGGATCCTGGCGCTTATATCCGTCCCGATTCTTTTAACAGGGGTTATTCTCTCGGTTGTTTGGCATTTCAGGGTTTAAGCGTCTTTATTTTTGTTTTCAAAGAGCAAATCAAAAATTTCTTTCTGATAAAAAACCCAACATTTTAATAGGAAAAAAGCAAGAAAGTCACATTTATTAAGTGGTGAAAAGATGCTCAAGCCGTTATTAGAGGAGTTTTTGAGAGTTGAAGGGGTATCCGCAGCAGTGGTCGTGGGAAGAGACGGGTTTGTGATCGAAAGTGCCGTCTCCGGCAAGGTGGATATCGAGGCACTGGGTGCCATGGCATCAACCGGCCTGGGCACCTCTGAAGCTATGGGAAACACTCTGGGAAAAGGCGAGCTCTCCCAGATGCTTGTTGAACTGGAGAAAGGGCCTATAATTCTTGCCCCCCTGTCAGCGGACGAACTGATCGCACTGGTTGCAGATACGACCGCAAATATCGGACGGATTCGTTACGAATTAAAGAAGAATAAGGAACGTATCGTCGCGGCTCTTTAATTTCCCTATCTTTAAAATCAATTTTATGAAACTACCGGCAGGGGCAGAGGGGGGTGTCGTTATAAACCCCCAAAAAGAGGGTATGCTTCAGTACCTTATGGCGTTTAAAGGAGCAATCATGATTGACTCCGGCCGAGGCAAGGGTTTTATCCTCACGTGCAATGGCACTCTGGTTGCTGCGTACTTCAAGGACAGGCACGGTATTTACCGGGGGGAATCTGCCGTCCAGAACCTGATGGCCGCCCCGGGGAGTGATGCCGGCCTGCCACAGCAGAATTTTGTCATGAGGGTGTACGGTGACGAGGAGTTTACAGAAGCTCTGGCTCTCTGTACCAAAGGCGGACTGCTCATAGAACCCGCTGTACCGCAGGAAGATAATTCAGCCCCCCCCTCAACCACGGCTCCTGAATCATCCCGGCATACTCCCACATTCCTTGAAGAATCCACCCTCACAAAGATCATCAGCCAACCCGGTGTTATTGCAGTTTCTGCTTTCTATGAAGGGTTCCCGGTACAGTCTTTGGGAGAGGGGGATTTTGAGCATGTAGCAGCACGTGCTGAGGATTTCCTGCGGGCCGGGACAAGACTTGCGCAGGATATGAACCTTGGGAAACCCGATCAGCTGATTCTCGAAACGGCGGAGAACAAATTTATTATTGCACCCTGTGGGGATCTGTTCCTTTGCATTATCACCCGTGCAGATGCCCAGCTCGGTCTCATGCGTGTCCTGATCAGGAGTATCCAGATTGAAGTGGGGAGTGGAACCTGACGGGAATGGAGTATGTGCATCGGGCAAGGATTTCCCCTGTATCATTTCAGAGGATAGATATAGTCCAAGATAAAAGAACCTTTTATATAAATACCCGCAACCGGGATTTACAGAAAGGAGGTTGTTCAGGTTGAAATCACATGATAATGCGGCTCACGATGATATAAGTGCCCTTCTTAAAAAAATTCGGGGCACACAGGCGCCGGAGGATGAATCGGCAGTCCCGACCGCATCCCCCCCGGAAGAACCAGATCCCGGTGGAACCGGTGATTTCTCTGCACTCCTCCAAAAACTTGGCATGAAGAAACCGGAAAATGCTTCCGGAGAAGTTCCGGAAAAAATCGATTCGCCCGATTCCGCATTGCCCGGGGATACTGATGATTTCGATGACCTGCTTGAGGATATTCCCTCTTCGGAACCCGTTTCGCAGACCCCGGATCTGAACGGAAATGATGTGCGCGAAGTGCTGGGAAAGTTCCTCGCGCAGTCGGGAGCTTCACCAACCTCCCCATCTGTGCCCGAGGAAAAAACTGCCCCGTCCGCTGTAGAACCCCCTCAAGAGATCCCTGTCGAAATTACTGAAGAAGATCCCCGGGAGACCCGGACAACCTCATTTTTTAAGAAACGAAAAGTGACGCGGGAATCGACCTCAAAGAAATCTGCCGATACATCGGGGAATGACACGGATGATCGGATAATCTCTGTTGATCAGATCTCCGAATACTCCGGACTCATCCTCCCCAAAGGGGCGACATTCCCGATCGATGAGATCAAACTTCATGGCAGTATAAATGCCTTTGAGAACACCGGGACCGGAACCCTGCCCCCGGAATTTGCGGATATCTGGAAACGGGAATTCTCGACAGCCGGGTTTAAGGATTTCGAATCGGAATTTTCTCTCGATCAGGAAACGGTAAACCCGGCTGCGGCAAAGAAGTCCCGGTTTTCGGCACTCTTCAACGTCATGCGCTCGGCATCTGAGGAATACAATCCCAAAGTGCATGGATCTCTTGTCGATCTTACCTTTGAAGCGAAACCGGGAATCGAAGAGATGGAGATGTACCCGGTGAATGAGCCTTATGCCTATATCCGGATTATTTATGACCACTCCACGCATGAGTATACTTACCTGGTCCTCGAACCTGTTCTTTCCGAACCTGAAAAAGACCTGTTAAAGGAGTTAAAAGAACGCCTCTTTGAAACGCTGGATATCAACACCAAAGATATATCCAAAGATGAGGCACGGCGCCAGCTTCGGATTTCGGTGGATGATATACTCGCTGATTACGGGATCAAGCTCAGCCCGGTCCAGCGCGAGAAAATCCTGTATAACATGCACAAGGATTTCCTTGGCGATGGTCTTATCGATGCGATCATGCATGACAAGCATATCGAGGATATTTCCTGCGATGGTGTCAACACGCCTCTGTTTGCATTCCACGCAAGTTACGAATCGATGAAGACGACGCTGATGTACCTCAATGCCGAAGAACTTGACTCCTTTGTCACAAAACTCGCCCAGCGTGCCGGTAAGTATATCTCCATTTCAGAACCGATTCTCGATGCAACCATGAACGATGGTTCCCGTATCCAGATGACGCTCGGGCAGGAAGTGACTGCCCACGGCTCCACATTCACCATCCGTAAGTTCAAGGATGAGCCGATCACCCCCACGGATCTCATCGAGTGGCACACGTTTGCCCCGCTTTCGGTCGCGTATATCTGGCTTGCCGTGGAGAACGGCAAATCTGCGATTTTTGCCGGGGGAACCGCATCCGGCAAGACCACGTCGTTAAACGCGATCTCGTTGTTTATTCCCCCAATGGCAAAGATTGTAAGCCTTGAAGATACCCGGGAATTGAAACTTCCCCATCCCAACTGGATCCCCAGTGTGACCCGGGATTCGTTTGATACGGCAGGACGCGGGGAGATCAACATGTATGAACTCCTGCGTGCTGCCATGCGGCAGCGGCCTGAGTACATCCTCGTAGGGGAAGTCCGTGGCAAGGAATGCCAGACGCTCTTCCAGGCGATGAGCACCGGCCACGTTACGTATTCCACGATCCACGCAGATTCGGTATCGAGTGTCGTCCACCGTATCGAAAACCCCCCCATGGATGTACCGCGGAACATGCTTTCGGCGCTTGATATCGTCTGCATCCAGGTGCAGGCCCGGATGGGTGGCAAGCGTATCCGCCGGAATAAGCAGATCGTCGAGATCCTCGATATCGATCCACGGACAAACGAACTGATCACAAACGAGGTCTTCAAATGGCGATCCGCAACTGACGAGATCACCTATTCCGGGAAGTCTTACATCCTTGAAGAGATCATGGAGGCCCGGGGCTGGAACGAGAACCGGATGCGGGAAGAACTCAAGCGCCGGCAGGAAGTGCTGGAGTGGATGCGCATCAAAAAGATCCGGCATTACAAGGATGTCGCAAAGATCCTTATCTCGTATTACCGTGAGCCGGAAGTGGTTATCGAACGTGTAAGGAAGGACCTGTATGAATAGTTTTGAACGGTTCTGCTTCAATCTCCTTGGTATGCGGATGAAGGCAAAACGGGAGCAGTACTCGCAGCTCCGTAACGACCTTATATCCGCCCGGCTTAAAACCCCCTTTGAAGTCTATGTCTCTACCGCCATTGTCAGTTCAGTTCTTGTTGGTCTCATCTCTGCGGTTGGACTGGGAATACTGACCTGGCTTCTCAAACTCCCCAACCTCATAAAATACAAAGGTGAGGTTCCCGCATCGGTCCTCGTTTTATCACAGCACAGTCTCATCCTTGGGACCGTTTTTGTGGTCTTCTTCTCGCTCCTTGTCTTTGGCGGGATGACCTATGTGGTATTTCTCGTATACCCGTCGGTCGAGGCCGGAAACCGGCGCCGGAATATCGATGCAACGATGCCCTACGCCATCAATTATATTACTTCCATGTCCACTGCCGGTATTACCCCGGCCGAGATTTTCCGCCTGCTGGGGGACAGCCCTATATACGGGGAGAGTTCAGTGGAAGCGCGGTATATCGCCCGGGAGATCGATATCTTCGGGCGGGATCTCATTGATGCGCTCAGGATCGTCTCTTCAAGCACCCCCTCCCGACGGATGAAGGAGTTCTTACAGGGAGCGATGGCCAGTATCTCCAGTGGAGGGAACCTCACGGATTATTTCCGCACCAAGGCAAACCAGTATGCTCTGGAGAACCGCCAGACCCAGAAAATGTTCCTGGATACGCTTGCGTTGATCTCGGAATCGTACGTAACCGCAATGGTGGCCGGTACGCTCTTTTTGATCATTATCCAGTCTATCATGGCGGTTATAGGTGGGAATTCAAGTCCGATTTTACTTTATGTCGTCATCTACCTGATGATTCCCTTTGGTACTATAATGTTCATTATCATGATCAGTTCCATGACTCCGGAGACCTGATATGGCACTCAAGGATACATTTACCGGCCTGCTCGGACAGAAAAAGGATCCGGGCTCTCTCCCACCCCGACCGCTCACCCGTGCCGAGATGGATTCGGTTGAGGGCGAACTCAATGAGATCACCCGGAAACTGGAGACCGAACGTAAAAGCCGGGACGGGATCGGACGATTCTTCAAGCACCCCCTCAAGGTTCTCACGGAACAACCCGCTAATATCCTTATCGTCTGTATCCCCCTGTCGTTGATTGTCTTTATCGGCGGTTTCCTGTCGATGGTGAAGATATACGGTATCAAGGTGCTCTATACTTCGACCGTTATCGATGATTTCGCGGTACTTGCGGTGCTGATCTCTGTTATCCCGGTAGCCATTCTTGATTTCAGGGAACAGAGCCGGATAAAAAACCTTGAGGACGCCCTCCCCAACTTCTTCCGCGATCTTGCCGGGATGAACGATTCCGGCATGACGCTCCCCACGGCAGTTCATCTCGTCGCCGGCGCCGAATACGGTGCCCTGACGCCCCATATACGGAAACTGGATAACGAGATGTCGTGGGGCGTTGGTTTCGTTGAAGGTATGTACCGGTTCGGGAAGAACCTGGGAACACCGCTTGCCGACCGGAGTGTCGACCTGATCGCAAAAGCAAGCAAGGCCGGCGGGGATATCAGTGAGGTGCTCCGTGCAGCGGCAAACGATACCTTCGAGGTCGTCAACCTTGCCCAGGAACGACGGAATAACATGATGATCTACGTGATCATCGTGATAGTCTCATTTGCGGTCTTCCTCTTTGTCATCGCAATTCTTGTGAGTACCTTTTTGAGCACCATGGCCACGGCAGGCATGGCAGCGCAGGCATCAGCTGCAAGCAGCAAGTTCATGTCAAGAATCGATCTTCCCGCGTACAAACGGCTGTTTTCCCATGCAGCGATGATCCAGGGTTTTTTCTCCGGTCTCTGTGCCGGCCAGATGGGTGAAGGACGGGTTATTGCCGGTCTTAAGTATTCGGCGGTTATGCTGATCATATCGTGGGTCGTGTTCCGTTTCTTTATCTGATCTTTTTTTGCTTTTTTATCGACCAAATCCATCGTTTTTTTAAGGTCAGGTTACCTGAATGAAGAGATCGTGGCCAGTGGCCGCTGCAAACATCAGGGGAATCGCAGGGGTTACGAATCCGCTCACGGACCTCTATGCTCGTAACCGTCAAAAAAATGAGAATAGTGGGGTGTAAACCCATCAGGAAATATTTTCTGTGCTGTAGCCTTTGAGGGAGAGGAGCTCTTTTACCCGGTCCCGGTGGTTGCCCTGCAGTTCGATGGAGTTTCCCTTCACGGTGCCCCCGCAGGCGAGTTTTCCTTTCATGAACTTTGAAAGATCTTCGAGATCAATATCTGTTGGGTCAAGGCCTTCAATCACGGTCACTTCTTTCCCGTACCGGCGCTTGTTGACTTTAACATTGATCCGCTGCTGTTCCTTAGCTACCTCCTCACAGATACACAATTCCTTGGGAAGTCCACACGTCGGGCAAATGCCACCAATCATTACAGCTATTTTTAAGTTCTCTTTATTTATTACTTGGCATGGTTTTGCCTGCCGGTGATAATTTTAAGCGATTTCCCGCCAGATCCAACGGACGCAGCCGTTTTTATGTGGCAGGAATAGATAGTATCCTGTATGTCTCTCATGGTCGTGGGATCGTCATCTCACGTGGGAAAGAGCGTGACCGTAGCGGCAATCTGCCGTTGCCTGGTGCGCCGGGGGATTCGTGTCGCGCCATTCAAATCCCAGAACATGAGCCTGAACTCGTTTGTTACAAAAGATGGCGGGGAGATCGGGATGGCGCAGGCAATGCAGGCATGGGCCGCACGGCTTTCTCCTGCGACCGATATGAACCCGGTACTTCTCAAACCAAAAGGTGACTGCGTCTCGCAGGTGGTTCTTTTCGGCCACCCTTATAAGGATGTCCCGATAGCCGACTATTACAAAGAAACCCCGTTCCTTCTCACGGAAGCGGTGGCCGCGTTCCGGCGGCTTCTCCAGGAGTACGGGCAGGTAATAGTTGAGGGTGCCGGTGGGGCAGCCGAGATAAACCTGTACGATCGTGACATCGCAAACACGCTGCTTGCAGCGAACCTCAAGATTCCCCTTATCCTTGTGGCCGACATCGAGCGGGGTGGGGTGTTTGCGCAGATCTATGGTACCCTTCTGCTCCTGCCGGAACCGGTCCGGCCGCTGGTGCGGGGGATTATTATTAACAAGTTCCGGGGGGACCCGGCCATCTTTGCCCCCGGGGTAAAAATGATCGAAGAACTGGCGGGTGTGCCAGTACTCGGTGTCGTGCCCTATTTTACCCTCCCGCTCCCCAGCGAAGACTCCCTCTCCCTTGAGGATAAGACCGCCCGGGCGTATCCGGTCCGGATCGCGGTAATCCGGCTTTCCCATATCTCAAATTTTACGGATTTTGAACTATTAGAACAGTATGCGGCAGTTGAGTATGTTTCCTGCGGAGAACCCCTTTCCGGGTATGACTGCATCATCATCCCCGGCACCAAGAATACGATTGACGATCTTGCAGCACTTAAGGAGAAGGGAACCGATCGTGAACTGCGGGATGCACGGGCAAGGAATGTCCCGGTGATCGGTATCTGCGGGGGATACCAGATGCTGGGAAAAACCCTCTTGGATGAAGGTTTTGAGTCGGCAGCAGGAACCTACGAGGGTCTTGGTCTTCTTGACTGTGTCACCCGGTTTTCCTCATATTCAAAAAATACGACGCAGGTGAAACGTGAAGCCAGACCGGTTCCGCCGCTTCTCTCTGCCATGGGCACCGTGACCGGGTACGAGATCCACATGGGGGTTACCGGCGATGGAAAGGATAGTGAAGCATTCTGCGGTGACGGCAGGGTGAGTGCCGATGGTCTTGTCTTTGGCACCTACATGCACGGACTGTTTTTAAACCCGTCTGCGGCAAACGCACTGCTCTCCTACCTTTACCGGAAAAAAGGGCTGCCCTTTACCACAATTACCAATGGCGGTGACGATCCCTATGATACGCTTGCGACCTTATTTGAGCAGCATGTGGATATGACCGCACTTCTCGCGTTGCTGAACGAATAAGGGGAAGAGCGGGTTTGGTGTGGTGCCTAAAAAAAGGACAATCACCCGATTATGCTTGTGATACTGTGGAATCCTTCACCCTGCCGGTCTGCACACCGGACCGCCTGAACGGTGGAGAGATCAACATCCCCGGTCACCCGGCACTTCACGCAATAGGCCAGTGAGGGTGATTTCACGTACTGGCCATTTACCCGAAACTCCCGACAGTGAATACAGAGCCGGCAGTACTCGACCGGCTCGCGTTTTTTAGGGAGGCACTGGACTGTGCCCCCAGTAATATCCAGTTCACGGTAGGTATCAGATCCCATGCCTCTGTCCTCTTGTATCCCATAGTATCTCGGGCACTATACTTAAAGCAGTTCAACGCCCAAATTAGAATTATGAAGGTGTGTATCATGTGCGGGGGCGAAGGAACTCGCCTGCGCCCACTCACATTCGAACGTCCAAAGCCATGTATCCCGATTGTCAACCGGCCCTCAATCCAGCACCTTGTCTCACACCTCTCCAATATGGGGTTTCGCGAAGTAGTGATGACCCTTGGGTACATGGGAAAGGATATCGAAGCGGCGCTCGGGGACGGGTCCCTTTTTGGTGTCGATATTACCTATGTCCACGAGAAAACCAAGCTTGGTACCGCCGGCAGCGTAAGAAACGCCAAGAAGTATCTTGACGGACAGGATTTCCTGGTCGTTGGCGGCGATCACGTGACGGACTTAAATGTCCTTGAATTCTACCGCACCCACTTAAAAGAGAAGGCGATGACTACTATCGGCCTCATCTCTATCGATGACCCGGGGGAATACGGTATCGCCGAGATCGATGTTAACTACGAGATAAAAAGGTTCAAGGAGAAACCCTCGCCCGGTGAAATCTTTTCAAATCTTGCAAGTACCGGGATGTATGTCTGTAACCCGGAGATCTTCGATCATATCCCCGCCGGGAAGAAATTTGACTTTGCACGGGATCTCTTCCCGCACCTGATGGACGAGGGAAAGATCCTCAAGGGCTGGCTTGCCCGGGGGAACTGGACCGACGTAGGCAGCCCGCACTCGCTCCGTCAGGCAGAGCGCTGGAAACTCCAGGACATCACGATCACCGACATTATAGGCGACCTTTCCATGCACGGCGCCCGGGTGCAGGGCCCGGTGCAGCTGGGGGACTCGATTACTCTGGGGAAGAATACCCGGGTGATCGGGCCGGTCGCAATCGGTTCGGGAACTACCGTCGGGAACAACGTGCTGATCGGCCCCTATACAAGCATTGGCGAGCGATGTATCATCCGGAACAATGCGAAGATCTTCTCCTCATCGCTCTACAACCGTGCTGTGATCGGGGCAAACTCCACAATCTCGGGAAGCATCATCGACAACGACACCCATATCGGGGAAGAGTGCTGCATTGAGAACGATACCGTGATTGGTCCCCGGGTTGTTTTGCGTAACAACGTTGTGGTTCATTCAAAGACCCGGGTCTGGCCCGAGGTTGTCGTTCCTGAAGGAACCGTCGTCAAAGAGCATATCCTCAACGACAAGTTCGATCTCCGGTGCGAAGGGTCGTAAAAAAAAAAGTATAATCGTTTTTGGTTATGTCCGTTTTACCAGCCGGTGCGTGATCGCAACAAGCGGGTGGCGGGCATAATCCAGCACCTGAACATCGTCGAGTGTTTTAAGATTCATCGTGGTAGCCGTCCGCTCCATGCCCAGTTCCACGTCCTCCCTGATCTCGATAATATACGCGTCGAGCGCCGTGATACCAAGCTTCTTTGCGGCAATCGCGCGGTGGTGACCGTCCACAAGGATGATCCGGCCCGGCCTTTTCACGACTATAATGGGTTCGGCAAGCCCTTTTTTGATCTCGTAGATCCGGCCTTCCAGTTCATCTTCGTAGACCTTGGACTGGGTGGGGAGCAGGTCTTTTATCGGTACAATGCCCCGGTTGAGCGTGGGATCGACGCCATAGAGTTTTTTTAAGGTCGTCATAAAATTGAAGACTTTTTCCGGGGATACATGCTCGATCTGAGACCGGATCACATCGGAATTTGAGATGATCCCGAGCAGGTGGTTTTTCTCATCTACCACGGGAAGTTTCTGGATGCCGCTCCGGAAGATCACCCGTGCGGCATCATTGATATCCATCTCGGGATCAGCCACGATCAGTTCGCCGGACATGGCCTGCTCGATGGTCTCGCCCGGCTTTACAAAAAGGAGGTCTCGGGCGGCGATATACCCGACCACTGCCGCACCGTCAACGACCGGAAAACCATCGTGATTGGTCTGCTGGATCTTCTCTATAACTGATTGGACCGTACCATGGAGATCCACGCTGACAACATCATAGGTCATATAGTCCTTGACCTTTTTTTTGTCCATCAGTACAGTTTCCGGTGCTGATGACTTTAAATGAATCGGTAAAGTTGGTATGAGGCGGGTTTAAGTTATTCAACAGCGACGCGGTAAAACGGTGCACACAGGGAAACGGTGGGAAAAGGTTTCAAGCCGCCGTTTTAAAACCGGACCGACATCGTTCCCTTTGCCAGTGGCAGGAAGTATTATCGCAACGGTATTGTCGTGTATGTCCGTTCCCGAATCTGATGGCCTTTGAAGTTGTTCGCTGGTTGACCTTCACATTTACAGGTAACCCCCGGTCATGCGGGTTTATCTGCTGACTGCATCGTTCCCGGTACCCGGCTACGATCCCATCAGAATAGTTTATGACCGTTAAACATTGACATAATAAGGAGGATTGTAGGAATGGGCACAAAAAAACAGGCAGAAAAATCCGGGAAGATGTGGACAAAGATACTCGCGATCGTCGCTGGTGT
>Ga0172381_10004976_pt1 | contig 13598 bp, 11 predicted proteins | sample Leawel6488metaG_FD_119754 | JGI IMG/M metagenome (GOLD analysis project Ga0172381, IMG submission 119754) | Leachate microbial communities from a municipal landfill in Southern Ontario, Canada - Leachate well 64-88 metaG | ecosystem: Engineered > Solid waste > Landfill > Unclassified | place... | reverse complement strand
TACCGCCGTCAATGACACCACGTTGTCTGTGCGGGATGTCGTCACGATGTCCGGTACGTCCCGGTCGAGAGATGTTTTGATGTTGGTTGCCATTGCCGATGTGCTGGACGTGTTTCGCACGACATTGCCGGTCGCGGTGCCGCTTGCGACGATAGTAAATGTCTGAGGTCCAACGACGAATGTCTCCCCGAGAACAGGTACGGCATCCACACCGCCTGATAAGTTCGCTCCGCTCCGTGTAAATGAACCAGTTACCGCCAGCGTAACGGAATTGCCAGCCGTCCCGGAAGAAACAGCCGTCAGATTGACTATCGAGCTTGAATGCACAGCGGTGACAACGGCGGGGATGTCTGCCGTAATGGCCGTGACCATGTTGTCTCGCATGGTGTCTGCGTTGGTGCTTCTTGTGACTTCTCCTGTGGTTGAGCGTGTCGTAACGACTGTAAACGCCTGCGCCCCAATGGTGAACGTAGCCCCCAACGCCGGATCACTGGACATATTCAGCCATCCGGTAGCCTGAACATTTGCTACCACTGATGACACCGTGATGCTGCCGGTTGCCTTAACTTCCAGCACTTCGACCACATCAGGCACGGAGCTTGACACGAAATTGGCATCTGTGATCGCTATGGGCGGAATCATTATCATCAGGTCAGGCTCTCCACGCTCAAGGACAGGTGAGAGTAATCGGGCGAATCCATCACAAGGTTGAAATCCGTGTAATACCCGTACAGAATCATTGAGGCGTAGAGTTCACAGCCGATAAAGACAAGCGGGGTAGATACGTATTGCGCCAGTGTCTCATACAGATCATCGGCGTTGGTGTTGGCTACGAGCATGACAAAGTCACCATTCGAAGAGTAATCCCGTGGAGTAATGTTCAGGTTGCCAAAATCGTCATTTTCGATGATGCTGAAGTTGGTGGTCCCTACGTCAACCCCTTCCTGGCTCAGAGTGTCGCCAAGGTTGTATTTCGGCCCCATGACGATCTCGCCGCATTTGGCTGTGCCTGTCTTGTTGATCGTGATGGTGATCTCATTCGAGGCGTAGCCTAAGTGGAGAGCCGTGCTGGCCGCTTCGGTCGCGCCTGAAAGCGTGATGGTCTCGGAGTGGAGTGTTGCGCCGCCCGTGGCCTCCTTTTGCAGAAGGTCAATCGTAGTAGCGTCAAGATTAAAAAATGCGATGCTATCAAGACTTCCCGGCGTGAGGACGTATTGAATTGAAGATGCGTTCTCCGTCTGTGAGGCGCACTTCACATCAAAGACCTGCCAACGGTTTGTCGCCCCGGTCTCCATCCACTTAGGGGATATTCCGGTAATATTCTGGGGAGGGAAATAACCCGTATTGTTGACGAGACATTCGTAGGTCTTGTGGTACGTGTCGTCGTTGCTGATGGTATAGGCTACGATTTCACGGGGGTTAAACCCGGCCTCAATCTCTGCCCATGCCCGATAGGTGCCGTCCTTGGATGATACGATGTGCAGACCGCCGTTGACCGCGTTCGGGGGTTCTGTGACGGCCTTACAGGACACGTCATCACAGATAAGGGAGGACGCGGTAAATCCATTCAGGCCGATGTTCTCACTACCGCCGTCCGACATGCCCCACGCCGCGAATGTCGCAGCCGAGGACCGCTGCGCAAAATAGTTCGTTGATCCTCCGAGGTAGAGGGCCACATTGCCGGACGTATATGTCTTGACCACGAATGATGTGTAGTAGAGCTGCCATTCAACAAGGTTGATGTCCTGACTGCACAGCGCTCCATTGGCAGAGACGGCTTTTCTGTCGGCCACGCTCCACCCGGCCCCAAGTGTCCAAGGAGCGACGTCGTTGAAATTACCGTAGCTGACCATTTCCGATCCAAGGGCCTGCACTGTCGCGTCTGCATTCTTGCCGATAATGCCCGCACCACCAGCCGCGATATATCCGGTAGCGGTCTTACCCCCTGAGTCGGTTAAGACAATCTTGTACGGCGTCGATCCAAGGTCTGTACCGACATAGCGGGAAAGATCGGTCGCGTTGTGAATAAAGAAGGCGTTGCCCGCTATGAAATTACCCCGGTAGGTAGCGAGATAGGCGCTGCCGATGGTTCCGCCAGTCGTGGAGTCATCAACCACCATGACCTCGTTGCCGACGACATAGGGGGTCCCGACGGCCCATGCAGCCTTGTCGGTCTCGGCCACATTCGACGATACGAGCATGGCGTCGGTAATTGTTATCGGACGGATGATGTCCAAGTTACGAGGTCCTTGTCAATAGGCCCGTTGTGTTCCATTCCCGCATATCCCGCCGCATTTCATCCAGGTATTTTCTGCTTTGCTTGCTCTCTTCTCGGAGTGCCTTTATGTCCTTTTTCATCTCGGCCATTTCGATCACATTGCTACCCTGCACCGTCGCCGGGTAGCTGCTCTTAGGCGATACAACCAGTTCCGTACCGTGTAGCTTGGCTGCGTAGCCGCTTTCAGGCCCGGAAGAGATGCCGCCATAGGCATAACCTCGTGCGGCTTTGATCGCTGCGTATTCGGAGCCGCCCATCATCTCATCAATGATTTGGTCAATGGAGTAGCCGGAGTCATAGGCTGCTTTCCAAAAGCCATAACCCCCCACGTCGGTAAGTCCCTGAACGTTGGGTGTTAAGGGGTTCCGATTGAACAGCATGGAGTAAAGGTTAAGGATCGGATCGCCTGTACCGCCGTTGATAATGTAATCGCTCATGCCGGGGGTAATATTCCCGGCACTTGCCTGCATGGCCGCAAGAGACCCTATGGCCTGTGCCAAACTCATGATGCTGTTGTCAATGCCCATGAGGGCGTCATAGAGGCTGTCGAGCTTGCCCATTTCGGCTTCGTACCACTCTTTTAGGTCTTCAATCTGCTGTTCGATAAGCTGAACGGTTCTCTCTGCCGCCGATAGCTGGCTTGTGGCCTCCGTCTCTATCGCTCCAAGCTGGTTATAGACCTTCCAGTAATCACGCTGATAATCAATTTCGGATGAATAGTATTTGGCGTTATCGGTGCTCGTTAGATAGCCCGTGATCTTATCAAGTTGGTCAACCGTGGGGAGCTTGCCAGACTGCGACTGTGCGACCATCTGGCCGAGCTTACCCATGCTCCACTGGTACATGCCCTTGAGGTACTTCTCATCCTCAAGACGCATAGATTCCTTAGCGGCCTTGAGCTTGTTTACGATCCCGGTGAGGTCAGACACAACGTTTTTGGCCGCGTCCAGCTTTTCGTTCAGAATGCCAAGCTGCTCGTTGTAGGATGCGGTAATGGTGTCTTTCTCCCCGCCGATAGCCCCGGAGAGCAAATCCTCCATCCGTTTTTCAAGGTAGTCGTAATACTCGTCAGCGGCCCCGGAAAGGCGCATAAGGGTGTAGTACGCCTCTTGCCCAGATTGCGTGTTAAGATCAAGGCTTTCAACAAGGTCAGCGTACCCGTCTCTTGTGGCAGGGAGAGCCTGGTTGATTAAGGAAAGTTGTTCCTGCAAGCTCCCTTGTAGGTCTATCTGCTTCTGTGCATCACTGATAAACGCATCATAGTAGGTGCTGACGTACCCGGTGAGCGTGTCGAGATCCCCGGCAAGGCCGATAAGCGATTCAGACAACGTAAACGCGGCCTCCGCCGTAGCGCTCATGGATTGGCCCGTCATGTCGAGAAGTTCCTTAACCACTCCCAAATTGGAGACAATGCGCGTGATGGTCTCAAATGCCCCTTCTCCGAGATTCTGGAACTGCTCGATCAACGGTTTAAATAGTGTTTCCGCCGCTACGTCGGCTACCCTGTTAAGCTCTGCCGATATGACCTCTTCGTACTTGTCAGGATCAATGCTAAGGAGGTTCACTATCAGGGGTTCAAATTGGTATGCCATCGTATTTGCGAGGATGCTATCAGACCCTATGGCTTTAGCGGCCCCGATAAGTACGTTTGACATGCCTTCATACACCCCAGACCAAGCCTTTTCGAGTTTCTGCCCCCCGGATGTCGTATCCCATGCGGCGTTGTAAAAATCATTGCCGTAACTATGGCTCCCCATGCTGGTGTCTTCGGTTCGGGTGTTCAGATAATCCCAGCCATAAATCTTATTGCCAGCGCCAGCATTCACAACATTCCCAATGCTGGTTGATCCGATTGCAAAACCCTGCGCGGATGCACGGGTTTCAGAACCCCCGATAAAGTTACCAATGGCTTCAGTGAGCTTGCCGCCGGTGAATATGTCTATTGCGCTGAAGGCCATAGCCGCCCAGCCTACCGGACCCATGGCCGACAGCCCGGCCCAAAACCCAGCCATAGAACTGCCGCCGATAGTCGTTGTGCTAAGCGCCTGTAGTAGACTACCGCCGCTCAAGAAACCGGCTCCCATTGATGCCACCGATGTCATCGCTGTCAGCGGCCCGTTACCGATAGTCGGGGATGACATGCCTCCGTATGTCCCAAGGGATGAGTCGTAGCCCTGAACTATCTGCCGGATCGCCCCGGTAAGGTTGAATGACAAGCTTCTCATGGCCGAATGGATGCCTACGAGTTCTGAATAGCTGTCGGCCTCAATGTCGTTCAAGAGATCAAGGGAATTGGCTATGCTTTCGGATGCCTGGCCGGATTCACCGCCGAAGACGGTCGTGGGCTGGTAGGCTGACGATTCGCCGCTACCCCCGGAACCACCGCTTAATGATTGTCCGACGACAGCCAACAATGGAGCCAGCGCCGCCGCCATGGCTGCCATACGCTCAAAGGCGGTGTACGGGTCGCCTGTAGCTTGATTAATTACCGCCGTGGCTGCTGTGTAAAGGGCAGTGATGGATAGTTGCGCTTGCTGCGCAATCTGGAAGGCAAGGGCTACGTCCTGTAGCGTTTTCTGCTCTTTGCTATCCTCTTTGTATAAGCCGCTTAACCCATCGAAAAAGTCAGAATAGCCGTCCCACCGGGCATTAATATGCTTTATCTCATGCTCGTACTTTTCCTGCTCAATCTTGCCCATGGAGTTTAGCGCTCTGCGGTTCTCTGCTTCAACATCCTTATGGGCCGCGATGTTTGCCAGCCTCTTTGCCTCGATTAACTGCATGGACCTTGCGTAATATTCTTCCTCCATGCCGGTGATTTCGGCATAGTAGTCAACATCTCGTTGCAGGTCCGTGACTGTTTTTGCCGCGTTCAAACGGTCTATCAGATCCAAGACTTCGGGGATTTTTTGTATATCACGTTCCATAACTTCATTGAGAATAGACAAGGCGTCGTTAAATGCGTGTTGAGCTTCGGCGGCAGGGTCAAGGCTATCCTGGACGTCCCCGTAGGCGTTCAACAAAGAATCCATATCCCTTTTGACGGACGCCATTGTCTTTAATTGATCGTCTTCATCCTTCTGACGTTGTTGCTCATCTTTTACGGCCTGTTCCATTACATCGTGAATGTCTGACCGCTTTCGTAACGTCTGTCCGAGCGCGGCCAATTCCGCCTGGTGTGCCGCCGGTTGCTTCTTGATGGAGTCAAGAAGGTTTTCATAGTCAAGTTGATTCTGCCGGAGCTTCCTACCGAGATCGTCAAGCCCCTCCATCTCAATCTTTCCCGTGAGGGTTCGTTTGAGGTCGTTGTATTGTTCGAGAAGTCGGGCGGCTTCATCGGCGGCTTTCTTGGCGCTACCGTCGTCATCCTGAGCCGGATTAAGTTGTATGGCTGCGGCCTTCTTGGCATCCTCGGTCACCTTGGCCATCTTTTTCTGCTCTTCCAGTATTCTGCTGCGGGCCGCGAATAATTGGTCGAGTTCCTTCTGGTAAGGGTTCACACCCCGGTTTTGAGCTTGGGCGTATAGATCCCCTGCCGTCGGCATTGCCTTCATTTTCTTGGTGTACTCGTCGATCCTCTTGTTGATGGTGTCCAGGTCGTTACCAGCAAGAAGCCGGTTCCATTCCTTCTGTTTGTCAATAACGGCCATGACACCATACGTCGCTGCCCCTACGGCTATCCCGATAACCCCAAACCTCGATGCGAGTGTAAGGAGCGCCCTAGACGCCAGAATCTCCACGACTTGCACGAGTTCCTTCATGATGCCGACAAGCTTCCCTGTTTCGATGGCTGTTGCAATAACCCCGGATATGTATATCCCCGTCATCGTGGACGACAGGATGATAAGCTGACGCCCGAAGTTCGTAACGGCATAGGTAGCTGCCTCAAACGGTGCTGCAATCCCGGTCACTACACCTTTGAGCACATTCCATCCGGTATCTATCAGATCCGCGATCTCTTTCTTGTGGTCCAACGCCCATTTTGATAGCTGCTTGGTTTTTTCAATAATCTCGCCGTATGCCTTACCGAATCCCTCTCTTAAAACTTGTGTCGCTATCGTTTCAAGTGTTGACTTCGTTGCTTGCCATGACCTGTCGATATCGGACTGCGCGGCCCCGAATCCCTTTACGAGCTTCCCCAGCCACTCCCACACGTCACCGGCTTTTTTATGAATTTCAAGCTGTTCCTTGAAATTAGGAGTCATGGAAGCAACTGTCTTGGCTAATTGGTCAGAGGGTCTTGTTTGGCCCGTCAAAAGGGCTTTGATCTCCTGGTTAATTTGCCTCATGCGATCCGGCATGTCACCGACGACAGCGCTGAGGGCATTTGACATATCAGTAAAGCCCTTGACGGCTTCGGCGTTGGCATAGTTGAGCTTTACGCCCTCCCGCGTCATAGCCTGGGCCATGGCGATCAATTCCCTTTGGTTCATGGAGGAGTGCTTGTCTATATCCTCCATAGTCTTAACCAGCCCCTCGGCATAAGTTCGAGCACGCTGATATCCCTGGGCCAAAGATTCACCAGGGTTGAATTTCATCATCGAAGTCACGAGCGCGGCCATCGTGGTGATAGACCCGTTGTATTCGTCGATGATGTTCATACTCTTTAGCATGGCCGAGCCTACCGCCCCTATTGCCGAACTCAGCACGTAATACTCGGCGTAAAGACGTAGAATTGACCGGCTCAGCCCCGCCATGCTGCTTTGTGTGGTTTTCGTGTAAGCCTCGGTTTTTTGCAAGCTGGCATTCATCCCGGCAAGCGACCCTTCCATCTTGGTGAGGGACGACGAAAAGGACGCGCCAAGCTTGGTCGCTTCCTTGTTCAGCCCCTCCAAGCTGGCTGCTGTCTTCTGAATGGTGACGTTACCCTTGTCGTCTACGATGAGGTCAATTTTAAGGCTTGGCATGGTCCCTTTTGTCCTCTAACGCCCGCTTATACTCATCGAACAGCACACGGACCTTAGCCTTGCACTGAAGTTGATTCGTGATGTCTCTCAGGTCCATTTCCATTTTTACCGCCAGCATGTTGATGTCGATGGTACTGTCAAAGCCCACGATGACTTGGGTTTTAGTGTCCAGAAACACGGAGATTGCATCACGATTAGCCTCCATGTTCTCTGGCATACATTCCGAACATGGAGGGCCGTCCTCATCATCCGCGTACAACTCCCTGCAAGGTTCGCAAGACGGTTTTTCTACGATTCGTCGAGCGAACTCTCGAAGTTTTTTATTTCACTTTCCTGCTTGATCCCCGCCTGTACCGTCAGCTCTTTCAAACACTCCCCGACAAACTGAATGAATGGGATAACGCCCATCAGCTTTACTTTGTTCTCATCGGTGCAAGGGATAGCCTCGCCGTTGACATCCGTAAGATCCCAATCGACAATCGAATCACAGTTGACCAAACGGCTGAACACGTTTTCGTCAAACGTGACATCGGCGACGATCTGCATCTGCCGGGACTTCTTGTGTTCCACGGCCTTCTTCTCAACGGTGGTACACCTTTTCCGAAGCTCCTCGATCTTGTCCGGGGGGCAAAGCCTGAGCTTTATCCTCTTCCCCGGTTCATCCCCAAACCATACGGCAGGATTCAGGTTGTCCATGTCGATACTGAAATCAAAACCCATAAAGCCCCCTTTTATACGGCTGCTTCAACTAGATCGCCGCTCACGACGCCCGTGAAGGAGACCTTGGCTGAACCCGATTTGTCTGCGCTGATATCAAACCCGGTGATGTTGACATATCCGACCTGGGTAGAATTGCCCGTGGTACTCAGCGGCGAGTGGTAGCCGGTTGTCAGGTTTGGGACAAGGGCAAGCGAGCTTGCAATCCTGAGCGCCAGGCTGGTAATATTCGTGCCGTTCACCTGTGCCCGCTTCAGTTTCTCCTGCTCTGCGTTGCTGATCTTGGCGATACCGTCGAAGCTGATTGATCCTCTTTTTCTGATGCCGAGGAGGATCTTTTCAGAGGTGTCACCGAACTCCGTATCGTCGATTTCCTCCGCTGCCCCTGGACTGTATTTCCACGTGCCCATACCAGAGATAACCGTTCCAAAAATCTCTACCCTACAATTTTTCCCTTCAATCGTGGTTCCCGACATTGTTATGTCCTCCCTATGTTTGAGCTATCCGGGCAAAGAAAAAGGGGCATAGTAAAAGTGGGTAAGCACCTTACCATGCCCCTTGGTTCTTTCTTGATCGCCTCTATTGGGTTGGCCGACCCGCCAGAGGAACCCGATTTGTTAAACCCTTGTTATGTGTCCAGGCCTCTCTTGGTCAGTCGTTTCCATATCTCCCGGAACTCCCTGTTGATAACGATCTCCGCCAAATGGTCTATTTCGATGGACGTATCGGCCCATGTCTGAATCCCCTTCTGCCGGAGCTTCCAGAAGAACGCGATATCCTCACCCATGTTCTCGCCTGATGGAGTTTTGGCGTCCAGGGTAAACCACGGTTCCATGATCTCAAGGACCGCCAGCATTGACACCATAAAGCATCCGGATCCGCCAGCGTCCACTTCAATCATTTTGCCTGAATAGCATTCCTCATCCGACACATGGGAATAATGGTCTGGATCTTCCCCGCGCATGAGAATCAATTCAAATGGTTCGTAGCGACGATGCACAGGGGCAATCACACAGTCTTTCCCCCGCGCGGCCCACGCTATGAGCTTTATCAGGACATCGGGCGGATATATCTGATCCGTATCCATCATGATCAAATGGCTTACTCCGTCCATGAGGGCCATTCGTATGAGGTCATTTCTGTTGTGTGCGATATCCCGCGCGAACTCCCCTATCGGAACAGTCGGTTCGTATTCTTTAATAGGTGGGGCATTGTCCAACTTCAAGTAGTTGTAAACCGCCTGCCGATACGATGATGCAAACCTCCTATCGGTCCGTGTGCCGGTCTCTGGCATCCCTATGCCTATCTTGAATCCCCTTCTTTGAATCTTGCGCCGATGATAGGTTTTCCAATCGGCTTCATAGGCTCCGTTGTCATATGCCTTCTGGTAACCTTCATCCCAAGGGTTTTTGGCCTTGTTGTTGATGTAATGGTCATGGAGTATCCGGCAATCCTCGGCAAACACCCAACGACCCATTTCAACAGCGATATCCTGTAACTCATCATCCCCGAAGCAGTGGTGATATTCCGTCGAGAAGAAGTTGCCGCCTGGTATGTGGTCGAGCATCTTTTTATGGGCCATCCAATGAGCACGGGGGTTAAATCCGTCTTCCCCCATCCGGTCATCTTGAGTACGGAGGCCGACAACGCCCCAGCCATCGGGGAGTGTGTTCATAGCCCTTACGGCTGACTCCATAAACCCCGGTTCCGGTATGGTGTCGTCACCAAGAAACATGACAAGATCGCCCTTGGTTTTCGCCGTCAGTCTCTCAACCATCTTCGGACAGCCTATCCCGGCTGTGTCCTGTTCAACGATGATCTCATAATCATCGGTAACGGCGTTACGTTTTATTGCCTCAATGCACACAGCGGCCTTCTCTGGACGGATAACGGGGATGATGATGGAGATCATGCCGTCACCTTTTGAAAAAGAGCGAGACCGCAAGGAGCAGGGTGTTTTTGGGAAATAAACTCACCCACCACGTTCAAGCCCGGTAATTGCTTCAACTCCTCGACGACAGCGGGGACATCACAACCCCATATATTCGTTGCCGTGTCGTGGAGCATGAGAAATCCGCCTTCTCTCAGAAATGGCAAATAGTTCTCAATGTCGGCATGGACGCCTTGATAGCTGTGGTCTCCGTCAATGACGAGGAGGCCAAACGGGCCCTCTACTTGGTCAATTACGGTCTGGTCTCTGGAATTTCCTATGATCTCCTTTCGATTGATACCCTTCAGAGTGTCGGGTCGAAGCTCATGTTTGGGGTGTATGTTGTCATCAATTAAGACGATAGATTGCGGACTGAAAAAGTGATTCATCACATAGGTTGTCCCCCCTGCCGCCGCGCCGATTTCCAAGTAGGACGGGATATCTTCGCCAGAGTCCAAAACGGCCACAACACACGGTGCGAGTTCATCAGGAATCTGTTGAATGTGAATGCCGCCCTCGTAGGTGCCGCCAAAGACTTCAAGACTGTCGGAACCAGCGTCTACGATGAACTGCTCAATTTCTGCCAAACTATGAACCACAAAGCCTCCTATTCTAAGAGATCGTCGCCGAACTCGGTATCTTCGACGGCAGTAAATTGCTGCTCACACAGGAAGTACGGAAACAGTTCAAGGGCCTCGTAGGCTATGGCAACATCGGTGATCCTAACCGTAGTCAACGCCGCCGATATTGCAGCCGCCACGAGCTTGCGGAAGGCTTCTATGTTCTGCACGCCTTTGTACTCAACCACGTTGGTCTTGCCGCCCGTGGCAAGGGCGGTGTCATAAATGCCAAGCATGACCCCGAAGACATGCTTCTTCTCTTCTTCTGAATTGCCCGCACCCTTGCTTATGGGGTACAGGGACACGATGGGGTAGGCGTCATCGTCCGGCGGGTTCTCTTGGTCCAGACCGACATAGACCGTGTGATTCCGTGTGTAATTCGTAGTACACCACGTCTTTATCGCTGTGGCGTCGGCTATGCCGTCACGGAGCGCTTGCAGGAGGGTATTCATGTCAGCCATTAGATACGCTCCCCTCTCAACTTCCGTTCAAAATTGCTTTCGATATTTGGCACCACTTCGCTCTTGTGTACCGCCCAAAAGGTATCAATGATGTCACGGGCGGGGTTCTTAAACCTGTCAGTCTTGAGGAAAAAGGCTTTCGCGGGCCATTCTGATAGCTTTTTCTTGCCCCGGAGGACGGCCCCAATCTTGGCGAGATAGGTTCTCATTTCATCGGTAACGAGGTAGTTTTGCTCTTCCTGCCGCCGTTTCATAATGCCGACCCACGTATTGGAGGTCTTGCCGGGAACCGCGCCAAATTCAAATACAAGACGCCCCTCTTTTGTCACTTTGTAACGGATCGCGTGATAGAGGTTCGCAAGTGGGCGGGCATGAGTGGGCTTCAACCGGGCATCGCCGCTGTATCGCTTTGATATTTCACGGAGAACCTTTAGCTTTTTCTTACCAGGCTCCCCGGCCTTGATCTCATCCTGTAGCACTCGCATCTGCCGGAACCCTTCGACCTTGACGGCATCCTGCCCGGCCTTGATCCTCACGGCGTCGGCGGTCTTGAAGTCCCTCATGAATTGAGCAAAATTGGTCTTTACCCCTGCCATTATCTCAGCCTCGGTCTCATGTCTTTCTCTATCTCAATCGTGCGCGTATAGGCGTCTGTCATCAGCTCCCGCTTGGTTTTCCAGGCATCGGAACCGATTGTTACCGCCGTGCGCTGTACAAAGGTAGGCACGTCGCTTTTCTTCACTACGATAAGCCCCTCGGCCCATGTAGCGAGACCTCCCTCATGCAGATTGACATCGTAGGACACAACGGCATCAATGGTAGCCGTGCCGTAGGTGATGCTCTCGGCGAACTCGTCGGTGTTAAAAAACACGTCTTCGAGGTCTGCCGTGATATCTGTCTTCAGCGTCATCGGTCCCCAAGCATGATAATGATGCGGCCCGTTGTTGCCGATCCTGCATTTGTGATAGCGAGCGTCAACTCTGAATCAATACGCCTGTTGCCCGTGCTCTCTACTAAGAGGTTCGATGCTGTGCCGGACATATTCGTCCCGTTGCTATCAAGAATATCGTGCCCGTAGGCGTCCTTGATTGTGACATCGTAGGCGTCTGTCGGGAGTGTCGTCGTGAGATCACCCTCAGCGCCCGGTATTAACTGCGTCCAGTTCAAGCGACCTTTAATGGCCGTCAACGCCGGTTCGTAGTCCTTTTTCGATGCGGTAAACGTCGAGGCTATGTCACCAGACACCGCGCCGCCGCTCGTGCTCGTCCAGTCGATAATAATTTTGCAAGGGCCTTGGTGCCCCTCGCTGATGTACTTCGGATTGTCTATGCTGACGGTCATCGTCCCGGCTGACCATGCGAGCGCCGGAAGCAGAAGGCATAGACACATGAGGCAAAACAGTAAACGTCCCTTCATTGGTGCCTCCAAAAGGGGAAGGGGTATTGACCCTCCCCCGTCAAATTACCCTGTTAAGGCGATGCCTGTGTCCACGTTCCGAGGGAAGATTCTGCTACCCAGTTGGTAGTGTCAACAGCTATGAGCGTCAGGCTCTCGCCTACGGCGTCAGCGACCCAATACTCGGCTGCGTCACCGCACACCCCGGCTATACAGATTTTGTCACCAGCCGCCGGGGTAACTCTAAGCTCTTGCGCGGCCATGACCATGAAGGTGTATTTAAGCCCTGCGGCTGCGCCCGGAAGCACCCAAGCCGCTGCGCCAGATGCGCCAGCGTTGGTCTGTACGCTTCCCGACTCCGCTGCTCCGATAGTGGCCTCTCCATCCGTGTCATCCGTAACCACGACCAAGGTCCCCGTGACAGTTTTTGTCCCTGCGCCTGATACGTTACCACCGAGGACAATACCACCTGACCCTGCGTTGATTGTGGTCGTGCTGGTTGTGTTCGTACTACCAAGGACAACCGTTTTAGCGGCTGCGCCGTTCCCGATGTCTATTTCTTGTGCCCCGGCCCCGCCAATCGTGACCGTTCCGGTAGTGGTTCCCGTCCCGATGTTGGTAGGCTGATTGTTGCTCGCGTTGATGTTCACCCCGCCGGAACCCGACAAAATGGTCGTAGTAGATGTCGTGTTGGAGCTTCCCACGTTGACCGTCTTAGCCGCCGCGCCGTTGCCCACGTCGATCTGTTGTGCGCCTGTACCGCCAATGGTTATGGTCCCGGTGGTGGTCCCGGCCCCGATATTTGTTGCCAGAGCTGCCGCACTCGTATTAACCGAAACCGTACCAAGCACATTTACGATAGCCGGTGTCGTATTGCCTATCGTTACCGTGCCCGTAGAGGTCCCGCCATTGATGGTCGTTGGCTGGTTATTGGAATTATTGACCAGCACCCCGCCAGAACCAGAAAGGAGTGTCGTGGTGGATGTCGTGTTGCTCGACCCGAAAGCGACAGTCTTAACCCCCGCCCCGTTCCCGATGTCAATCGCTTGTGTCCCCGTGCCGCCGACCGTAACCGTTCCTGTCGTTGTCCCGGTGCCGATATTCACGGCAAAATTTGACGAGGCATTAAGGTTGACTGTCGCGCCCGAGATGGTTGCTCCCAAAGTGCCGGTGAGAAGACCGTCCGACGTGATAGCGCCGATGCCCGTCATTACCCCTGCCGTGCTAATGGCCCAGTCGCTTGACGTTATGGCTGTCGTGCCGTTGGCGTTTCCGAGGACCGTAGCGGGC
>Ga0172381_10004975_pt1 | contig 13602 bp, 11 predicted proteins | sample Leawel6488metaG_FD_119754 | JGI IMG/M metagenome (GOLD analysis project Ga0172381, IMG submission 119754) | Leachate microbial communities from a municipal landfill in Southern Ontario, Canada - Leachate well 64-88 metaG | ecosystem: Engineered > Solid waste > Landfill > Unclassified | place... | reverse complement strand
CTGATAAATGAGCTATTTTCATATGTTTTTTTAATTTAATATTCGTGAGAACTTGTAAAAGAAGTCAATCTTTTTTCTGCTTTTCAGGAGTTGTGTTATCGCTTGGGCTCCATTTTGTTCATAATGATATGAAATGTCTCCCAATCCTTTTAAATCTACAAAATAAACATCTAAACCTAAAGAAGAAAGTTGTTCATATATTTCAAAACTATCTTTAATTGCATCTTCGTCTAAGCAAATAATAACAGTAGCGTTATGTTCAATAAGTCTTGAGATAAGTAGCCAGGAGGGTGTTTTTCCAAGCATTGGTATAGAGTTTGGAATTCTAAACATGTCGAATACACCTTCAACTAAATATATTGGCAAATCCCAGTTTATGTTTTTCTCATTAAAAATTATGTCATACTTTTCTGGGATATTTTTATCTGGAAAAGCCTTTTGGTCTGGTTTGTAGTATGGTAATTTTGCCTTGTCTAAAAAAGCCCTTGCTTCAAAATAATTCACATTCTTATAATCATTAAAAGAAGGTATTATTATTCTATTCCGATATGCTCCAACCTCGGTATATCCAATTTGAAGCTCTAGCAGCTGGTCAAATGAGACTTTCCTTTTTTTCAGCATGTAATCAAGTGCCAATTTGTGCATTGGGGTTTTTACATCGGAAGTAATTGGAATGAAACCATCTGGAAGAGGACATGTTATTAAATTGTGATTTATCGTATGTTGTCTAAAAACATTTATGTAATTACCTGTATATGTTGGCATTATGAGTTTTAGACGCTTATTGTCTTCGATAGACCCATATTTATAGACCAGTTTGTGTATAATTCCACTATCTTTACATTTCCAACATTTATAAATGTTTTCTTCTGAATTAAAGGCTAGATTATATTTATTTACATCATTTCTACACTGATGACTGGGACAGTTGAATTCCCACTGATTTCTTGTCTCAATGCCGTTTGAAGACTTCGGCTCTCCAAGAAAGTTCTTTAAAATGGATAATATAATAAATTTTTGGTCTTCCATAATCTGCAAATATATCATTATTTCACGACAAATCAAAATAATGCATATAAAACAAAAACTCCCAGGCAAAAAAAGTCTGGGAGTTTTATAAATCGTAACGAAATTTAGATTATTTCTTTACAACAGGGGTTTCTACTTTTTTAAGTGTGTCTACTGCTGTTGTGTCTACTGCGATTTTAGTTGAATCAACTACAACAGATGTTGAATCTGTTACGACTTCTTCTTTTGTTTCTCCTGAATTGCAGGAAACCAATACAAGTGCTAACGATGCGAATAACAAAGTGATTACTTTTTTCATTTTATAATTTAATTTAAGTTTAAGTTGCCTATAAATATTCAAAAAAATTGAAATTTTTAAGAAATTTTATTTTTTTGAATTTCCATCATTTTAATAAAACATTTACCAATTATATAAGAATCGGCCATGTCGTAATTTTCTTCTAGAAGCTTTCTGCTTTTGATGCCATATTTCCAGTTAATTTGTGGCTCCATTTCTACAACCTTTTCCCATATTTGATGTTTTGTTGATGCTCCTTCTTTCTTTATTTTGAATCCTGGTAAAACCACAGCTCTTGCATTGTTTACGTTGTAGTAAATGGGTTCTATTTTAAATGAACTATAAAGGAAAGAGCTTATCATTCCATTAAAAAAGTTTAGAATAGAAATCGTGTGAGCACTTGAGAATTTTCCCTGAAACTTTTGTAATGGCTCTTCTATTGCTATTGATGTAATGTCGAATTTCAATAAGTGAGAAATACTTTTTTTAAAATCTTCCAATTTTTCGAAGATACTTTTTTTACTATCAAACTTTACAAAATCCATTTCTAACAAAGTGTTTTTTTCATTAAACACTGAATACCCAACGCAGCTTGTGCTTATGTCTAGAGATAATAACATATTTTTTTAGTTTATTTCAAATAAAATATAGAAAAAACAAAAACACAAATCAATAGAAAAATAAAAAAAGGGAGGGTTTAACACCTCCCTTCAAATAATATTAGAATAATTAATTAAATATCAATTTCTAAATTAAATGAAATTAATCCATCATATGTTTTTTCAACAGGTCTATCTAACTTTGCAACAGCAATAAGTTGTTCATTAACATTATATAAGCCTATTTGACTTACAAAAATAGAATCAAAATTAGTTGTATGGTTATTTATTTCAGCTAAATTTCTTGAAAGTGGCCATGTTGGATTTTTGGAAACAAAAAACTCTCCTGGCATTGCAATACAAACAACAGAAGTCATATATCTAATACTTATATCTTCATAAGTTAATGTAGATGTTGTACTTGTAAATACAATTCTTGAAGTTCCGCTAGTTGCACCATCGTTGGAACCTATTATTATGTTCTCTCCAGCAATACCCGTTCCATCTCCATATCCTCCTTCGTAAATTGTACTACCAGAAGTCCATGGAATGTTGTCAATAATGTCTGGATGAGTTAAAACTACATATCCTTTATCTAAACATACAAATCCAACTGGAATATCATAGTTATATCCACTTGTTACATCGTCATATGTGTTTAACGATTTTGGATAAGCTTGATTTACGGGAACAGCTAATTTTACTGAAGACCAAGGTCTCTGGTCTTTATTATAATCAAGTGTTTTAACTTCTGCTTGATAAGCTACGGCAGAAGGTCTATTTCTGAAATTTGTTGTTGGGTTCCAAGAAGAAACTAAACTGCGATTTACAGTGCCGTTTTCAGTAGTTCCAGTATATGGTTTGTTTACGTCATCTGAAAAAAGAAAGGCGACATTGTTAGGACCAAAATATTGAAGGGGTGAATCTGCAATTTTTGTTGTTTTTGTTTTGTCAGAATAAAAACTAGAAACAATGGTTTTATATGTATCTCCCCACTGAGGAACTTTTAATGTTATAGACCTTCCGTCAATATATTCACTATAATTATTTTCACTAATTGGTATTACTACTACTTTATCAACATTCAACTGAAACATTTCAGGATTATATTTTGCAATAGTATCTCCACTGTAGAAAATAGAATTTGAACGTTCATGAGGAATGCTAAACGTTGCAAAATAATGTGAATATTTAGACCCAACATTTGACCTATCGGCTAAAGTATAGGATAGTTTTGAACCAGACAAACTAGCCCAAGTTGCTACTTCTTTTCGAATAGAAGTTGTTGAGTTTACTAATCTTTTATTAATTTCTGCCATATTTTATTTATTATCTTGTTAAACTAACATTGGGTTCTAACGGAGTTGCTCCTGGATAGAAAGTGTATTCAAACGTAAGAACTGATGATTTGCCAATAGTTCCACTTAAAGTTCCCCAAAAATTAAAAGAAAATTGTTTCTTTTGAGTTGCTTCAGTAGCCGAAAAGGTTTTTGTTGCATTTGTTGTCGGGGTAGTTGTTGACGTATTTGGAACTACATTAGCTGGTAATGCACTTGCATATTGTACAAATGCTGTAACCCATGCTTGTGGAACGCCTGTTGTATAATCTTTAAATCCAGTCCAATAAGAATTATCAACTTTAGCTGGAACTGCATAAACATAGTTGTAAAAATCACTACTATATTGGTCTGGAGCATAAAACTTAATTGCATAAGTACTATTAATAGACAAATAAAAAATATTATTTTCAGCTCCAGCACATTTTAATAATCCTGTGAAATTGGGCCTTATGAAATATTGTTCAACAATTGTTTCTGGAGAGGCTACGTTGCCTCCAACGTAAGTCATAAGTTTTATTTTTGCAGCCATTGCATTAGTGCTTGGATGCGGATTTTCATTTAAAGTTATAAGTGCTGGATTTACTATCGCAACATTATTGCCACTTGTTGAGTTTAAAGTAATGCCTTTGCTGGAAGCAATGGTAGTTGCTATCCTTGTATACATTGTTGATTGATTTGTAGCCATGTTTTTTTTATTAATTATTCTGTAATGATTGGCATATTTGAAACGTTGACTACAATAGTGCTGTCTGCATCATCTGTAGTTAATAAATAAGGAACGTCAGCAACAATTTCGGAATTATCCTCTATATCAATGATTCCATTAACTTGTCCGTTTACTGAAATCAAATTAGACTCTTCTTTAACAATTGTTCCTTTTATACAATCGTCATTTTTACCAGAAACATTAGCAATGTCTCCAGTTTCAAATGCAAATCCAGGAGTTATATTGTAATTATAATCTGGGTCTGACATTGAAAAGTAAACAGGTTTGAATGCATCTATTATAGTATTGCCGTTTTGTATAAATCTATTGTTGGTTATTGGGTCAAACAATAATTTTCTTCCAAGGTCTGTTAAGTATGCTACTGCATAAATTGTATCTGATGATAAAACACTTCCCATAATTTTTTATTTATAAATATATTAAAAATTTTTTTTAAAAATCCAATTCTAATTGAAAAGCTAAATACCTCGCTTCATTCTTTTTTATTGGATATGCTGGTTTTGCCACAGCGACAAGTTCTGCATTTGCGTTTAAAATACCAATTTCTGTAATGAAAGTGCTGTCATTATACAAACTACTAAAAGTAGAGTTGTATACCGAGCTATTATATTCATTATTTCTAGCAAAGATTGTTATAACAGTTTTAAAAACGTTGGCTTGAATTCCAGTAGTCAAATTTCCATAAAAGAATGATTCGTCTCCAAAAGTTAATCCACTTGCATAATAAGAATCTGAATTTTGTGTAAATGACGAGAATTTTCCAGTTAAAGAATATGTAGTTCCAGAATCATAGTCTGCTTGAGTAATGTTGAATACGTGTGAATGTAAATCTGATGGATTAATAGTTGAACTTCCTGTTTCTCCAGTATATATTCCATTTCCTATTCCATCTGAAATCAATTTCCAGTTATCTGTTGATAAATCTCCAATCTTTGTAGATGCCGATGTAACAATCTCTTTAAGTAAAATTTGAACACTATTCGCATTCCACCCAGTTCCAGTTAATCCAGTAAGATTTGTAGAACTTCTTAAAAATGGAAAAGAAAGTGTTGGAAAGTTAATTCTCAAAATAGAAGGCAAACCAGTTATTGAATCTGTTGTTCCATCTATTCTTTGTATATATCCACATGGAAGACTTTGTGGATAGCCATAACTTACTCCGTCTTGATACGGTTCGCTAGAAGTGATGTAAGTAACATAATAAGAATAATCAGACTTACATAATCCAGTTGACACTCCTATTGTTGAAGGTTGCAAATTTAAGGACAGTTCTGGAATAGTGTAATTTCTATTTGATTTGTAAGTGAGAGCATTTAACAACTCTTGGTCAGTTATTACAATTATTTTAAGTTTGTGATATACTCTTCCAACTATAGAAGAATTGCTTGACACACCATCTCTTAATTCTCTATAATCTGTTTGTGCTACTGCATCAAATTGGTTAGTTCCATAATAATCATAAAGAGTAATTCCATAGTTCATTTCTTGGCCTATAGTTGCAGTATAATTTTTATGCCACATTATATGAGGAATTTCTAATTTTACTGTACCTGGAACAAACTGTTCTGCATATGTATTACCTGAATATTTATTAGTATAATGAATTATCCCCAAAGCTCTTGTGTCATTATCAAATCCTAAATATTGTTTAGTTCCATTAAATTCTATTGACCCATATGTTGTGTACCCACTCATGAATCCAGTAGTTCCAAGCTCAGAGCAAGTCCTTACAATATTCATATTCCAAACTCCGCAGTTAACCGTTGTTGCAGAACCATAATAGGTTTCTACTTCTCCATAAGGATAAAAATATGCTTTTATTTTTTGTGTAGACCCTACAATTGGATTACTTCCAAAATTCGGAACTGCTCTGTCTAAATCAAGAGTTAATCCACTTACACTTTGCACTCTATACCAAAGAGAAACATTAGGTCTTCCACTATAAATAAATGTTGAATTATTAGTTATTGCGCTATATTGTGGAGCTTCCCATGGTATAAAAACTAAATCTCCAGTTCTAGCAGTATATCCACCAGACATGAAATCAATTTGTGTTCCACCACTTGGAATTGTTGTTGAATAATCTATTTCTGCCATTCCAATTGAATATCCATCTCCAACAGTTGCTCCTGTTTTTATATACCAATTATTTGAACTGCCTGTAAAAAAACCAGAATAACTAGTCATGGCAGAAACAATCTGCCTTGCACTTGTTAAATTTTGAGAAGTTATTGGAACTGCTGTAGACCCGTCAAAACTATTTCCTGATAAAAACATTGTACTTGTTGCAGCTGGAACTGTCAATGGAACTCCTTGTAGTGAAACTGGAGTTAAACTTGTTGGTGTAGTAGTATACGATATTTTTGGATGGTCATCTTTTGGAGCCAAAACTCTGTTGCGGCAAACATCATAATTATTCAATGCCATAGCATAATTAACTTCTCTGTCAGAAAAAACTATTCTATCAAATGTTAATGCTCCTAAAGACAACAATCTTCTTCCAGTATCGGTAAGCTTGATGTTTATAAAATTTGAGGGTTCTTGAACAATATAACTCATTTTTCTTTTTAATATAAATAACCAATAAAAAAATATTCAAACTTTTTTCAAAAATAAATAGTTATACTCAAAAAACCTTCCTTGAGTTTTCTCTAAATCTTTTTTAATGATATTTATAAAAAAATAAAAAGTAAATGCCTATTTTTGATACATTACCGAACTCGGCAACAACATTATCTGTTAACTACAGACCAGGGCAAAACAAAAGATTACTGGCTTCTAAATCAGAAGCTATATTTTCTTTTGGTGATTTTACTATAGAAAAGGATTTTTCTACTGATGTCTTAACTGGTGATGCAAGAAGTCTTGGTTTTGGAACTTTTGATAATTTAGAAACATTAAATGCTGTTAAATTATCTACCAATATTCCTTCAGCCTTTGTTCAATTAAATGAATTAAATCTGCCAAAAAAAGACCCTAAAAGTCACGCATATTTTTCTTCATTTTATACCAACGTTGCTTCAGCAATTAATAAAATTATAGACGAATATCCATATGCTATTTTTTCTTATAATGGTGGCAATATAAACATTTATGATTATACTGAATATTATGATGGAATAACATTTGAAAGAACGTCTTCCTTTAAAGTTCCAGTATCTGGATTAACAAATCAAGGTGAAATTTTCTTGAATTCTGGAAATACAGAAACTAACTATAGTTTAGTTTATAATTATGATGACTTTTGTATTCAATTAAGTGGACAAACAGAAACATTAAAAATAAAGGAATATTCTTTTTCTGGAACATATTTGTATTTTTTGGTTTATGGTTTTTTAAAACAAGGAAGCGCATTTTCTGCTTTTACAGATGCTGTTTACATAAGACCAACAGTAGAAAGAATGTATATTTACAATGACCAAATATCTGCACTTGAGACGCAAATACTAGGAGAAGGAATATTTTCCATTCCAGTATCAGAAACAGTAGCCGATGATTTTGTAAATAAAAAATTCTCCTGGCCGAAGACAATAGATGGTTGGGCTCCAGATTCTTATGGTTCTAATTTTGAGTCTTATAAAGAAGATATTTTAGCTGCTGCAGAAAGAGTTGACGAAGAAAAAACAGATATTTTCATTAAAACTGTTATTCCAGAAAATTATTTAGAACTTGATTCCGATAGTGAAATATATAGAACGATAATACAATCATATGCTTATGAGTTTGATAAACTAAAAAATTATATAGATGCAATAGCTTATGCTCATAGTATTGAATATAACAATGAAGAAACAGTTCCAAAAAAGTTTATGATGAAACTTGGGAATCTGTTGGGTTGGAAATTGTCTGATGGTTTTAGTGAATTAGATTTGTTTGATTACTTAACAAGTGATTTAGACCAAAGTTCAAACTCATATTCTTATTTTAATGTTGAAATCTGGAGAAGAATTTTAGTTAATATAGTATGGCTTTATAAAAGAAAAGGAACAAGAGATGCTATTTCTTTTATATTTAAATTGGTTGGAGCTCCAGATAGTTTAATTAATTTTAACGAATTTGTTTATGATATAGTCCAAACAACTCCAAACTCTACAGAAAAAGTAGATTTTGACGGATACATTAATTATAATTCTAGTGTTTATAATTTCCAAGAAGGGGGTACAGGGAGAGGAAATGGACAAGCATATATCAATCAATGGTTACCAGAATTTAATCCGCTTAAAAGAGTAGATAATAACAAAATAGGACTTGGAGATGCAACAGGTGGTACAAGAAATATTTTAAATACAAAAGAGCTACAACTTGATTTTTCTCCAGCCCAAGCAATAGAATGGGATGTATTTAATTACTATCAACAAGATTGTTCATCCTGGATGTGGGGTAGTACATGTCCATCCTTTAGCTGCTTGACAATTCCATTTGAATATCTGACATTCACCCCAGATGAAGTTCAACCATCTGGAATAACTGGAATGACTCTGGCACAATACATAGACCACATATATACAAATTCTATTGAACCTACTAATAGAAAAACAAATGCGCAATGTCATACAACCTGGTCTTATCCAGAATTAAAAAACATTTATCTTGCTTATTATCAAGCAACATGCACAGATGATAGTAATAACCATCTAACAATGTGTAAGCTTGAGGCATATCTTCAGTTGCTTGAGGTTCAACTTGGTAATTATATATTACAATTAATTCCTGCTACGACAATATATAATGAAAATGTCCCAACTACTTATAGAAATCCAGTTTTTCACAGGCAAAGATTTGTTTATAGAGAAGGAATTGATAAGGGTTCAATGTTTCAAAGACCATTAGAAGACCATCCGAGTGTTATTATTCCACAATGTGTTCCAAATACTGCAAAAATATGTATTTTCACAAAACAAAGTTACCTTCCTGATGGAAAATTAGATATTACTGGAAATTCTTGGAAAATAGCCAACAACATTCCTTCACAAAACATTTGTCCTTCTGCTAAAAATATAAAAGCTCAATATATTCACGGGAATAAAATTGAAACCACAAGTACACAAATAAATCAAGCGGCGGTAGTTGGGATTTATATTGAAACTAAGAGCGCTTCAGTGGCTACAGTTCGTTTAAGATGTAGTGTTAATAGTAATTCTATTAATACAACATTGGGTGCAGTAGCAGTTATTCCAACATCTATAAGTGAAAATTCACAGAGTTTAATATCAGAAGAAATATTCACATATTAATTTTTGAAAAATGTCATTGATATATAGTACAAGCGAAAAAATTTTTATAAAACAGAATTACCAAAAACATTCTGGGATGCCAGCATGTTACGCAGAAAGTCCCGCAGAAGCTTTTTATGTAAACCAATTCGTTACAGATGAAATTTATAATAGTGAATTTTTTGCATACGATACCCCTTCATATTATACGTTGGGTGGTACCTTAAATTATTACGCACAAGATTTTTGGTCTATATTTACTAATATATATAAGCCGCTTATTAAGTTTATTTTTACTGCAAATACTATAAATTTTGGCACTGGAACGACCATAAAACATAAAATTTATAAAATTCCATATAGCGTTTATTCTCAATACACTTCTGAGGAAATAAGACAAAATATTGAGCAAAACAAAGACTCTTCAGAAGAAACAATTGAAGAATCTATAACCGAAAGTGGTATAACAAAAACTGTTGTTACTACAAGAAAAAAGGCAATATTTAATACTACGGAAAAGTTTGCACCTGAAAAATTTCCAGAGACAATATATGGATATGGAATTGGAACCGTTGACAAATATTCAAAAATAAAGGAATTGCTAACAAATCCTATTTTAACAATTACAGCTTCAACTAGTGGAATTTCCACTAGCGTTTATGATTTGTTTTTAGATGAATATCAAAAAAGATTGGGAGATTTCAAATATCAATTATTTGAAGATTATGGACAATATTTTATAACTACACAATTTGAAATTACAAAAGAATATTCCACAAGATTAATGGATTATTGCGGTTTAGATGCAAATGGAAATATAATTCCTATTGAGCATGAACAATATTATAAAGAAACGACTTCTGTGCCGTATCATATTATAACAGGGGGAACATTTTCTGGGGTTCCTGTTTGTGGAAATTATTTTACATATTTTTTGCTTCCAAATAAACCAAAATGGACACAACCATATGTGGCTGGACAATTAGCAACATTTTCTCCAACCTTCTTTTGGACAAACGCAAATGATGCAGATAGTTTTTTGTTCCAAATTGTTTATGATTCTGGAGATTGCCAATCTTTTAGTGGAGTTGTTTATTCTTATCCAGTAAAAGTTGAAGATACAAAATTAAGCACGGACGAAATGCTTAATAACGATGCTGAACCTTGGTCTATAACACAAAAAACAACAGATATAGTTAGAGAATATTCTATTCCTTTATTAAATAACAAAACATTTTGGTATAGAATAGGTAACGTAAAAGAAATGATAAACATATTTGGAGTAAAACAAAGTGTTGTTACTTTTTCTGATATTATGAGCGCTATGACAACTGGCGGATATAATTCTTACATCTATGTTAATTCAGATAGTCCACACGTAGAAGAAATTTCTGATTGGATTTATCCTACATATTTAGATGACACTTTACAAGGACAGTATTCATTAAGCGGAGTTGTATCTGGAAGTGTTGTAACTGGAGCAACCATTCAACTAGTTTATCCCAACAGTAGCTATATAACGCAACCAACAGATTCTACTGGTAATTTCATATTTACAGAATTAGAGCCTGGCACATATACGCTGAATACTTCATACAGAGGATATGCTCAAGATAGTAGGTCTATTAATGTTTCTGGAAATACTGATATTGGAATAATTCAACTTAAACTTATTTGGGGCAATGCTTGGGATACTTGGGGGTCTAAAGCTAACGAAATTTACCCCTTCTAATTTTTTTATTTGACATATTTATAAAAAAAAATAAAATGATTGGTGAATTAATATTATCTTCCTATACTTATGATGTTGGCAGAATAGCGATAAATAATGCATTCAGTGGACAAGCATCGTTTAATACATTTAGTGCAGAAACAATATATTCTGGTAGTACAGATTTGTATGATATATTTGATATAAAAGGAAGCGGGGATATAACAAGAGTCCAGCCAGGGACAAATATAACAACAGGCGGAACTGAAAATAGCCCAACTGTAAACTTGGTTGATTCTCCTTTTATAAACAATTTTACAGCAAGTGGAAACACAAGTTTGCAGACGGTTTCGGCAACGACATTTGTTTCTGGTTCCACAGATTTATATGATATATTTAGCATAAAGGGTAGTGTGGCATCATCAGATTCATTCCAAGTACTTACAGATGCTGCAACAATTGTTTGGGGAGTTGATATAAGTTTAAATGCAGTAGTTACATTGGGAGACAATAGAGCTCTTAGCATAACTGGACTAACAGATGGAGATTCTGGAACTTTAATAGTAAAGCAAGATGGAACTGGAGGAAGAACACTATCTCTTGCATCAACACCTGGAACTCACAAAATAGTAAATGGCGGTGGTGGAACAATTATTTTATCTGAAAATGCAAATTCAGAAGATATAATTTCATTTTTATATTATACAGGAACCACTACGTTTTATTGGAATGTTGGATATAATTATAATTAAAAAAAAGCCCCGAATTTTGGGGCTTTTTTTTATTGTTGTGAAAGGTCATTAAATGATTGATTGTAATTAATACTTGTTCTTTGTTCTTTATAGTCAATATTACCATTAGAAAATATTTTTTTTCTGGTTAATAAATTGTATTGTTTATAAAGATTATTGTTTTCATCAAATATAGAAAACAAACCAGTTTCCATATCTCTTGTTGAATTCCCAAAAATTCCATAGCTTAAAGTTTTTATAGTCTGGTCAACCATTTCTACTTCCATCATAATCGGGTCAAAGAAGGTATTTGAAATAAGTATTTTTTGTCCAGCTTTCCCTAAATCAGCTTTTGCTAAATTAGATATAAGACTAACTTCATCTGGCGTCAAAGTTAAGAATAATGATGCACCATTGTCGTTAAGAGTATAACTCGTTGTTGAGCCTTGTACTGATTGAGATGTGTTTTGTGCTGGGCTTACTGGGTCACTTCCAGTAATAATTTTATGAAAATTTTTAATTTTAACTCCATTATCATCGAAATATTCAACTTGGTAGCCAATTAAACTACCAGTGCCTTGAAATTGAAGTTTAGGAATTACAATTCCTTTCCTCGAAATTTGAATATCTTCATTTGTTTCAGTTACAACAAAAGAACAGTCTATTATATTTGTTTCAAATGTTTTTGGTTTGATTAAAACAACATAAAATCCAAGTTTATTGAATATGCTTGCAGGCAATTTTAATTTATATGCACCGTCTGCACCAAACATTTTGGTAAAATCACTGTTTGAAATATTTGCAAACAATGGCCTTAGTTGATTATCTGTTACAGATTCTCTTGTGGGAGAATATGCATACAGAATATCAACGTCATTGAAATCCACGTCTGCAAGTTTCTTAGTTCCATATATTCCTACTGCCATAATTTTGTGTTTTTTTATAAATATGTAAGTTATTTTTTTATACCAAACTGTCTTCAGATGACTCTGGACTAGAATTGTCTATTACTATTTCAGAATTATTTTCATCTACTTGTTCTTCTGTTGATGTATTTGTTAATAATTCGTTGATTTGAATATTTGTTACCGCAGAATTATCTTCTTGCTCTTCTATTGATATATCTGCTTGAACATCTGTTGTGTTGGCACTGATTGTTTGAGAAGTTCCTGTTTCTGTTTCCATTAGTAATTCTTCTGCTATTTCAGCTTCTTCCATTTCTCCCACAATTAAAGGATTGGTAAGACTAAAATGATTATCGTTCCAAACTTCATTTTCATTTGTTTTAAAGTTAGGGTCAACGAAACATTGAATTAAGGTTTTAGTAATTATTGTTTGATTATTTCCTGTTGATGCAGTAATATTTGTTCTTTGAGTATTTTCCGTAAGTGTTTCAGAAAAAACTAAATTTCCAATATAGTCTATTGATTTTATAGGAGTTTTGTCTATCCCCTTCGGAGTATCTTTTTTTGTAGTGCTCAAATAATCATTATATCTTGTTATATCATTTAAGTTTTGGGAAAATATAACAGGAGAAACAAGTGTTTTATATATTGTATTTGAGCACATGTCAAAAGCGATTTTTGCTGTTTGTGTAAATTTTTTCGTTAAAAATACATTTATAAAATAATTCTCTAAATCTGATGGAATTTCTACAATACGCTCTTCAAGATTTGTATCTCTATCTCCTCCATAAACATCTAAAACGGCATTTGTAAAGGGTGATTTTAAAGGAGAATGTGCTGGAGAAGAAGAATTAGAGCTTTCCCAATAATAATAGTTGTGAAAAATGCTTTGAGCTGTAAACACAAAATCTATACCTGGTAAAAACTGATTGCGTATTGATGTATTAAAAACGTTTGGATTAGCTGTGTAATCAGAATCAAGTCCTCTTAAAATAGATGAGTTATAAAAATTATTAAAAGATTCTGCCAGTCTTTCATCATCATAATAAATTGACTTAAATTCTGCAGTT
>Ga0172381_10004974_pt1 | contig 13606 bp, 21 predicted proteins | sample Leawel6488metaG_FD_119754 | JGI IMG/M metagenome (GOLD analysis project Ga0172381, IMG submission 119754) | Leachate microbial communities from a municipal landfill in Southern Ontario, Canada - Leachate well 64-88 metaG | ecosystem: Engineered > Solid waste > Landfill > Unclassified | place... | reverse complement strand
TTATTGGGTCGAAAAATCAGGAGCGGAAAATGAATAAAGTTAAAGAAATGTATCTCGTAACAAACGGAGGCTGTTTTAATCTATATTACAGGTCAAAGGCCGCTGCTGAATCGGAACTCTCCAGATACTCCCCTGCTGCCGGATTAAAAATTGTGCCACTGTTAGTTATCCCCGCCTGCCAGAAGCCAGAGCAGGGCGAAGCGGAAATAAAATGCGGCTGTGGGGAAAAAATTGAAATAGTTTTAGGTGAGATGACTGAACATTACGAACACGGAATAACAATTAGGGCAGAGAGGGAGTATATCTTCACCTGTAAAAAATGTGATGTGGAAATAAAGATAAAAATAGACGAACTCTGTCAGGGCGAACCCGAAGCCATTGCCGCTTTCCACCTTGCTACAAATCAAGACAAGCTCGACGCACAGGCGAAAGAGATTAAAGGCAACAACGCTAAATTTACAGATTTCGGTATAGAAATAGATAGGTTAGACGCTAAAATTCAAACATTAGAATTTGAAAATGGCGTATTAAAAACACAAATTAAAACAAACTATTGCGATGATTGTCCAAACATAAACCAGATTACCACCCTCAAAGCCGAGAACGAAAAGATGAAAAAAGCATTAAGCGAAATATTGGAAATACACGGATGGCGACTTGCTAATTTGACTTCTAACTATTGTGATAAGACTATGGATATTTGCAAGAAAGCACTGAAAGGCGAAAAATGAGAACTGAAATAACAGACTGGCGGACTTTAAATTTACAATCTCTCGATATTCTCCTTTGCTCTGGCAATGGCAAAATGAGCCAGCAGATTCAATGGTTGCAAAGAATGAGGGGGTTTGTTTCTCCATCAGCAGACATTAGCCACGTTGCCTTTGTGCTGACCTTGCCAGATATTGTGGCAGAGATATTAAATGCCGCTATCAGTCCATCTGGGCTGTATGTCTGTGAAACGACCACGCTAAACGATTGGTCTAAACCACCAAAAAAAGGATTGCAGGTAAATGATTTTGGGGGGTGGTTAGAGAATTATAACGGTAGCGTATGGGCAAGGCAGATAAGCAATCGAGCAATCGGTCTGCAATACCATACTGAAATTATGCGGTTTGTTGTCAATCACTTACGAGACCCGCACGCCCAGAAGTATGAGAATGGAATCCCCGGCCTGTATGAACTTACAATGTGTATGTTCGGTTTCAAAAAAGCACTACTCAACACAGCCACTTTGCATTGCACCGAATGGGTTGCAGAGGTAGAACGTGAATTTAAGGTTTTGGGCGGTACGGTTTCCGGTAATCGACTTCCACCAAACGAATGGTGGCCAAAGGTTGAAAATAAAAAAGGTAATTGCCGAATGAGTCTTGTTGACCAGCAGGCTTTGGTAAAAATAAATAATCCAGTGAGGATAAAATAATGACTCCAGCAACCACGCCACAAGTACATTTGATGAGAGGCGATAATAAGGAACTCCTAAGAGCGATGCCTGATAGTTGTATCGACACAATTATTACAGACCCTCCTTATGGTTTGAGTTTTATGGGCAAGAAATGGGATTACGATGTACCCTCCGTAGATATTTGGAAAGAGTGTTTGAGGATTTTAAAGCCGGGCGGTACGGCGTTGGTTTTTGCCGGTAGCAGGACACAGCACAGAATGGCCGTAAATGTAGAGGACGCGGGCTTTGAGTTGAAAGATACGATTATGTGGTTGTATGGGAGCGGATTTCCTAAAGCTACTGATATTTCTAAACAGTTAGATAAGGGTGTCGAAAGAAAAATTATAGGCGTAAATCCTAATTGCCGTCCTAATTGTGCGGGACAACAGACGAGGTCTATGGTAGCACCTATCACCGTTCAACCTATAACAGCACCTACCACACCCGAAGCCATCCAGTGGAACGGCTGGAAGTCTCACGGCTTAAAACCGGCGTATGAGCCTATCATCGTAGCGATGAAACCTAACGAGGGTAGCTATGCCGCTAACGCTCTCAAGCACGGCGTTGCAGGGCTGAATATAGATGGGGCGAGGATTGATTATAAATCTGAAAAAGATAAAAAAGAAGGGCAATCGTCAAGATTAAGTCTGGCTGACAAAAGTACAAATCAATGTGCAATGGGAAGTTTAGACCGTAGCGATAGAAGTGAAATTTCTGGTCGGTTTCCCGCAAATATAATTCTTGACGAAGAGGCCGCTGTGATGTTGGACGAGCAGACAGGAGTTCTGAAAAGCGGTGCTATGGATAGTGTTACCAAAGGCCTCTTTCCCGAAACTTTCAACACCTACGGTAAGCAATATGTAAGGCGAGTTACGGCAAAAGGCGATTCCGGTGGTGCTTCCCGCTTTTTTTACTGTGCAAAAGCGTCAAAGGCAGAAAGAAACGCAGGCTGTGAGCAATTAGAAATCAAACAAACTATTGGTGGAGGCGGTACAAATAACACCGAAGATGATGTTTGTGGAAAGTATGGAAGTATAAAATCTGCGGGGCACAATTTCCACCCCACAGTAAAGCCTCTTGCTCTGATGGAATACCTTGCTAAATTAACGATGACTCCTTCTGGAGGGGTAGTTCTTGACCCTTATGCCGGCTCCGGTACAACCGGCGTAGCCTGTATTAACACTGGCAGAGAGTGTTTGCTGATGGAAAAAGAGGCCGAATACTGGCCTATTATCGAGAGTAGGATAGCAGCGGCGTTAGCTGCGGCGGGTAAAAATAAATAATCCAGTTCAAATCAAATAAGCCTGCGGGCAAGGAGTAAAAATGATATTTAAAAAACACTATCAGGGTAATGTTAAATTCATAAGAGACGATGGGAGTGCATTGGGAGCATCAACGAAGGTACAGGGAAAAAGAGAGTTTAGCTCTTACGGCCATTCCCTTACTGGCCAAGAATGTATCGAAATTGGAATGAAATTAGCAGAACTTAATAGCGAGGTAAATAATGGCTAAGAAAAAAACAGAGAATAACGGCAGATTGATTGCAATGGCTCGTGATAAGTTTTTAGAAGAAAATCCTGAATTACTTTCGCTTGGAACAATAACGGTTCAGTACCTTAAAAACCGTATAGAGAGGGCATTTATTTCAGGATGGGATGCCGCAGTAAAGAACAGGCGGTCAAAATGACCCACGAGCTAACCATTAACTTTGCAGGCGGAATATGAAAAGTTATTTATTAGTTGATAAGTGGACTGACAACGGTAGTGATATTCCACAATTAACCCCTCAAAAAGATTTGATTCGTAGAGCTTCTGGCACTGGCAAGGGGGCTAAAAGAGAGGCAGGGGAATATGAGCGGCACTTAAATGGCGGCAGAAGTCGCACTAAATGCGATTCAGATTTCATCGAAAACGGTAAGCCGTTCTTTTCTGTTTGTGCTGAAACGTATAGCTCGTGTCGGGACTATGAAGATTTTAGGGAATGGTGTGATTGTGCGAACGTAAAACTTATGGAGATTGAAAATGTTAAAGTCGGATAAACCTAAATGCTTTGGGCATTACAATACCAAAGACAATTTTCGATGTACCTACTGCAAATTTGCGGTTGAATGTGAAAAGAAAACATTTAAAAACTCGGCCTGAATGGTTGAATATGTGAAACGAAAGGCAGGCCAAATGGCACAGCAATTAACTATTTTTGTTGAATTTTTATGCAAACAGCGAGTGAAGTTTGCGGTTAATCCTCTTTTGAGAGGCTTTGTTACCTGTATTTCTGCTTCTGACAACGGTGGTATCTCGTATGATGTTTGCTATGCCGATGCTGACGGGCAGTTGAAAGTTGGAACGTTTCACGATTACGAATTAGAACTTGACGAATAGCAAGAGAAAGGCCAAAGGAATGGCGACAACAGAGCAAATAGAAATCGCATATTATCGCAAGGCTGGGGTCGAGAACGGATGCCCGAACATTGTAAATGGGCAACGATGTGGCAATAAACAGTGTCCGGTTATCGGCAAGCCGGGCAGTAAGACCCGCTGGCATAAATGTACAGTTTGCGGGTACAATTTTAAATCGGTCGAAAAATGAAACACGGCACAATAGCAACTGACTATCGCGGCGACTGTTTTAGCGGAAAAGTCAAAATGGGATGGATATGGTGCAGGCGATTTTCTGAATGGATTTTCGTTATGAAATACTATATCTACGATTATATATCAGGCGGAAAGCGAGGTGTATTATGCGTAGGTAGTCAATTATCGGGTCGAACTGGAGCAATAAAACTTCATCGGTATTTTTCGGGATTTGTTTGAGCAATCTTACCTCCAAAGATAACTACACGAGATATGGAAGCCCTGTATAATCGCAGGGCTTTTTTATTGCCCAAAATAATTTAACAATTCTTACAGATTCTGTAATCAGGACATTGCATATTTTAAAAATCCCCGTGTAAAATACAGCCTACTAATTCGCAATATGCGTTTCGCTGTTTTGTTGGAGTTTTTTATACGTTAGGATTTTATGGCAAAAGACACGGGGATTAAACCAGACAACAAAACCACTGGCACACTCGGCGGTGTTAAGGCCAGAGAAACTGTAATCAAGTCAAGTGTTCCCAATTCAAAAGCAAAAAAAAAGCGTAAGCCGGGCGGGGGACGTAGGAGCGGTGTTAGGGCTAAAGCCGCCACAAGAAAACTAATTCTTAACACGGAATCAACCACAAAAGCTATCAATGTTGGCGGCAGGCCGCTTAAGTACAAAACAGTAGAGGAGCTACAGGCCGCAATAGATAGCTATTTCGGCGATGAATCCCAAAAAACAACAGTTACCGGCCTTGCTTTGTATCTTGGTTTTTCGAGTCGCAAAGAGCTGATTAACTACGAAAACAGAGATAGGTTTTCCCACACTGTAAAAAAAGCAAAGGCACGCATAGAAAAATACTACGAAGAACACCTGATGTCTAAATTTTTTACAGGGGCTATTTTTGCACTGAAAAACTTTGGATGGAGCGATAAACAAGAAATTGAGCATTCCGGCGATTTAAAAACACCGGCAATAAACCTAACGATTGTGAAAAAATGACCGCAACTGTAAATCAAATCGCGTTAGATTTTAGCTTGCATTACAAGCAGGGGTTGGCCTATGAGACAATAGCGACCGAGGTTTGCTTTGGCGGTGGTGCCGGCGGCGGTAAATCACATTTATTGAGAATTGCCAGTATTCTTTGGTGCTTTGAGATACCAGGCTTACAGGTTTATTTTTTTCGTAGAACGTTTCCAGACCTCTGGAAAAATCATATGGACGGTGTTAGTTCTTTTCCTGCATTACTGGCGGAATGGGTTAAAGACGGATTGGCCAAGATAAACTACTCAAAAAATGTTATTGAGTTTTGGAATAATGCGAAGATACATTTGTGTCATTGCCAATACGAAAAGGACGTTTTTAATTATCAGGGTGCGGAAATTCACGTCTTAATCATTGACGAGCTAACACATTTTACGAAAAAGATTTATGAGTTCCTAAGAAGCCGCGTGCGTCTTGGTGGATTGAAGATAGCTGCGAAGCTCAAAGGGTTATTTCCGAGAATACTTTGCGGCACTAATCCGGGCGGTATTGGCCATAACTGGGTTAAGGCTGATTTTGTTGATTTTGCTCCACCGCTTGAAATGAAGAGAGCTAAAAAAGAGGACGGCGGAATGCTTAGGCAGTTCATACCGTCTTTACTTGAAGACAATCCTACGCTTATGGAGAATGACCCTGATTATTCCGACCGCTTAGAGGGTCTTGGTAATCCGGCACTGGTCAAGGCAATGCGTACAGGTGATTGGAACATCGTGGCGGGCGGAATGTTTGACGATGTATGGGACAGCTCAATACACGTCATACCGCCATTTACGATACCGGCAACGTGGCGGCTTGACAGGTCGTTTGACTGGGGTAGCTCGAAACCGTATTCAGTTGGTTTTTGGGCGGAATCGGACGGTAGTGATATTGTTTTGGCGGACGGCACAAAGAAAAGTACGCAGCGAGGCTCACTGTATTTAATCGCAGAGCTTTACGGCTGGAACGGCAAGCCGAACGAGGGGACAAAAGAGCTTGCTGTTGAAGTCGCAAGAAAAATTAAAGCCTTTGAGCAATCTTACGGCAGGATTTTTCAGGCGGGAGTTGCTGATACTTCAATCTTTAACACCGACAATGGCCAATGTATTGCCGATGATATGGCTCGAATAGGCATAGGCTGGACGCGGGCTGATAAATCCCCCGGCAGTAGAATAAATGGCTGGGAAATAATGCGTAAGCGACTTAAAGCGGCAATCACGGGTGAGGGAGCGGGGCTTTATGTTTTCAATACTTGCCGACAGTTTATCCGAACAGTGCCGGTATTGCCGCGGGATGAAAATAAAACCGACGACGTTGATTCCGATGCCGAAGACCACATAGCGGACGCTGTTCGCTATCGCTGCTCGGCATTTACGGCAAAGTTAAACAATAAACAAATAATAACCACAACAACAGGCAGGTAAATAAAATGGCAGATACAGAAACAGTCAAACCTGAATTGAAAGAAAAAACAAAATATCAGCTTATATCTTCGGTTATATCGCAGGATTATTTAGTTAAACAACAATCCTGTGGTATGACATTTAAAAAATATCGAGAGCTTGCCAAAGACCCGACAAATAATCTTGCAAAAACTGTACTTGTCGGCGTGTTATTATCTGGCTCGTGGTCGATTGAGGCGGACGAAGATGTTGACGATGAAATTATAGAATTTATTCAAAAGCAGATTATCCCGCAGCGGCCTATGATTACACAAACAGTTATGGAATATGCCGATATTGTGTTTGGCTGGCAGGGCTTTGAAAAGGTTTTTGAGGAAAAAGACGGCAAGATAGTTCTCAAAAAACTAAAGCCGCTTTTGCAGGACATTACGCAGATTCTTGTTGATAAAGACACAGGGGCGTTTTTGGGTTTTAGGCAGACAGATTTGCAGACAGGCCAGCCTATTGACTTACCCATTGAAAAGTCCCTGCTAATACCATTCAGGGTAGAGGGTACGCAATGGCACGGTGGCGGGCGGTTAGATAATGTCATAAGCACACAAAGAATGTGGGACGCTGCGAACGATGGAGCGGATAGGTACGACCGTAAAATAGCTGGCTCGCATTTTATCGTTTATTATCCGGCGGGCGTTACGCTGTTGAATAGCGTTGAAACAGACAACGGTGTAATTGCGTCTGAATTATTGAAGTCTCTTGAATCGTCCGGCTCAATAGCAATACCGTCAAGTGCGGCAGAGTACGTTGACCAGTTAAACAAAGAAGCTATGTCTAAAAATGTAACCGGATGGAAGATTGATATTCTCGAAGACAGCGGCGGCAGACAGCCGACATTTATACAGCGGCTTGATTATCTTGATAAGCTCAAGGTTCGCGGCTTCGGTATTCCAGAACGTGCAATTTTAGAGGGCAATTTCGGCACTAAAGCCGAGGCGGGCGTTCACGGAGATTTTTTAATCTTAGATGTTCAAAACTGCGAAAGCCATATTGTCTGGCACATTAACTGGTATGTTATCGACCAACTCCTTGCCTTGAATTACGGCGAAGATATGCGGGGCAAGGTAAGGGTTAAGGCCGCTCCGATAGTCGATGAACAAATTACTTTCCTGCGTGAAGTTTATAAATCAATCCTATCAAGCCCGTCCGGATTCATTGAAGAAATGGGGCAGATAGACACAGACGGCTTGAAAGACAAATTGAATATCCCGAAATCAAAAGAGGTTGCCCAGGCGGGCGATGATGAAGATGTAAAGCCGCCTATCGGTGCAACGCCGGAAGAATTGGCAAAAATGGAAGATAAGAAACAGGCGTTCTCTTTGGCCGCCGATGAAAACTGGATAACCGTCAATGGGCAACACATACTCATTAAAGAGGGACAAGAGCCAGGCGACGCTATATTTGAACACCTGACACAGCCTTTGCATAAAAAGGCTAAATTTGGCGATGCTGTTGTTTTCAGAAAAGGCAAAGATGTCTTAAGTGGTATAATTTCTGAACCTGACGATGGAAGCGGAATTGGCATAAAGGATTCCGATGGAAAACTACACAGAGTTCCTAAAGATAAACTGCGAGTCAAAAAAGGCGATAAGAGCATAAAGGATTTTAAATTATCTTTAGAAGTGAGCGAAATTATCGACATAAGACCTTTGATGGAAGCGGAAAAATGTTTCTAATAAAAAAGATTAGATGGGAAATTCATTGTTTCGCTGATGGAAATTTTGCGATATATGCTGATTCTTCACAAATGGAATCGGTAAAAGTACTGCTGATGTTGCTCGAAGAATCTTTGCCAGAAAACATAGAATCAGATTTTTTAACATATCGGGATTTACTGGAATCGGGCATAAGCATAAACGATTTGCCGCAAGAACTTGAAAAATACAAACACAGATTAGGACTTGATATGTAATGCCTAAAGTGTCCGAAAAACGCAAAAGACTTGCAAGGCTTATGGCGGCTGACACCTCAAAATATCAGCACAAAGTCGTTATAGCCATAGCCAAAGTCGGATATAGAACAATGAGCAGGGCGTTGTCTGCTTATCGGGCAAGTCGATATATCGCCAAAGATTCTATCTTGCGGGAATTGCCGCAACTTGTTACGGCGGAGTTTTTAAAGGGCAAGGACGAATTGAGAGACGCTATGGTATTGGCTCACCTTGCGGGCGTAAGGCGTTCACGGTTATCAGCCACAATGTCATTGTCGGTTGCAGGTAAAGAAGCCAAAAAGCTGAATGAGAAATTACAGATACCGGCGGCAGAGCTTAAAAAACAGCAGGAACTTTACGACGACTTATCCTATAAAATCCTGCAAAAAGAATCTGCCGGCCTGAATAATAAAGTCGAAACCGCTTTACAAGATATATTTAACAAGGGATTGCATTTAAAGGGCGGTAGAAAAGAACTTATAGAGGCATTTGACAAGTCCGGTATAACGCCCGACAGTACGTTCCAGATTGAAGCTACATACCGAACATATACTCAAATGGCATATTCGTCGGCTCGGTGGCAAACGAATCAACTGGAAGCCATACAGGAGATTTTATGGGGGTATAAGTATTCGACTGTCGGGGATATGAGAGTTAGGCCGTCGCACGCGGCATTGGACGGAACGAAATTACCCAAAGACCATCAATTTTGGATTGAGAACTGGACACCGAACGGGTGGTGTTGCCGCTGTCAATGCTTAGAGATATTTGATAAAGGCGAAATTCAGGAGCCGCCAAAACAGATTATCATAAACGACAAAATTATTATCCCCGGAGCGGATAAGGGCTGGAATTTTAATCCGGGTATTGTAATGCCGAGGGTGGCTTGAAATGAAACACTGCGGAGCTATAAAAATCAGAACAGACCGCCATAAGAAGCGGCATATATCTTGGAAAAACAGGCAGGCTCGCAGAGAAAAAACAATGATGCAGAAATTCTTTAATTTTATGGATAAATTTTTAAGGCGAAAAGGGCTAAGCAAATGAGCAGAGATGATTTTAGAGACGAACGCAAGAAACAGGCTAATCAAGTTGCAGTGGAGCGTGGCGACCAAGAACTTGAACGTATCGGCTGGTATGAGCCAGAAGAAAACGGCGGCGTATATTCTGGCAATCCAAATCCAACAGCTAAAATGACCTTTATGGGCAAGGTTAAAGCATTTTTCAAGAGAGCTAAATAATGAGCGATAATATGACCGTACACGATGCCGCTTGCAAATTGAATTGTTCCGAGGAGACGGTACGGCGTATGATTCGCAGCGGCAGACTACCCGCTTTGCAACTCCAAAGGGATTATAGAATCTCAAAAGAAGACATTGCATTGTCCCTAAATTCTGGTAAAATAAAGAAGTAATTTGGCAAAGAAAGACAGGTGAAAAAATGATAAACGATAAATACTTTTGCTCAAACAAAACTAATCTCGATATGTTGTCCGCTATCAAGCATATTGAATCTGAGGGAAAAAATATCACGAAGATTTTCGCAACAAGGAGCGTGTTATTGATTACAGGCTTCGATTTAAGCTCACAAGGAAAGAGAGCTTTAAAAAAATTCATTGGTAAATTTAGTGGTTATATTATCGAAGAGAAGCAATTACCAATACCTATCATATATCAAATTGTCCTTTCTGATGCTCAGGTTGTTGAGGGCGTAGCAGGCTTTGAGGATTAAAAAAATGAATGAGCAATTAAAGGAAAAACCGGAAACAGAACACGACACGCTATTTACGTTATCGCAAATGGCAAAGTCCTTTGAATTGCCAGAGGATTTGATTTTATGGGTTATTGATAATAATAATATCAGAAGTTTTAAAGTATCCGAACATACAGCATATTACAAATACTATGAAGTGTTGATAGGCGTAAGGCGACTTGTAACGTGCGATGTATTTGACGAGGGCAATTTACTATGTACTGTTCATAATATAGGCCACCCCGTAATATCGGAGAATTATTCCATTGACGATATGGGCGTAGAACGGTGTATGTTGATAGATTGGCAAATTGAGGGTATAGCTGGGAATTGCAAAAACCTAAAGTGTACCGTAGATAAATTAAAAGCAACAATACATACGCCAAAAGGCGATTGTTTCGGGGATTGTGTATTGCATTCAAGTCATATATCAATAAACTGCGATGAACGTATACAAACGATAAAATTTATCGGTACAAACGCTATCAAGGATGATGCTTCTTTTGCCGTAAAATTCCTGAAAGATTATTTTACACATAAGAATTACACTAAATAACACTTCAAATAGTACTACTTAATACAACAGAACGCTACTTAATACAACAGAACGCTACAACGCTTCCATTTTGCCCTTTTAATTCATTATAGTAACTCTGTATATTCAGGTTGTGAAAACAAAAAATCACAATTTGAATATCGAACAACTCTTTGGCTTTGCCGATAAAACAAAGTCTGGCAAGTCAATTCTTAATTTGTCCTCAATCACTTTACCGGCTCAACAGGCGGGTAATGTTCGCATTGAGAACGGCGTAGAAATTCACCGGTTCAAAAAAGAACTTATAAAAACGGGCGACTACAAAAAAGGCTCAATGTCTTTAAGTATCACCGATGAGACATTAGACCACCTTGCCGCACAGTTCGCATTGTTCACTGGCGGCGGCAATAAAGTTCCAATTCCGTCAACACACGACACGACTGGCAATCCTGATAATAACAACGGCTGGCTCGTTGACGTATTCAGAGACGGTCATTCATTGTTTGGAATTATTGATTTAATCGGAGTGGAATCGCCCAAACTGGCTCTCTCTTCTGATGTTTCGCTGTATATTCCCCCGGAATACACAGACGGAAACGGCATTACTTATCATCGACCAATTACGCACGTTGCCTTGTGTACTAACCCTGTAATCACCGGCCTTAAAGGCTTTGAGGTTATAGCGGCAAGTTTATCAGATAACTCTAATTTAGGAGATACGAATATGGATTTAAAGAAATTAGCAGGACTTTTGGGCGTTAATGTTGCTGATGGCGATGACAACGCAAAAATCGAATCGGCTATTGAGGCCGCAATCAAGGCTTTGAAAGACGATGCCGCGAAAGTAAAAACGGCTGACGAAAAGAATGTTTCGCTGTCCGCTGATATTAAAAAGCTGACGGACGAAAAGACGGCTCTGTCATTGTCGCTTTCGGGAAAGACACCTGACCCGATGATTGTCAAGCTGACAAGCGAAAACAGGGGCATAAAACTCAACGCCCTTGTTCAGGCTTCAAAAATCACCCCGGCAGTTAAAGACAAACTGGCAAGCGTGTATTCCGATGAAGCCGCTTTGACACTATCGCTTGCAAAAGGCGATGACAATTTCGACAAAGTTATTTCGGCTTTGGCTGAAAATAATGTCGTTGAACTCGGCGAAAAAACAAAGGCACAAGTAATCGCTTTGAGCAATAGCAATATGGCGGCAAACTCAAATCCTTTGACCGATGAAGTCAACAAGAGAACGGCTGCCGCAAAGTAAAAATCCGAAACAATAACCAAACTTATTTGGAGACAAAAAAATGAGTAATACACAGACAGAAAAAAAACATATCAGCGACATTGTAAAATTTATGATTGACCCGCGTTATTGCATCGAAAAAGTTACCTTTGCGGCTAACGGCGGAGCAACTGCTGGTTTGAATTGCGGGCAGGTTCTTGAGGCAAGTACCACAAACAAAATCGCCTGTACAACCGAAGCGTCTGCTGACAGCGTCTTGCTGGAAAACATCACACTGGCAGAAGCAATCGCTGGCTGCTCGAAAATTGCAATCGTTCGCGGCCCGGCGTTAATCAATACCGACGAGCTTACGCATACCGATTCCACTGCCGCCGCGGCTGCCCTTGCAGCTTTGGCCGCTCTCGGAATCAGAGCCGTAACAGAGCCAACCTATACACAGGAAGGCACAGAAGTTGAATCGTAACAAATAAACCAAAAACCAAAACCTAATTTTTAGGAGATTTACAATGATAGACTTTGGGAATGACATTTTCAAAATGACAACGCTGACAGATGCAATCAGCAAATTGCCGTACGTACCACAGCAAATCGCAAAGATGGGGCTGTTTGCGGTTCAGGGTGTACCGACAACCTCAATCCTTGTAGAGGAACTTCGAGGCGTGCTGTCTATTTTACAGACAAAGAGACGCGGCGAAGCGGGCAATGTTGCAAAAAACGGCAAAAGAAAAACCCGTTCATTTGCAATCCCTCATATTCCGTTTGACGACGAGATTCTTGCCGAGGCTCTTCAGGATGTCCGCGAGTTTGGCTCTGATAACCAGCTTGTTGCACAGGCGAAAGTTATTGCCGACAAACTGGCTGAAATGAAAACCAGCCACGAAGCAACGCTTGAATACCACAGAGCCGGTGCATTGAACGGTGTCATTCTCGACGCTGACGGTTCAACAATCTACAACCTGTTCACGGAATTTGATATAACGCAGCAGACGTTGAACTTCGCTCTCGGCACAAAAACAACCGACGTAAATGCTAAATGTTTAGCGATTATACGTCTTGTTGAAAAGGCTCTCGGCGGTATGGGCTACGCTGGCATTCATTGCTTCTGCGGCTCAACATTCTTTGACGCTTTGACAGGCCACGAATCGGTTAAATCTGCTTATTACCGTTATCGTGATTCCGAAATGCTGCGGACAGACAATCGAAAAGGTTTCTCGTTCGGCAACATCACGTTTGAGGAATATCGCGGTACGGTTGACAGCAAGGTTTTTGTCGGTGCAAATACCGCAAGATTCTTCCCGACCGGCGTTGGCATTTACAAAACCTACTTTGCCCCTGCTGATTTTATGGAAGCCGTGAACACAATCGGCCAGCAGTATTACGCAAAAGCAGAGCCGAAGAAATTTAATCGCGGCGTTGATATTCACACGCAGTCTAATCCGCTGAATATCTGTACGATGCCGGGCGTTCTGGTTGCCGGTACGAATACCTAATCGGCGGCAATCAGTCTTTGAAATGAAATAGGGAAACTTATTTAAGGACAATGCTATGAATATAGCTGGAATTGAACAATTTTTTGCGGCGAGAGCGGATACAAGTTTGATTTTTGTCAGCAAGGCTGGCGACGATGCAAACGACGGCTCTTCTCTTAATCCG
>Ga0172381_10004973_pt1 | contig 13609 bp, 14 predicted proteins | sample Leawel6488metaG_FD_119754 | JGI IMG/M metagenome (GOLD analysis project Ga0172381, IMG submission 119754) | Leachate microbial communities from a municipal landfill in Southern Ontario, Canada - Leachate well 64-88 metaG | ecosystem: Engineered > Solid waste > Landfill > Unclassified | place... | reverse complement strand
AGCGACAAGGCGCTGTTCGAGACGATCAAATTCTACCAGAACGCCGCAGGCGCGGTGCAGGCCCCCTTCGATTCCTGGCTCGTCCTTCGCGGCATCAAGACCCTCAAGGTGCGCATGGTCGAGCACTGCAAAAACGCGTTCCAGCTCGCGCACTTCCTCGAAACGCGACCCTCCGTGGAAAGGGTGTATTATCCGGGGCTCGAAAGTCATCCGCAGCACGCCCTGGCCAAACGCCAGATGCGTGCCTTTGGCGGCATCATCAGCTTTGAACTAAAGGGCGGCTTCCCCGTCGTCGAACGCTTTGCCAAGCGCCTGAAACTCTTCACCACGGCGGAGAGTCTGGGCGGTGTGGAGTCGCTACTATGCTACCCGCCGAAGATGACGCACGCCTCCATCCCCGCAGAGGAACGCGCCCGGCGCGGCATCCGCGAGGGTCTCGTGCGCCTTTCCGTCGGCATCGAGAATGCCGACGACCTTCAGGAGGACCTTCTGAACGCACTCAAGGATTGAAGCCTTTCAAACCAAAAACAGAGAATGACACAGTACCCTACAGTCGAAACGCAGGCAAACAGGACGCGGCAGAGCAAGCTGGTCCGTCTTGCCCTGGCCGTCGCGCAGTACACGCGGGACGGCATCCAGTATGCCCCCGGCAGCGGCCTGCCCGTGGGCGCGGAGTCCGTCGCCTTCGGGCGCGAGCTGGTGCGTCAGGGACGCAGGAATCTGCACGTGGTTTCCAACTGCTCGTCGCAGCAGCTGAACCTGCTCTGCGCGGCGGGGGCCGTGACGAAGGCGGAGGTCGGCTTCTCCGGACTTGAAGTGTACGGTTTTGCCAACGGTCTGCGACGCGCGGTGGAATCCGGGCAGACGATTCTTGAGGATTACTCGAATCTCACGATGGCGCTGCGTTTTCTCGGCGGCGCGCTCAACTGGCCGTTCGTCCCAACGGTGACGAACATCGGCTCCGACATCCAATGGTACGAGGCCGCCAACCCGGACGAGTACCCGAGCAAAGGCAAGATTCCGGCAATTACGGATCCCTTCACCGGGAAAACGCTCGGCGCACTCAAACCGCTGAGGCCCGACGTCGCCGCAATCCACGTGACCTTCTCCGATCCGCGGGGAAACGCCGTGATGCTCGGCACGGAGTGGAGCCGCTTTGAACTCTCCCGCGCGGCGAAGAAGGTGATCCTCGTCGCCGATCACATCGTTTCGGAGGACCTCGCGCGCCAGTATCCCAACCTCATCCGCATTCCCGACATCGTGGTCGATGCTGTGGTGCATGCGCCGTTCGCGGCATGGCCGCAGTGCTCGCCCGGCCTGTACGACTCGGACGAGGAGCACATGAAGTTGATGAACGCGGCACTGAAGACGGTCGAAGGCTACGAGGATTACAAACGCAGGTTCGTCGATCCCGTCGAGACCTCATCGGACATTCTGAAACTCATCGGCGAAGAGAAAATCGAACAACTCACCCACGGCCCGACGCGCTTCCTGGCGGACCCGTTCCGCAAATGGATTTTGTCGGACGAGACGGTGGCCGAACTCACGGAGGGCAGATAGATGTCAGAATATACACAGCAGGAAATGATGGCCATCGCCACGGGGCGCGAGATCCGCGACGGCGAACTGGCGATTTTCGGCGTGGGCTTGAGCATGCTCGCGGGCTTCTACGCGCAGGCACACCACGCACCCAACGTGCGCTCCCTGACCGAGGGCGGCGTCTATGGCGCGACCCCCGTCGGGGGACTCCCATGGGGCATCGAATGCACGCGCATCTCGGCAAACGCGACCTCGTTCACCGGGGCGCTCGACGCACTCGGATTTCTCGTCGGATCGGGCCGCTGCGACGTGGGCATCATCGGTGCGGCGCAGATCGATAAATTCGGCAACGTGAACACGACGGCCATCTGGAACGGCCCGATCGGCCCCGGCTCGCGCGCGCCGAAAACGCGCCTTTCCGGAGCGGGCGGCGCCAACGACATCGCCTCCTCCTGCGGACGCGTGGTCATCATGGCCACGCACGAAAAGAAACGCTTCGTGGAGAAGGTGGACTACATCAGTTCGCCCGGCTACATCGACGGCCCCGGCGCTCGTCAGAGATACGGCCTGCTCGGCGGCGGTCCCTCGGCCATCGTCACAACGCTCGGCATCCTGCGCCCGAACAAAGATACGCTGGAATTCGAACTCGACGCCTATTTCGAGTATTCGAGCCCCGACGAAGTCGTGGCGAACACCGGATGGAAGCTCAAGGTGAGTCCGAACGTGCGCGTCGTCCCCCCTCCCGACGACGGGGAACTGCGCATCCTGCACGAGGTGGACACCACCGGGATGCTTCGCAAGAAGTAATTTCGCATCATATTAACCAATAATTATTTATAAAAATGTCTAACGAAATTCAAACTCCGCCGTCCGTCCTTGTGAAAGTCGAGGCCGGCGTCGCCACGATCACCCTCGACAAGCCGCAGGCACGCAACAGCCTGTCGCTCGCCACGCTGCGAGAACTGCGCGCCGCACTCGACTCGGTTGCGAAGAACCCCGATGCGCGCGTCGTCGTTCTGACGGGCAACGGCCCGGCCTTCTCTGCCGGGCACGACCTGAAGGAGGTGCGTTCCCATTACGGCGACACGGCCTTCTACAAGGAACTCTTCGCTACCTGCGCGGAGACGATGAAGGCCGTCGTCCGCCTGCCCCTGCCCGTCATCGCCAAGGTGCGGGGCATCGCCACGGCGGCAGGGGCGCAGCTTGTCGCGAGCGCCGACCTCGCCATCGCGGCGGATACGGCGCGCTTTGCAACGCCGGGCGTCAACATCGGACTCTTCTGCTCGACGCCGATGGTGGCCCTCTCGCGCAATCTTTCGCACAAGCACGCACTGGAATTCCTTCTTTCCGGCGACCTCTTCTCCGCCGCGGACGCCGCACGCGTGGGGCTCATCAACCGGGCCGTTCCGGAGGCGGAACTGGACAGGACGGTGGACGAACTGGCGCGCAAAATCGCGTCGAAGTCGCCCCTCACGCTCGCAGTCGGCAAGGAAGCCTTCTACCGGCAGGCGGAACTCTCTCTCGACGAGGCCTATGCCTACACGGCGGACGTGATGGTGAAAAACCTCGAAGCGGCCGACGCGAAAGAAGGCATCAACGCCTTCGTCGAGAAACGCACACCAGTCTGGTGCGGCCGCTGATCGGCAGTCTTTTGCATATCATCAATCGGAAGGACAACATCATGAAACAAAATAGTTGGTTCAAATTCGCGGCCGGAGCACTGGCCGCTCTCACGCTTTCGGGATCACTCTGCGCCGAGCCGGTGCAGAAAGTTCACCTGAACGTCGGCATCATTCCCGTGCCGGAACACTCGAAGCTGCTCATCGCACGCGACAACGGTTACTTCGCCCTGGAGGGGCTCGACGTCACTCTTGTCGAATTCGCCAACAGTGCCGACGGGCTCAACGCGCTCCGGGGCGGCAAGAACGATTCCGGATCAGTCGGCACGACGGCCCCGCTCGTTCATATCTCCAAGGGTGCGGAAAACATCCGCATCATCGGCGGATTGGGCGGCGAAGGCTCCGCAGTCGTCATCCGCTCGGAAGACGCCGCGAAGATCCAGAACATCAGCGATCTCAAAGGCCTGAAGATCGGCACAGTCCGCATGTCTTCCGCCGACGCGATCATCCGCGCCGAACTGACCAAGGCGGGTGTGGACTGGGCTCACGGCGGTGCGCAGATCTTCGAACTCAAGAGTCCCGCCGCCGTTCTCGACGCCGTCAAGGCAGGCTCGGTCGATGCAGGTCTTGTCTGGGCGCCCTTCGACGCCAAGGGGGAGGAATACGGCCTGAAGGTTCTCGTGCGCACGGGCCAGCTTGTTCCCGGGCACCCCTGCTGCCGCATAGCAGTCCTCTCCGAGGACCTTGCCAAACGTCCGCAGGTATGGATTTCCTACCTCAAGGCCATTCTTCGCGCGGAACGCTATCTCAATGAACACCCGCAGGAGAGCGTGGATCTGGTGACCGCCGACCTCAAGATCGACCGCAAGCTGGTCGATGAAGTCATCACCAGTGGCAATACGGAATTCACAACCGATCCGAATACGAACGGAGTCGTTGCGTTCTGGGAATCCATGAAACAGAGCGGTTTCGTGGATTCCGACAAGGACATTCGCAATTACATAGACGCCGCACCTTACAAGGCCGCGCTCGAAAGCCTGCTCGCCGACAGCCCGAACGATCCGTTCTGGAAGGCGAAACTCGAACAATTCAACACGCGCGACTGATTCCAGTCCGCTGCACATCCGCCCGGCGTTCCACACGCCGTGAAACGCCGGGCGACCCATTTTTCATTCCTCACATGACCGATTTAGAATACAGCTTCGGGTTCGAAACCCGCATGATCCACGCCGGACAAATCCCCGACGCGGAAACGGGTTCGCGCGCCGTGCCCATCTACCAGACGACCTCGTACGTCTTCGAAAGCCCCGATCAGGCGGCACGGCTCTTCGAGCTGAAGGAATACGGGCACATGTACTCGCGCATCAGCAACCCGACAGTAGCCGTGCTGGAGGAACGCCTTGCCTCGCTGGAGGGAGCGACGGGCGCCGTGGCCGTGTCGAGCGGCATGGCGGCCCAGTTCCTCGTATTCGTCACTCTGCTCAATCCCGGCGACCACATCGTGGCGTCTGCGCACCTCTACGGAGGAACGATCGCCCAGCTCTCCCATACGCTGAAGAAGCTGTCCGTCGATGTGACTTATGTCGATCCATCCGATCTTCACGCATGGGAGAAGGCGGCGAACGAACGGACCCGCCTCTTTTATGGCGAAACAATCGGCAACCCGCGCGGGTCGATTCTCGACATCGGGGCCGTTGCGAAGCTCGCGCACGCCAGAGGCCTGCCGCTTGTCGTGGACAACACCTTTGCGACGCCGTGGCTCTGCCGCCCGATGGACTTCGGCGCGGACATCGTCGTGTATTCCGCCACGAAATTCCTCTCCGGACACGGAAATTCCATCGTCGGCGCTGTGCTCGATTCGGGCAAATTCGACTATTCGTCCTTCGACACCATCGCCGCGCCGGAACCGGCCTACCACGACCTGCGCTTCTTTGACACCTTCGGCCATTACGGCTTTCTCATGAAGCTGCGCGCGGTGTCGCTGCGCGACGTGGGGGCGTGCCTATCGCCCTTCAACGCGTTTCTGTCCCTTCAGGGCATCGAGACGCTGTCGCTGCGCATGGAGCGGCACGTGGCGAACGCTCTGGCGTTGGCGCAATACCTCGAAACGCACCCGAAGGTAGCGTGGGTGGCCTATGCGGGGCTCCCCTCGCATCCGCAGCACGTTCTTGCGCGGAAGATTCTGCCGCGCGGGGCAGGAGCCGTGTTTTCCTTCGGCATCAGGGCGGCGGACGCCCGTGCGGCGGGAGCACGCTTCATCGCCGCCCTCAATCTCTTCTCGCATCTGGCAAACGTGGGCGACGTGCGCAGTCTCGTCATCCATCCCGCCTCGACCACACACCAGCAGCTGGACGATGCGCAGCTGGCCGCAAGCGGCATCGGACCGGAACTCATCCGGCTGTCCGTCGGGCTCGAAAACAAGGAGGACCTCATATGGGATCTGGAGAAGGCACTGTCTGCGATCTAGGCTTCCGAACGGTTCTGACGCCGGAACAACGCTCGCGGTTTCAGAACCCGGACGTCATCCGGCGCATCATCGCCCATCCCGGCGTTGCCGCCGTCGTTGGGCTTTCGGCCGACCCGCAGAAGGCGAGTCACTTCGTGGCGGCTTACCTGCAAAAACGTGGCTGGAAGATCGTTCCTGTCACGCCGAAAAAGGGACTCATCCTCGGGGAGGAAAGTGTCTCTTCCCTCGCCGACATTGCGATCCCGGTGGACGTGGTGGACGTATTCCGCCCCGCCTCCGATATGCCCGCGCTGGCGCGGCAGGCGGTCGCCATCCGAGCGAAGACCTTCTGGATGCAGCTCAAACTCGCGAACGTCGAAGCGGCAAAGATCGCCGAAGCCGAGGGGCTCTTTGTGGTTGCCGACAAGTGCATGAAGATGGAATACGGCCGCTACAACGGTGGTCTGCACAGCGCGGGAATGGATACGGGCGTCATCAGCGCGAGAAGAACACGACTCACGGAATGACGCACTGACTCCGCTCACTTTTTCACACGGTCGGCACTCCGGCCATACATACAAGGATCATGAAACACCAAAGTAAATCATACACAGACTCCCTCATCCGCAGGGCGAAAACAGCTCTACTCGCACTATTTGCCGGAGCCGCTACATGCCTTTGCGTCACTGCATCAGCCGCCGACGCACAACCCGCGTCGCAAGCCGTCGCCAAACCGCTCGTACACGTCAAGGTCGGGCATCTTCTGGTGCCAGGACAGGGCAAAATCTTCATTGCCAAGGAACTCGGCTATTTCAAGGACGCCGGGCTGGACGTGGAGTTAGTGGAGTTCACCAACTCCGCCGACAGCAGCTCCGCGATCCGCGCGGGCAAGCTGGACTTCGCCTCCTCCGGAGCGACGGCGCCCCTCTACCACATCGCACACGGGGCGGACAACATCGTGATCGTCGGCGGCATCCACAACGAAGACGCCGCACTCATCACGACGCCCGAAAAGGCGAAGGACATCAAACAGATCGTCGACCTCAAGGGTCGCAAGATCGCGGTCGTCCGCCTCTCTACTGGCGACGCAGCCCTGCGTGGTTATCTTGTCGAACACGGTATCGTACCCGGCAAGGATATTCAGATCTTCGAGCTCAAGAGCCCTTCGGCCGTGATCGAAGCGGTCCGCTCGGGCGAAGTTGACGCCGGAACGGTATGGGAGCCGCACGTGGTCCGAGCGCGCGAGGCAGGCCTTGTTGTCGTCGCCACAAGCCACGACATTCTCCCGAACCACCCCTGCTGCAGGCTCATCGCGAACAAAAAGCTCGTCGAGGAGCATCCGGAAGTCGTCGAGGCGTTTCTCACGGCCTTCCTTCGCGCTGAACGATTCGGACTCGACCACCGCGCCGAAGCCGTGGACATCCTGACCAAGTATATCAAGGTGGACCGCTACGTCATCGACGAGTCCTACGTGAACGATCAGCCCACCGACCCGGACATCGGCAACACCATCCGTTTCTGGGACGTCATGAACGAGATCGGCTATGCCGATCCGAACAAGAAGATTCAGGACTACATCAACGTCTCCATCTACAAGCGCGCTCTCGACCGTCTCCACGCCGCCGAGCCGCATGTCCCGCTCTGGCAGAAGCTCGAAGCCGCCTACAACAGCGACAACGCGCCCTTCCTGACCCAGCAAGCCCAATAACCTCTACAGTCCGCATCGCATCATCCAAACGTCCGGGCGCATCGACGTGACACCCATGCCGGTGCGCCCGGCATCTTTCGGGGGCACCATTCCCCCATACCATATAGAAAACGTCATTTCCATGTCATCAGCATCACCCTACGGAATCGGAACCGCCTGCATTCAGGCGGGTTACACACCCAAAGTCGGCGAGTCTCGCATCCTGCCCATCGTGCAGAGCACGACCTTTAAATACGACGACATCGAGCAGGTACACCGCATCATGACCCTGCAGGAATTCGGGTTCAAATACACCCGCACGGGCAATCCGACCGTCGCGGGATTCGAGCAGAAGATCAACTTCCTCGAAGGCGGCGTCGGCGCGGTGGCCACGGCGTCCGGCCAGTCGGCAAACGTACTGGCGATTTCGAATCTCGTGCGATCGGGCGACCACATTGTGTCCGCCACGACTATCTACGGGGGCACGTACTCACTTTTCAATACGACGCTTCCCAAGTGGGGAGTGGCCACGACTTTCGTCGATCCGGAGTGGTCGTACAAAAGGCTCGCGAAGGCCTTCCGTCCGAACACGAAGGCGCTCTTTGTCGAAACCATCGGCAATCCCGGGCTCAATATCCCGGACTTCGACAAATTCACCGCGCTCGCCAAGGAATTCGACGTGCCCTTCGTCGTGGACAACACCCTCGCAACGCCCTTCCTCTTCCAGCCATTCAAGCACGGCGCGAACGTCATCACGCACTCGGCGACGAAGTACATCGACGGCCACGCCACGTCGATCGGCGGCGTCGTGATCGACGGCGGCAACTACAACTGGGACAACGACAAGTTCCCGGAGTTCACCGAGCCCGACCCGAGCTACAACGGCGTCAGCTACACGAAGAAGTTTGGCAAGCAGGCCTATCTCTTCAAGGCGCGTGCGCAGTACTTGAGGGACTTCGGAGCCTGCCTGGCGCCGATGAACGCCTTCCTCTTCAACCTCGGTCTCGAAACGCTGCACCTTCGCATGCCGCGCCACAGCGCAAACGCCCTTGCGCTGGCAAAGAGCCTTGCGGCGAATTCGGAGGTGAGCTGGGTGAATTATCCCGGCCTCGACCCGAAGGGACGGCGGCGCATCAAAAAGTATTTCGAGCGCCCCGAGGGCAGCGGCATCCTCACCTTCGGACTCAAGGGCGACTACGAGCGCATCGGACGCTTCTTCAAGAACCTGAAAATAGCGGCGCTTGTCATCCACATCGGCGACGCCCGCACCGGCGTCCTGCACCCCGCAACGAGCACCCACGCCCAGCTTTCGCCGGACGAGCAACTCGCAGCGGGCATTCCGCCGGACCTCATCCGCGTCTCTGTCGGCATAGAGGACGCTGCGGATCTCATCAAAGACTTCGATCAGGCAATCAAATCATCTTCGTAGGACATCCAATGTCATCAGATACACCTTCATTCGATCTCAAATTCGCCTCGGCTCCGTATCTGGGAATCGAGCGCGCCACGCGCATCAAAGACGAGCTTGACATCAAGCTCAGCGACCACAGCTACCTGCCACTGCCGGACGATCCGCAGCGGGACTGGGTGGCGAGCGTCGCAGTACCAGCCTTCAAACTGATTGTGGCGAAAGAAGGCCCACTGGACTCTTTTGCCACAATCGGCACAGGTTCCGGCGTGGACGCGCTCTCGGCGATTGAGATACTCGGACCCTCTCGGGTCGGCATAACGGACCTGCACACCGAGGTCGTCGAAGTCGCCCGCGCAAATATCATCCGCAACCTTCGGGAAGGGACGAAGGTGGAGATTGAGGCAGGCGTCGGGGACCTGCTCTCGCCGCTGGCCGGCCGGGGGCCGAAATACGACCTGATCTACGAGAACCTGCCGAACGTTTCGCTGCCGGAGGGCGACGACCTCGCCGACGAGAGGCTGAGTTCCGGCCACGTCGGCAAACGCCGCGAGCGAACGCCGGAAATAGTCCGCAAAAACCTTGTCGAACTGCATTACCTCGCCCTCCTCCAGTCGAAGGACTTTTTATCGGCGAAAGGCAGCGTGATCGCAACGATCGGCGCCCGCATACCGCTCCATATATTCGAGGAAATGGGCCGGCTCGCGGGGCTCTCATCGTCGTTCCTGACGTATGCGTGGAAGACGCAGGCCGACCCGGGAAACATGCTCCGCCGCTACGCCGAACAACAGCAGGAGGGCTTCGGTCCGTTCTCATTCTACCGCGCCGACGCCCTGCGAAAAGCCTTCGCGGACATCGATCCGGCCAGCTCCGGTAACCGCGCGCTTGAGATCGAAAAGGCGCTGGAATCGCATCGTTTGGACGCCACAGTCGCCTACGTGTCCCATACTCTCGGCTACGAAATCGGCCACACCGTCGCCGTCGTGAGGTCGAAAAAGCTCCCGGACGCCAACGCATGAACTTCATTTTCTATTCACCGCACTTTCCGCTCAATTCGACGGACATCTGTCACAACCTGAGGCAGGCCGGTGCGAACGTTCTCGGCATAGGCGACGCGAGCTACGACTCGCTCGGCGAGCGCCTGAAGACGTCCTTAAGCGAATACTACCGCGTGAACCACATGGAGGATTACGGCGAGATACTCCGCGCCGTGGGCTACTTCACGCACAAGTACGGCAAGATCGACCGCTTCGAGTCGCTGAACGAATACTGGCTCTCGCTGGAGGCTGCCATCCGCACCGACTTCAACATCCCTGGCGTCAAGAAGGACTTCGTGGACAACCTTAACCACAAGTCTCGGATGAAGAAATACTTCCACGACAGCGGCGTCCGCACGGTTCGCGCGTCGCCCTGCCCGGACGAGGCGGAAGGCGCACCGCTTTGTGGACGCGGTCGGCTTTCCCGTGATCGTTAAGCCCGACGTCGGCTGCGGCGCGCGCTTCACCTACAAACTGTCAAACGAGCACGAGCTGGTGAGCTTCCTCAAGCGCAAGCCAATGGACGTAAGCTTCATCGTAGAGGAATTCATCGACGGCATCATCCTCACCTACGACGGCCTCGTGGACGCCTCCGGAGTCGTGCGCTTCGCCGTCAGCCACCGCTTCGACCAGAGCGTGATGGATGTCGTGAACAACGACGACAACCTATACTACATCTGCCAGCGCGGTGTCGCGCCCGAGGTGGAGGGGGCGGGACGGCGCATTCTCAAGGCCTTCGATGTGCGCGAGCGTTTTTTCCACATCGAGCTTTTTAAGTCGCGCAAAGACGGAGCCTTCATCGCGCTGGAGGTCAACATGCGTCCGCCGGGCGCGTGGATGACCGACGCCATCAACTATAGTTACGACACCGACGTTTACCGCCAGTGGGCGAACATGGTCATGCACAACAAGGTGGACGCCCCGAAGGATGGCCTATACTTCACCGCCTACGCCAGCCGCAAGGACTGGAAACGCTACGCGCATTCGCACGACGAAATTCTTCGCGATTTCGGGAACGGCGTTGTCAAATACGGGCCGATCGAACCGGTCTTCAGCCGCGCGATGGGCAATTACGCCTATCAGTTCCGCTCGCCCGAGGAGGGCGAAGTGCGCCGATTTATCGCATTTGTTCAGGAAACAGTCATCTGACGGGGACACATGGAGATTTCTTACCACAGGGAACACAGCAGGGAACTCGCCCGCGACATGGAATACAAGGTCTTCGGGCACCGTGGGAAACCGGTACTCGTCTTCCCTACTTCCAACGCACGCTTTTCACAATACGAGGAATTCGGGATGCTCGACACCCTGCGGGGTTTCATCGACACCGGGCGTATTCAGGTCTGGACCTGCGACGGTATAGACTGGGAGACTTTTCACAACGAGCACGCCCATCCCGCGGACCGGATTCACCGCCACGAGAATTACTACCGCTACATCGTGCAGGAACTCGTGCCGTCGATTCAGGACCGCAGCCGCCGCGCAAACGATGGTCGGATACTTGGCATCCTCGCGACCGGTTGCTCGATGGGAGCCTTCCACAGTGCGAACTTCTTTTTCCGCAGGCCCGACCTCTTCGACACCCTGATCGCCTTAAGTGGCGTGTATTCGACGAAGATCTTCTTCGGTAACTACATGGACGAGGTCGTGTACCTCAACTCGCCGATCGACCACCTGCCCAGCCTCACTGACGAGTGGTTCCTTTCGCGCTTCCGGAATAGCCGCATCATCCTATGCTGCGGACAGGGCGCTTGGGAGGACGAGATGCTCACGGAGACGCGTCACATGAAGGAGATACTGGAAGCGAAGGGCATCCCGGCGTGGATCGACTTCTGGGGAAGCGACGTCAGCCACGACTGGTGCTGGTGGAAAAAACAGATCGTTTACTTCCTCGACCGCTGCGACCTAAGTCGCTGATAGCGCTCCGTCCATTCACACCCATTCAGGTAAGATACTCAAATGACCCAGCCAATCACTTTTGACGTGTGCGCCGCCGTATCTGCACTCATCGCGCATTACCGCGCTCGTTCGCAGGGAGACGACGCCGTCGCCGCAGAGCTTCGCAGCGTCCTTTCGCTCCTGCCGGAGATTGTGCCCGTGCAAACCGCCGACATCCACGGCGACCCCGGTCACAGCGTCTCGCGCTTCGTTGACGATGCCCTTGCGCCGAAGCTAGGCACAGTTTCGGATGTGAGCGACGCCCTACGCCCGATTGCCGCCATTCTGCCTTGGCGCTTCAGTTATGCTCCTCGCGCGGATCTGCCGGGGCTTGAGAATCGCATGGCGTGGGCCGAATTCGTCGGACCAGAGGCCCCGATTCACAGCGACAAGATCGGCATCGGAGTGACCCTCATCGGGCCGCACACGCTCTATCCGGCACACTTCCATCCGGCGGTGGAGTCGTATTTCGTCCTCTCCGGCACGGCACTCTGGACAGCCGCGGGCGTAACGCGCGCCCTGCCGCCCGGGTCTTTCATCCTGCACCCGGAAAACATCGTCCACGCAATGGAGACATACGAAGCCCCGCTTCTTGCCGCCTATACTTGGACGGGCGACATCGTCACGTCCTCCGCCTACGCGGACAAGCACTGAAACGATCGCATGCAGCGGCTCTTTACCTGTTATTCAAACCAAAACATTGTCTGGTTCCGCGAGGTTGAGCGAGCGGTGTTCGTTTGGAAACCCGCTCGCGCACGCAATCCGGTGAGTTCCCTTGGGACCAGGATGCCGTGGCGGTGCAGCGTGCGGGCGAGGTTCCGGGCATACTGGAGCCAGCGGCCAGCGTTGGCGTGGCAGAGGTCGCGGACGGGCACCATGCTGGGGCGCACGCAGCGGTAGTAATCAGGCGAGTTCACTACCTTGTCGGGGATCGCGGCTGCTAGGGTTTGCACGTCTAGCGCGGCGAGTTCCCGCGTCGCCTTCTCGGGCGTGCTGTTCCAGTCGAAGTCGTTCGTCGCTCGGTTGAAGACGATGTTGAGCGCCTTGCGCTGGGCCAAATCCATCGCCTTCGTGCGAAACACCGGGATCTCCGCCGCCCCCATGCGCGAGGCGACGAGATGCCGCTGGTGGCCGGAGAGGATTTCTCCGTTACTGTCCGCATAGATTGGGGCGAGAAAGCCGAGCTTTCGCAGCGACAGTTCGATCAAGTCGAGGCGCGCCGCATCGGCACTGCGAGGATTGTAAGTTGATGGCGTGACTGCGGAAATGGGTTCGAGCGTGATCATATGCCGAGGCGGTTTCTGAGTTCCTTCGTAACGGACTCCTTGTCAAAGCCCACGGCCTGCTTCACGCTGTCAATCCACGCGAGGTATTCCTGTTGCGTCAGCTTGAAGCGGTAGAGGCCGAGTGCGATCGTCACGTCGCCTTTGCCGAGATCCTCGTCGGCGGATTCGGTCTCGCCGTCTTCGTCCGCGTCCTCCCCGACCTGCCCGAGCAGGCTCTCAAGGTCGGTTTCATCAAAGCCGGTCAAGAGCGTGTCGAAGTCGGCTACTTTGAGGTCTTTGATGACCGATTCGAGCGTGTTGAGGTCAGTCGTCGCGAGTTCCGCAAGGCGGTTGTCGGCGACGAGGACGGCCATCTCGTCGTTCTCGTTCGCAAAGTCCTGATAATCCACCGGCACGATCTGCATGCCGAGCGCCTTCGCCGCCTCCAGCCGTCCGTGGCCAGCGACGATACAACCGCTAAGGCTCGATACCGTGATCGGATGCCGCCAACCGAAGTAGCGGATGTTCTTGGCGAGCAGCTCGACCTGCTTTGCCGGGTGCGTGTTGGGGTTACGAGGATTGGGCTTTAGGTCGCCCACGGGCACGAGCTTGTCGAAGCTGCACCACACCTCCACCCCGTCCGCCAATGCCTTCGCCTTCGCACTTGTGT
>Ga0172381_10004971_pt1 | contig 13610 bp, 7 predicted proteins | sample Leawel6488metaG_FD_119754 | JGI IMG/M metagenome (GOLD analysis project Ga0172381, IMG submission 119754) | Leachate microbial communities from a municipal landfill in Southern Ontario, Canada - Leachate well 64-88 metaG | ecosystem: Engineered > Solid waste > Landfill > Unclassified | place... | reverse complement strand
CATGTTTACGGTCTTGCCATACTTAGTTATAGCATCCCTTATCTCTCTGTCCGATAAAGATAATCCGAAGTCTTTTTTTAATCTGCCCACTAAGTCATCAATTTCATTAACTCCGCTTTCAACATAATCTCTTAATAAGCTATGGGGAATAACCAAATTTCCATCTTCATCAAATGAAACACCTTTTTCTGATTTTAAATTGTCTAGAAGCTCGTCTTTGTATTCGTTAATATCAAAATCCGACTTTTTCCCCTTAACATAGTCCTCTATTTTTTTTATGACATTATCTAAGGTGGCCAGCCCCTCGTCAATCATACCCATACCTATCTTTGAAAGAGCCGTGAGAACATCTGGCCTCTTTCCCCCTAAAGCCATCGTTTGTCCCCCTATGGCTTGCATTAACTCATCAAACCCCTCGGCCATTAAATCCTTGCCTTTCTTTCTTCCTTTCCTCTTAACGGCTTCCTTAATTTCTTTTAATACGTCCTCTGCGCTGCTCTTAGATTTTCTGCCTTCCATATCCCGTATTTTCTTATTTAATTCGGTTAGTCTTCTATCGTACTCCTCAAATTTCTTTTCTACATCGGCTGGTATAACGCCGTTATTGGCCTCCTTATATTTACGTATTTGAGATTGGAGATTATATTCACTATTCATAAGTGCCTGTCGCATCCTAAAAGCTAATCCTTGCTCGTAAGCGGAATTAAGGGCGGCTTCATGATAGTTATCGAGAGCTATGTTTAATATATTTAATTGTTGTTTTTGTTCTGCGATAGCACTATCGTCATTAGCCGATCTGGCTTGTTCTAATCTATCGTATACATCGTCAAACTGGTTATCTAATTGTGTTTTATGATAAATAAGAGCCGCTACCTCGTCTGCCTGTAATGCCCTTGGTTCTATATTAATTTTGGAAATTAAATCAGAGGGGTTTATTGTCCCCTCGTTAACCAATTTTTTCCCTCTATTCATCGTCCCCTCAATAGAACGTCTTTCTATTTCCGTATCTTCTATTTTTTCATTTGGTACGAGTTCTTTTTTAATACCCGATAAACGATCTGATTTTATTTTTATCTCAGACGGTTTTTTTTGGAAAAGTTCCCTTATGTCGGATTCTGCCGACTGTTGTTTATCGGTTGAAAGATTTTTATACCAATCCGATTCTCTTACGGCATTGATAGCAGAATCAACGGCCTCACTAATTGTTTTACCTGCTTGCAATGTTACTTTGGCTGCCTTTACCCCTACTTGAGCCACAGCAACAGGTAAATTCATTCCCAAAGACTCTTTACCGAATTTAGATAGTTGTTTATCTATCTCATCTAACCATTCTATTCCTTTGTCGAGTCCTCTTGTAACCGCTGATTCGAATGTTTCTTCCCGTAGATCAGCTTGTTTGCTTTCTTGCTGTTGGTCGATCCGTACTTCCTTAGTGCTAGGCGTGATTGTTTCGGGTTCATTTTGTTGGGTATTATCTTCTATTTTTGGTTCTACAATAGGTTCGATATCAGTTATATTACCTTTTTTACTAGGTTTTTTATTTGACTTTAGTACTTCGTTCGCCCATTTATCTATTTTACCTTTTTGAATATCCTCTATCTGCTTATCTGATAATGAAGTATATTTTAATACATCCTCATCGCTCATGACTCCATTTGTATATTGCTTTTTTAAAATAGCTTTTTCTGTTGGGCTAAATTTGGAATCATCTATTGTTTGTATTATTGGGTCTACCTCTTCTTTTTGTGTTACTTCTTGAGTGATTGGTTCCTGTAAAGATTGGGTTTCGGGTAAAGGCTCTGCTGTTTCTGTAGGTTCGTCTGGTTTAGTTTCCGGTAAGATTTCTTTTATCTTAGAAAACTCTTCTGGTGTGTACTTATATTTTTGGAGATCGTTTACATCAATAAAGTCCTTTATAAGCTCATCAGCCCTTTCCTTGCCATACTTCTTCACCATATCACCCCTCTGTTCTTGTTGAGCTTCATTTAGCTCAAAAAGATCATCACCCACCTGAATGATATTATCTGGTGCTTTTAATAGGGGTTTTTCTTTGCTGGTGGCATTATCTTCCTTTGGTTGGGTCTTAGTACCTTTTTTAGGAGATCGTGCCTCTGATGGCTTCTTTTTTGACGTTAATTGGTCGCCTTTCTTCTCTTCGTCTTGTACTAACCCCTCTTCCTCGTTCATTATGTCAGCAACAGTATTATCAATACCTTTAATCTGCTTTTCGTAAACAGGTTTTAGTTTATCGGTGGACTTATCTGCCCTCTTTTGTAGAATATCCTTTTTTATAAGAAGTTCGGCTATATCTTTCTTGGTTGATTCAGGGTACTCCTCTGGCAGGTCTTTTAATATCTTACCTAAATATGCGTCTTTTTCTTCTTCTGGTACTCTTACTTGGTCCGATAAAGAAGATTTTATGCTTTCGTTTTCCTGTTTTACTTTGGATGCTGGCTTTAGTTTTGCTGTAGCCCCTGCAACAGTAAACCCAAGACCCGTTCCTGCCCCAACAGCAAAGTTATCTATGAATGTATCACCAAATTTCTTCTTGTCAAATGTGTCAACACCTGTTAGAATATCGGTTATGTACTGAATTTCTCCATTAACACCTTCCTCAACGCCCTGTACAATCGGAGCTGCCATTAAGCCGTATTTCTTAAATGCATTCTTATACCAAGCCTTAAGCCCGGTTCCGACAACCTCCTCTACGGCTTCCTTGCCTCCAGACTTGAAAATATATTTTACTAATTGGCCATAAGCATAGGATCCGAATAACCCCTCGGTAGCAACCTCAGACAGTCCGGTTATAAGCGAATTAACATGCCTCTTGACTAAAGACATATCCTTATCTTCAAGCGAGTCATACTTCTGGCCTGCCGCCATTATACCAACAGAAACGAGTCCGGCTGGCCCGCCTGCTGCTGCTATTAATGTTTGTGGAAGTGATTCTGCTGCGCCTAAAAACGTAGCCCCAAGAGCCTTATTCCATTCACCGCCTCTCACGTAGTTGGCGATGGTATCATCATACCTTTGTGAATTTTCCCTTAATAAGTCAGCATTTTCCATTACCTTCTTATAGGGTTCTGTCTCTTTTAGCGATTCGTATATGCCAGATGCTAATTGTACCGAAGGAGAAAAGGTTGTACCTGGGACTATATTAATTACTTCATTTAACCAATTTAATCCTTTCCTGGTTGTTTCTGGAAGTTCAAGTACACCAACCCCAAACCTCTCAAAAAGATCATTTGCATAAGAATCTTCTTTTTTGGCCTTTTGTATTGATTGATCAACCAAAGCCCTTTCTACGGCGTCGTACTTCCTATCTTCCTGTTTAAAACTGAAGGGGTCATCAAGCATAAAGCCCTTAGAAAGATTGGGTCGGTCTTGATCAAGAGTTAATCTTGATTGTGATGGTTGGGAAGATTCCGCCTGAGTAGGAGAATCTTTTGAAGAAATTTGTGAATCGTCTTTTTTTTTTAATGGTTTTGCCGATGGGATATCTTTTAAAAATTGAGATACTTCGTTTTCTGGTATATCAAACGTATCCGTCCCAACAATATAAGATTGTGTTTTTTGGGCATTAGGATTATCCTTTAGAAACGATTCTATTTCATTCTGTGGAATATCATATATATTCTCGCCAACCTTATATGTAATTGTTTCAGGCATTATTTTCTTTTGTATTTATCATACTTTAACGTAGTGTTTAAGTAATCTTCGCCAACTCCTATTTTCTTGATAATCTCTTTTATCATTGTTTCATTCCCAATGTAAGGAATTATATAAGATTCCTGTTCCCCGGACTCTAAATCTTCTTTATTTTTTAAAGTAAGCCTTATTATGTTTTTATCCCTATCCCATCCACTTACTACGTAGTCGTTCTCAGTCTTAGTCTCAATTGGGTTTTTTATTCTTATGGCTTTCTCGTCTTTACCTTTTGCTTTTATAGGCATTGGCTTACCCGTCTTCGTGTCTATCTTCTCAACAAGTTTAACGGCGTCTTTAGGAAGTTTATACCCAGTTAGGGTGGTGTTCGTGGATTCTACATTGCTTAGGTCTACGTAGTTTGGATATTCATTACCAGCAAATGTTATTTTACGTGTTTGTAAAGGAGTTGCTTTAGCTTCTGTGGCCTTTTCAGACTTTTCTCTTTGTCGGCGTAACATATCGTTATAAGCACCTTGATTCAAGTCTCTTTTTTCGCCACCCCTTCCTATATTCTCCTGCCATTTCTGATCATTCTCGCCCCAGAATATAGCCGCATCTACAAGTTCTGGTGCGACTTTAACATCGTCCCTGAAATCAGCCATTACCTTGTCTGCTTTTTGCAGTGCCAGGTTAAGCATTTGTTCTCTTATCTTAGGGTCGTCTGGTAGCTTTTTAACAAGAGAACCTGCTATATAAGCCCTTTTTTCTTCGTATGTTTTGGATGTGTCGTTTATGAACCTATAAACAGCTCCTTTTGCAAGCGATGGATTGCTTCTGAGGGCAGCATTATAAACAGTACGTTGTTGTTCCGGCAGAGCTGAGGGTACTGTCGTAACTATAAAATTACCCTCTGGACTCTCACTGCCCTTTCTCTCCATTTCTGTTCTTGGGTCTAACTTAGGGTCGCTAAGAGCGCCTTCAATATTCATATTAGGAGCCACAGAAAGATAAGACTTAGCCTCCGGCATATATCCCGGTTCATTTCTATATCTTTCCATTTGCTTGTTATAGTAATTGGAATCGTATTTATCGGGGTTCTTATTGAACTCATCAGCCTCTTTTTTCATTAAGTCATTGCTTGACTTCCTTTTAGCTAATTCTGCTGCTTCAGTGTTGATTAACTTATAAATCTCGGCTTGCTCCGTGTCGTCAAGTTCTGGACCATAAAAGAAGTCTCTTATCTTTTTGGCTTTACCATCTTTATCGTAAGTCATTGAGTTGGCCGCAAGCTCATTTACCCTTTTTATTGCTTCTGCTGCGTATTGCTGGTCTCTTTCTTCGGATAATTTTATAGGATCGAGCGCCTCCATTTCCTTGGTAATATCGCTCATCCGCTTTTGGTTCTTGGCGGCCCGCTGCTTACGAAGAAGTAGTATATTTTGTAGCCCTTCGTTGAGGGCATCCATTGTCCTTGTTTTCTGAGGTACGTTAAAATATCTTCCCATATTATCCCTATCCTCCAAATAATTCACTAATAGAACCAAATAAACTTATAAGGTCTGAGTTTGTGATTGAACCTTCTGCTGATTCAGCCATTTCCCTTTCTACTAAATTACCTTGCCAATCTAAGGCCATTTCGGCTGGATTATTAGCTTGACCAGACCAGAAATTAACGCCAGCTTGCCAAGGAGCGAACTCATTATAATTAAACATTGATTCGGTCATTCCTGATTGCGAATTGGTTATGTTGGTGAGGACATTGGCTAACCCCTCGTTCATATTCTGCTGCGCTGCTACGTTTCCCGTAGAGAATTGGCCTAACCCTAGTCTCGTATTAGCCAGTCCTTGGTTGGCCGATGCTGCATTCTGATAAGCATTACCCCTTGTTTGCCCATAGGTCATGTAAGCATTAGCTAAATCTCTTTGTGATTGAGTTTTATATTGAGATGCCTGTAAGGCTAAATCAGCTAAATTGTTTTGGCTTCCCTGTAACACCTGACCAATAGCACCAGATGACCTAGACCCCATTGACCTTAACGCCTGTAATCCTTCCGATGTTCCTGCCCCTATCTGATCTCTGTATATACCCACTCCGGGCATTTCCTGTCTTGCCAATCTCTTATAACCAGTTAAATATCCCTCAGACCCCTTCATAATCTCATCAAGCATACTGCTTATTTGGCTCTCTGACCTACTTAAGTACCTACCAACTCCGGCTTCCGTTTCTCCACGTATATCCTGTAACTCTCCAATACTGGCTGCCGTACTTTCTTGGAGTCCGGTTCCTATATTGGTTAGTTGGTTTATGTAAGGAGTAAGATCAATTTCGGGGTGATTCTGTAAAAGGTTAAGAACGTTCCTAACGGCATCTTGATAATCCCCCTGCGCCTGATCAACTATACCCTGACCCTCGTCTATGGCCTCTTCAGTGCCTACATCCTGATAGTCGTTATATTGCTGAATGGCTGCATATATAGGATTAATAAGCGCAGTACCGAAATATTGATCGTTTTCTTGCCAAAAATCAGAAAGCCAACTCATACTTTAAATTTTAGTAAAGATATTAAATTCAAGTCACTTGCTTTTGTCATGCCTGAGCGTTAGATATTTGAGTTTATTTGTTGTTGTTTTGGTGTTTCTAAGCTTAATGGAAATTGTCTTTCCTTTCAACAGCTCTCCTTTATAAAGATAAAGATTAGCTGATGTTTCGGCTCTTGCCGTACCTAGTTTTGTCAGTGTATTTCTAAGAAAGTTAGCTGTCCATGATCCCTCCTTACCTTTAAAGTGTCCTTCCGCTAAAGAAGAGGTCATTCTTGGGTAGAAGAACTCATAACTATCATCATCCGTGTACCCAAGCGCATCGCTTTCAATATAAATATCTCCATCAGTCGAAGGAACCCATTTTTGTTCTGCGCCTACCTCAATAGCCCTGAATGTCTTAACCATATTTGGGTTCTTATTGAAGTGGACGGTAATATACCCAGAATCAACTCTATTGGCTGATATGTGATGTTCCTGTATTTGTCCGTTGTTAAAACTGAGTAGCCTGTTGCTGTTTAATCCAATATACATTTCCTCATACAACGTGTAGAACGAAAGCCATGAGTTTGTTGGTTCATGAAAGCCTATTGTTATGTCGTCTGTTGTCGCCGGGTTGATATATGTAAAAAGATACATTTGTTTTACAGGATCCCACGCCCCTCTCACGTAGTAGCTCACCCCGGCGTCCTTAGCTGCCGATATCAACTTAGAAAGAGTGATTCCATAGTTTTTCATCTTTCCACTAGCAGGAGTATCGTCAAATGTTATGTTTTTCAATCCGTCTTGAGACCTTCTGTACCATGAAGATGTCAACAAGTCATAAAAGTAAGTGGCATATACGTTTGTAGCCATACTCATCGTATGAGAACACCCAATATTAAACATGGATGGAGTCCCTTGATTTAAGAAAGCCGTACTATAAATAGATTGTGACGTTCCGTCTGCCAGCGTTTCGACTATCCTGTTAATATAAAAAGGAGTTATTTTCTTTTCTTGATATACCTCCAGCGTGCCTCTTTTTGCCACTAATCCCGTTATGTTGCCTTGAATACCGTCAAGGTAAATAGGTTCGTTTACAAATCTATTGAGATCATTATAGTTCAATTCCCCACTTTGGAATACCCCACTATATATTAAACTAGAGTCGGTTCTGTTCTTTGCGTCGGGGTCAGCAACGTTATATCTGCCAATTGAAATAGCTCTTGACGGGTAATTAAAAGACGCTGACACGGACTCAATATTAGCGAACATTGGCCTAAGAACATTTCTAAAAGCTCCGTCAATATAGGCATTTACAAACCTAGCCCCAAAGTGATAATAAAATCTATACGTGTCACCAAAATTAATAACGCCTATCGCTGGTACGGAATCAGTTTGATCTTGTTTTGTTACCTCTGAACCAGTTACGGTAGATGCCATGTGGTAACCGCCTGTTATTGAAAGAAGGTCACCTATCTCGTAATAATACAGATTTTCAGCTTCTATATCCGATGCCGGACGGTAAAACTCGAAGAGATAAATTGGTCTTGGGATACTCCACGCAACCTCATCCATCCAGTATGCGTGTTCGTCATAAGAACCAAACGAGGGGAGCACAATCTTACCGTCTTCGTCAATATCAAGAACGGGCACATCAATGTTTTCTGCTAAATGAACGGCTTGGGCATTATAAATATATCCTATTACCCGACACCTATCACCTTTTTGGACTGTGAAATTATTCAACGTGGAAAACTCATTCGTTTCATGAAACCTATCAATAGCAGCATCTAAATCAACCTTAGTTGTCATTCCGTCTTCTACTATGTCCGGGGTCTCCCCGTAATATGCTTTTATTAGGATAGGTACAGTGAAGTGATTTACAACATCGCTCTCTGCTCTTAGAAACTGATAACAGGTAGCCCAACTTGGGGGAGTATGATTAATTGTATATTTTACATAATTAGTGTAATAGCCGTCATAATTGTTTGCTGTAAAGGGATGGATTTTTACGGCCATATTTTTAATCAATGCCCTGCCACTTCTGTTGTAACTATCATAATAGCAAATAGCTAAATTTTGTGTGCTGTTTTCCTTAAATGATGTGGTTTTTGGGAGTATGCCAGAAATAAATGTATACGCATAATACGCAATATCGTTAGGGACTGCATTATTATTTGTTAATCTTAGTAAACACGGGCTTCCGCCTGTTAATACCTTAGACGCAACTATGTCCGTGTAAGCGGTTCCTTCATTTATAGCCTGAACAAAATAATCTATTATTGCCGTGTTTACTGAAGTGAAACTATTGTAAGTATAATAATAATTCTCGTAAGACTCGATAACCGGATTAGCCACATGCTCTGTTGTAGTTATGTTGTTAATTACCTTTGCTATAACAACATTAACAGATATTAAATTCCCGCCAGACGCCCCTATGTCCACATCTGTAATACTCTGATACGGATAAGACGTTTCGTATGATATACCTGGATTGGCATTAAGCGATGACCTTTGTAAAGCTAATTCAATATCTATGTCCACATTATCCCTTCCTACGTTATTTTGGCCTAAAACTATCCTATTATCCACCATCTCCGCTACGCCACTTTTAATAGGAACTTCGTCATCGTTCAGATTGGCCGGGACTATTGGGGAAGTAGTCTGTTTGTCGTTGTAAAAGTAATACGTATATGTCGGGTCATCAACCTCTATTGTGTCGTATAGTCTCCATGATCCGCTAGCCCCGCTACCTATGTCGCACACCCTTACATATAATTCCAACTTCTCTACGTTCGCATAATCCCTATATAAATCAATTATAATAACATTCTTCGTCGATGATACCCCAAAATCTGTGTGAACATCAAAATTACCCGCTACGGTCTCGTTCGAGTAATCATAGATAACATCACTGCAATGGCTGGGCATACTCCTTTGCCCTGTGTCAAACACATATCCGTACTTAAACTGGAAGAGCTTACCTGCTATATTATTCTTTGTAAGGTTTGGTAATTCGTAAGCGAAGGCATTTGGCTTTCTTATCGGCGCTGGTTTATATAAGCTAATCTCAGCTATTGTTAAATTTGGATATAGGTTGTTCTGAAGGTTATATAAATTTACAAGTCTTGGTGGGTTGTAATTATCATTCATGAAAAGAAGCGCATCGTTACCAGTACCGATAACAAACATTTTAGTCATTGGGTAGTCAGCGCTAAAACCCCATCCTGTTTCCCCGTAGGAAATATTTTCAAACGTATTGTTAGCATTAAACCTTATGATAGAATGAAGATTGTTAGAATTATACAATGCATAAATAATGGCATTGTTTTCGGTGTCTAAGCAAGTACCTATACACTTATTTGTTCCCGATGGAAGGGTTTTTGCTATTAAGGTTAACGCCCTTCTACTTTCAAGTACATCCATACTTCCGTTGGGGTAAACTATGTCTAGTCTGTCCTTCGAGTCACCGAGCGGCATGAAGTCAATGTCGTCGTCCTGATTTAGTTTAGTCCTTGCGAAACCTATTGTCTCTATCATTTTACCAATGCGTTACCTGTTCTCCATGCATCAGCCATTTCCTCAAGCGATGGCGCACCTATTCTGTTTAGTTCTTTTATCCTGTCCCCGAATAATCTTTCATACTCCCTAGATACATTGAGGTCTGATGGTAATGTGTAAACCTTATCTTGCCACAATATGTAAGCCTCTAATACTGGTATACACTTTCCGGGTATGTAGGTGACGTCTGTGTTACTTATCCCTGAACTTATATATGAGAGTAAAACTTCTGTTAGCGAGCTGGAAACAATTATAAACTCCCTGTGCTCTTCATCGAGTGTGTAGTATCCGTAGGCGTTTACCCCTCCTTCTGAATAGACTGTATCTGATTGAGCTATTGGCAGATCAACACCTTCCCCTGCTGTTGAGTCCAATGTATCGTCCCCTTGTACCAGTGTCGTTGTCGGTATAATTTCATCTCTTCGTGTAAGCGGCCATATGGTTCCTTTGTATGGGATACCTATACCAACGAACTCCTCCATATCTGAGGGAAAATCGTAACGGTTTAGAGCGTTGGGGGCTATTTTAACTATCTTAAAACCGTTCTTAATTGTGCTTAAATTGAGATAGCGATATCCGTCAATGGCAAATTCTATGAACCTTGTCTTTTCCTCTAGCGGTCTCTTTGATTTTAAAAAGACCTTATTTACTACCGCATCAAGGGTCTGTAGGGTGTTAATCATTTCTTGGGTCGATTATTGGTTCTTGTTTTAAATAGTCTAATGCCCACTGCTTAAAATCAACATCCCTGCCCATTGGTATTAGCACGTCGTCTGTTGCCGCATACTCTTTGAACTGTATGATTAAGTCCATGCGTACCGTTGTGGTGAATGGAGTAGGGGTTGACCCGTCTGTTATCTCATCGTCAGTCATTGTTTCCATGTTGTCATATTCTACCCTGTCTCTTTTTGGAATATATTGAATGTTGGTATCGACTGTGTTACAATAAAGGTTTTCCTTTAGAAGAAGGGTCTCTTCGTTTGTCGGATATAATCTAAGTCCACTGCCTATAATAGAATTGACTATTCTTTGTCTGTTTATCCCCGGAACAATGTCTGCTGGATATAAAGAATAATAAATTTCTCTTGTTGAATCATACGTAACGGCTACACCCGTATAGGATTTTCTGTGCAGGTCCAGGTCGTTATATCCTTGCCTAACAGAATCAAGCATCAATTGATTATATGCTCCGTTTAGGGCAACCTCAACTAATTGCTTTGTGTGGCCTTTCTCGAATGGTCCCCACATTGTAAAAACTTCATCTATATATTCAATTTTCCTTGCCATTATTCCTGATCCTCCTTAGCTTGCTTACCTAATGCGTATTGTACCCCAAACTGATCGTTTAGGACCAGTGACAACCTCTCTAAAAGTTTATCCTGAAACTCAGGATGAAAGTCTTCTGGTATTTCCAATTCTTTAGTTATGGATGTTTTTACCCCTGTTGTGCCATCCCTGTAAATACTTGTTGCTCCTACTGTGTACTGAGTAGCTGCTGTCATAAATACCCTTTCTTTACTTGCGTTGATGTAGTAATCAAGGAACGGAGCTACGGGTCTTCGCACGTAAGAAATTGATATTGATGTTATATTGGTAGGATAAATATGAAGAAGTCCTTGTCTTAATAAAGCAATTGGATTTTCGGATATGGGTGGTTCGAGTAAGTTTCCCATTAACCGCCGAAACTTCTTATCGCTTACTAACTTAATATCCCGTATCATGCCGTTGTACTCAGTAGATGTTGTGGCTCCTAGAAAGTATAATAAGGCATAGGTCAATGAATATCCCCCTCCTGTTGTTTCTGGAAATGTAAAATAATCACCACTTTTTGTTGCTGCTTGAGCCACTATTAAATTTCGTATGATTTTACTTGAATAAATGGCCTCTGATGGGAGTTCCCCTAAAGGAGATACTTTATACTGCTCCTCTATTTTTGTGCGTATTAACTCATCTTGTATGATAGGAAGAAACGTATTAAACCTATCTAACGTAACAACCCCATCATTACCGTCGCTTGATAACATTGTGGTTATATTGGTATAGATGTCTTTGATTAACATTTTAATTAGTCTTAGTTGTCTTTGCCTCCGTATACGCTAATACTTCCTGATTGGATACTGGTATATTCAAATACCCCAAGATAATCCGTATGATATCTATATATTTGTCCTGTTTCCATAATAGCTCTGTTGAATTGTCTGAATCATATACCTGTACTCCGTTTTCTGTTTTAAGCCAAAGCTCCGGGGTATCTGTTTTTAAATAATGAAAAGTAACACTTGTTATGCCCGTTGTTGGGTAGATGCTTATATAATTGCTTCCGCCTATTGGTCTAATGTTTGCTATTGGGTATTGAGTTGTTGGTAGGGTGACCGAGTTGCTTATTCTTTCTGCAAATTCCTCCACAGTAACAAACTGAAACGGATACCCCAAATAAGTGGCGGGAGCCGCTATTTCAAGAGATATTTTATGCCAATAATTAGACGGAAGTAAAGCCGCCCCTACTCCTGAATAGCTGCTTATCGCTATTGTAGATACAGCCCTAAAAGGAAATAGGTCGTCTGATATTTGTTCCCTATTTTCATAACCTGTTTTCTCTTCAGGGAAACCAAAAACAGTTCTCTTTAGTTCGTTATTGGCTAATAGAACATAACGATTAAAAGTATCTACATTTAATTCTTTTACGCCCCTAAGAGCCTGAGCCATATCCGATACTACATATAAAACATCTTTGAGCGTCATTACTATTCGTTTGACACAAAGATAAGAAATTCAAGAAGGTTGCTTTTTAAAATAAAAAATCCCCCAAAAGAGGGGGATAACCAAAACCAAAAACAACTTATGCTGTTACCTGTCTGGCTTTTATTTCTTCTTCTATGGCTGTTTGGACGTCTATTAAACTATCTGTTTGTTTAAATGAAAGACCAAGATTATCTTTACCCCATTTCTTTAATACCATTGGGTTTCTTATGCTTTTCCAATCTCCGGCTAAACTATGAATGTCTTCCATTACAGGAACGTTAGATACTGCCGAGAGAAAAGAGGTTTTGACGTCTTCTTTTGATTGAAGATATTGTACCAGTTGTTCTACCTTAGTCGCTTGGTAGTTTATTGGATTAAGCGGTTTAATCACGGTTTGGTCTTGTGCGTAAACAACCTTATATTGACTGTCGATGAACTGGATGATACCTTTTTCTACAGCTTGGTTGACAAGTGCCTTTAGTTTGACATACTCGGTGTCCTTCGTTTCTTCCAGAAACTTATCGTAATCTCCCTTGGCTTGAACTGCCTCGAATAATCCGTTTTTAATTTCATCTAATGATATGTTCTCAACGTTCATCCCCCTACTGTACGCAACCAACTTAAGATCTGGTTCTGATAGTTCGTTGTATATCATGTTGACTGCCCTAGACTCAGAAGCTCTCTTAGCGTTCTTTAACTGAGCTTCTTTTTCCTTGTTTTCTACCTGAAGGCCATGAGGTAGTTTTTTCATTATATGAGTGAAAAAGAAAATCTCTTCCTGATACCTTTTGGGATCATACTCTACATTCATCTGAATTTTAATCTTCCTCTTAGGGAAACGCTCAACATTACCCTTAGTAAAATCACTACGCTCACATAAATACCACTTCTCCTTCATTTTCGTGAGCTCATTATAATACTCCGCATAAGCATCGAAATACTTAGGTAGTTTCTTTCTTAATGTTTCGGGATTTACTGGTTTTGGATCTTTGATTACAAGTGGTCGTTTCCAATCTGAGATCTCTTTTAATAGTCCTAAAACCCATTTCTCGGTTTTACTTTCTGGACTATCTAAATTTAAAGGCTTTCTGTTTACTATTATCATTGGTTTTGGTTTAAAAAAGAGAGGGACAAGCCCT
>Ga0172381_10004969_pt1 | contig 13611 bp, 14 predicted proteins | sample Leawel6488metaG_FD_119754 | JGI IMG/M metagenome (GOLD analysis project Ga0172381, IMG submission 119754) | Leachate microbial communities from a municipal landfill in Southern Ontario, Canada - Leachate well 64-88 metaG | ecosystem: Engineered > Solid waste > Landfill > Unclassified | place... | reverse complement strand
TACTCGCCTCCAGAGGGCGATGTCCTACCATTAGACGATCCCGCAAGAATCTAGACTATATGTCTAGATATTTTTTGATTACGATAAAACTGGAAATCACTCCAACGCTGATTCCAAATCCCAACTGAACCAGGGCAAAAATCCAAAGATTGGAAAGAAAATATTGGAACGAATCAAACCCAGGTAAAACTACTGAAAGTTTTGGAGACAATAAATATGAAAAGCCTCCAAGCAATATAATGCAGATTAAAAATGCTATTACTCCATAAATTACTCCCTGAATTACAAATGGTCCTCTTACAAACCAGTCCGATGCTCCCACAATTCTCATTGTGCTGATTTCTGCCTTTGAACTGTCCACCGCCAGCTTAATTGTGTTAAAAACCACTAAAACCGCAACTGCTATTAAAATTATTCCGGCAATAATCCCAAATCTGTTTATGTTCGAGGTTATAGAGTAAACCTTTTCAATTGTATCCTTTTTTTCTGAATAATCAACCTTATTTATCAATTTTGCGTAGTCGGCAGTCTGCAAGGTGTTGGCAACCTGCTCGTATTGGGCCGTTTCTCCGTTTGTTATTATATTTAACGCGGGCAAAAATGGGTTATCCCCTACCTGCTCCAATGCCTTTGCCAAAACCGCGCTGTCTCCATGTTTTTCTGTAAAGTTCTGCAATGCCTGATCTTTTGAAACATATTCAATATCTTTTATATCTGGAGAAGATGCTAAGATTGCTTCTTTCACCGCCAAAATGTCTTCTTCCGAGGTATCTTCTTCAAAATATGCTGTAATATCAATCTTATTTTGAATTTGGGCAGTTAAATAAGACATCATCCCTTTAAAAAAGAAAATTCCGCTTACCAAGCTCATAGTCACCAGCAAAACAAAAATTGTGGCAATTGAAATACCCTTGTTCCTATTAAAATCCTGAAAGGCAAATTTTAGAATTCTTGTAAAAGTTTTTGGCATTGATATTTGAATTAAATTATTAAATGGTAGAGAAATCAGAATAATTTCTACGCTTATATAATGAATCTTCCGGCTTCTTCGTCTCTGATAATTTTTCCTTTTTCAATTGTAATAACTCTTTTGCCCAACTTATTAATCACTTCCCTGTCGTGAGTTGCCAGAATAATTGTTGTTCCGGCTAAATTGATTTTTTGTAAAAGATTAATAACCTCGTAAGTATTATAAGGATCCAAATTTCCTGTTGGTTCATCAGCAATAATCAAATCTGGATGATTTACCAAAGCTCTGGCGATTGCCAATCTTTGCTGTTCTCCACCGGAAAGTTCTGATGGAAAATTATCGTCTTTTCCGGTAAGCCCGATAATATCCAAAACCTTTGGAACCTCAATGCTTATTTCTTCATCTGTTTTTCCTTCAACTGCCATAATATAGGCGACGTTTTCGTAGACAGTTTTTGTCGGCAAAAGCTTATAATCCTGATAAATGACTCCTATTTTTCTTCTCAGTTCCTGAATTTTTTTAGAATCAACGCTTTCCAGATTTCTATCCTCAAAAAAAACTTCGCCTTCTGTTGGCTCCTCCAATCCCAAAATCAATCTTGTCAAGGTTGTTTTTCCCGAACCGGATTTTCCGACAACAGAAACAAATTCCCCTTTTTTTATTTCAAAAGAAATATCCTGCAAAACAACTGTGTCTGGCTGGTAAATTTTTGTAACTTTATTAAATTTAATCATGAGACATCAACGAATTACGAATTTTGTACGAATTTACGAATTAAGAAACATCAACAAATAACGAATCTATTACAAATTAATATTAATGATTCGCTTTGAAACAACTCCTTCATTTGTAAAATTTATCAAAATAGCCAATTCTAATTTATTTGTTTTTAAATAATTTAATACTTGTTCTATGTGTCTTTTTGAAAATTGATTTCCTTTCTTTAACTCAACAATTATTTTATCGTCTACAAGAAAATCTAGATACTGCTTTCCAATAATAACATCTTTATATTTTAGTATACAACCTTTTTGTTCTAAAAATTTTAACTTCTGATTATTGAAAGCTTCTGCTAACGCCCTCTGATAATACTTTTCATGAAATCCTGGACCTAATTCGTTAAAAACATCGAAAGCACAACCTATAATTTTATAACTCAGTTCTGGATGTAAAATATCTGTTTTAATTAATTCTTTCACAATTAATCGATATTAATAAATTTCATATCCGCATATTCGTACATTCGTAATAGATACGTTATTCGTTGATAAGTTTTATCTCGGATGTGATAAAACCCTCTAAATCTCCGTCTAAAACTCCCTCTGCATCCGATGTTTCATATTGGGTCCGCAAATCTTTAACCATTTTATACGGATGCAAAACATAAGATCTTATCTGATTTCCCCACGAAGCCGAAATTTCTTCCCCTTTTATATCTTTTAATTCTTTTGCATGGGTTTCTTGTTTCAACTGATAAAGCTTACCATATAAAATTTTCATTGCATTCTCTTTATTTTTTCCCTGCAATCTTTCTGACTGCGAAGAAACAACAACTCCTGTTGGAATGTGTGTAATTCTTATTGCTGATTCCGTTTTATTTACATATTGACCCCCAGGTCCTGATGCTCTAAATGTATCAATCTTCAAATCATCCGGCTTAATCTCTTCAAATTCCTTTTCTTTTATTTCAGGTAATACGTTGACTAGCGCAAACGAGGTGTGACGTAATTTCTGTGCATTAAATGGTGAAATTCTCACTAATCTGTGCACTCCTGTTTCTTTTTTTAAAAAGCCGTAAACATAAGCTCCTTTTATTTCAAGAGTGACTGATTTTGTTCCAATTCTGCCCTCTGGTCCGCCACCTTCGCCAAATGACTGATGTAAAATATTTGCTTGCCATCCTCTTGTCGCACAATATTTTTCATACATCCTCAAAAGTATGGTTGCCCAGTCTTGCGAATCTTGTCCTCCAGCACCTGAATATATTTCTAATATAGCATTATTCTTATCATATTTGCCAGATAAAAAAGTTTTAAATTCTTGCTTGCCTATCTGACTTTCTACATCTTCATATTTTTTTGCGACTTCTGTTTTTAATGTTTCATCTTCCAATGATAGTTTTTCAAAATTTTCAATTTCCTGCAATTCTTTTCCGACTTTTTCAATCGCTTCAATCTCTTCCTTTATCGCCGAAATTTCCTGCTGAACCTGTGAAGCACTTTCGTTATCCTGCCAAAAATCCGGTTTTAAAGATTCCAGCTCCAAAGATTTCAGTCTTTTTTCTTTTTCTTCAATATCAAAGACACTCCATCAGGTGATGGAGCCTATTCTTTAGTTCATCTATTTTGCTAATCTTTTCTGCCATAATCTTCTATACTTAAATTTATCACATTTTTATATATAAAAAAAGAGGGAGTGTCTGCGTCCAGACACTCCCCCGGATAACTCAAAAGCTTAAAACTTCACGCTGGCAGGACCAATCTACGATCCACTTTCAAAAACTGTTTCCAGCTCGGATTAATAATCCGGAAGGAGCAACTGCTCAAGCTCAAGTCATCCTTGCGGTTCAGCACTCAGAGAATGTGTTTGGAAATCGGGAGACAACATCCTCTCGCTGAACGTTGAAAACGTTTAACAGAACTGCCTCAAAATCAGCTTAGTTCATATTTCATTCCGGTATGAACAACCCCTTCTGCTCCCAAAAAGGAACATGTGGTTATCCGCCATCGCTGGGATTCTTCCTCGGGATCCATTTCTCTTCTGTCTTCACCTGTCAGATGTTTCCACGCTGTCAGGATAAATTCCAATAACGTCCAATCTTTCCCGAAGGCTTCTGCTTCAATGTCCAGACCAATGAATTTGACCAGAAATCTGCCTGTGTATTTTTGAAATAGGCGCATATCCGCCCGATTAAGCATTTTATCTGCCTTGCTAAACATTTTCACCTCCATTTTAAAGAACGATTTAAAAAAACTGAGCCGATGGTCAGATTTGAACTGACGACCTACTCTTTACGAAAGAGTTGCTCTACTTCACCCCCCACACCTTTTGGAGCCAAAGGTGGGAATCGGACCCACGACCTATTCTTTACGAAAGAATTGCTCTGCCAACTGAGCTACTTTGGCAAGATAAGGTATGGGGGCAAGACTGAGCTACATCGGCACTAAATATTAGATGCAAATTGTGCTACTGTAGCAATAATACAATATAACACAAAAATCTACTATCGTCTATGCTCTTGCTGTGGAAATGCCTCTCTGAAGTCTCTTTTCATCTCTCTACGAACACCTCTAAACCCCTTGTACTGCATAAAAAATATTATTCCAAAAATCACAAGTAAAACTACAACCCAAAACCATATTGTTTTATATATTGGTTTCTTTGGATTTGCTTCTGCCATTTTATAAAAGGCGAAAAACCGCCCCAATTAATATTTATATAGATTAATACGGATTAAACTCTATAAATGAGCGGGTAACGGGAATCGGACCCGTATCCTAACCTTGGGAAGGTTATGTTCTACCATTGAACCATACCCGCATATTTTTAAAAAACCTTTTTAATCCATTCCCAGGAGTTAGAAAGCCAACTAAACCAGTTTTTTGCATCCCACATATTTCCAGCAGTTTCTTTTTTTGCATCCCCTTCTGGCATAACAAAAGATACTACGTTTTCTCCAGGCTTTTGCATATCTTGCTCTTCTCTGGCAACTTTTTCAATATAATCCAGATTATCCGAATTCGAAATTCTATTTTCAAGGTCTTTATTTTTTTCTTTAAGCTGCTGAATCTGTTGTTCATATTTAGCAACTTCCCTTTCCAAACCTTTTCTTTTTTGATATATTTTAACATCAGCAACAACTAAAACGATAAAAATAAATACGACAAAAAATGCAGCTGCTCTAAGGAAAAATTCTTTTAATGTGGCTTCGCTCTTTTGTTTTTTCTTAAAATCCATTACAATTAAAAAAATAAAGCTGAGTTAATATTATTATGAAAAAAATAAAGCAAAAAACAATCTTTAAGATTACTTGGACAGTCTTAATAAGCCTGGTTGCTATAAGCACTATACTGCTATTAATCGCTCCCTTGCTTTAAATCTTAACATAAAAAAACTGCTCTTTCAAAGAGCGGTTTTTATTTGCCTTACCTAAAGTAATTAAATTATTCTAATCCAATACTGTTAACTGCAGATTCGTAAACTCCTAATATTTTTTTTGCCTGTTCTGAATCTAGTTTATAGTCTGGATTGTAAACTATGGAATTTCTGACTTCGTGAGCTGCAAGAATTTCGCTTAAATTAGATGAAACAAGCCTGTCTGCGCTATTAATGGTTTCCTGAAAATCTTTTCCTTCATATCCCCTTTCTTCTAAAATCTCGTTTAAAAAGTCTTCTGACTCGATTATTGCTAATTTATATTCTGCTTCTGATCCAGCTTCAATTCTTTTTTTAATTTTAGCCCATCTTTTCTCAATCTGCTTCAACCCGTAAGCCTGCCAGGAAAAAAATTCGGTGACATCCTCCAAAAATTTATATTGAAGCCAACTGCTGTTGGACATAAAATAAAAAACACCTGCCAAAAAGAACAGCGTAAAAAAAATAAAAACCAGTTTAATTGGCAAAACTATATCCTGTATTTCCGGAGCCGAAATAAAATAGATAAATTCCTTAATTCCCAAAAGATTGTATAAATCTTCCCAGCTAAACATAAAATATATAAATAGTTTTAATTAATCTATCTATTTATTTATTATAGCATCTTTTCCATCTTTGACGCTATAGATAAAATTTTGTTTTCTTGAAAATGATTTCCAATTATCTGCAAACCAACTGGCAATCCTTCTGTTCGGCCTGCTGGTATAGAGATTCCACAAATTCCGGCCAAGTTAACAGAAACAGTATAAATATCCATCAAATACATTGAAAGCGGGTCTTCTGTCCTCTCCCCTATTTTAATTGCAGGGACTGGCGAAGTTGGAGCAAAAATAACATCCACGATCTCAAATGCTTTACTAAAATCTTCTTTAATCAATTGTCTAACTTCTTGTGCCTTTTTGTAATAAGCATCGTAGTATCCTGAAGATAACGTATAGGTTCCAAGCATTATTCTGCGTTTTACTTCAGCACCAAATCCGTGTCCTTTGGTTTTTAAATAAACATCTAATAAATTATCAGATTTTACCGATAAACCATATCTAATTCCATCAAATCTTGCTAAGTTAGCCGAAGCTTCGGCTGGAGCCACGATATAATAACAAGCCAAAGCAAACTCGGTGCTTGGTAAGCTTATTTCTACAATTTCGGCACCTGAACTTTTAGCTTTTTCAATTGCTGACTTTATTATTTTTTCAACTTCAGGGTCAATTCCTTTAACAAAATATTCTTTTGGAATTCCAATTCTTAATCCTCGTAATTCGGTATCTAAATTTTCAAATTTATAATCTGTGGAAGTTGCATCCATCTTATCTTTTCCGCAGATTGCCTGAAAAATTGTTTTTACATCCTCAACAGTTTTTCCGATTGGTCCAATTTGGTCAAGAGAAGAACCAAACGCAATCAAACCATATCTAGAAACAGCGCCATAGGTCGGTTTTAGCCCCACCAATCCGCAAAAAGATGAAGGCAGTCTGATAGACCCCCCCGTATCAGAACCTAGTGAAAAACAAGCCATATTGGCTGCCACAGAGGCTGCGGAACCAGAAGAACTTCCTCCGGCTACTCTGGTTTGGTCATGAGGATTTTTTGTCACGCCATAAGCTGAATTCTCCCCCGAACCACCCATTGCAAACTCGTCTAAATTTGTTTTTCCTAAAATAACAACTCCTTCTGCTTTTAATTTTGTAATAACAGTTGCATCATATGGTGCAACATAATTTTCCAAAATTTTGGAGGCTGAAGTACATTTTTGTCCTTCAACTAAAATTGCATCTTTAATCGCGCAAGGGATTCCCGTTAACATTCCAAATTCTCCCGAAGCAATCTTTTTATCTGCTTCTTCTGCCTGCGACAATGCAAGGTCTTCTGAAATCGACAAATAGGCATTAATATCTTTGTTAGATTTTTTAATTTCTTCCAAATATGCTTTTGTTAATTCAACAGAAGTGAATTCTCCTTTTTTCAATCCTTCGTGGGCTTGTTTAATTGTTAACTCTATTAGTTTCATATTAAAGTATTGAGTGCACTTTTACGTAATCATCCTTCTTATCTGGCGCAGCTCCGATTAATTCATCAACTATATTGTGGCTAGAAATAGCTTCGTCTTCTCTTGTTGAGCTTAAATCATTATAAATTCCTGCTGTTGTTTCTGGTTTTGGAGCCCTTTGCAACAAATTAAAATAATCCAAAATTGCAGACATATCTTTCTGCAATTTTTCAATCTCTTTTTCAGTTAACTCAAGGCGGGCAAGGCTTGCTATATGTTCAACTTCTTGCTTGGATATCATAAAACTATTTAGCTACTTTAATTATACTAAATTTTCTTACCCGGGAAAATCACTGTCATCGTCTTTTGAAACGACTTCTGAAAGCATATCCAAATTTTCTAAAGTCAACCCCGCGCCTCTTACGACTGCTGTTAACGGGTCATCGATGATTCTACAAGGCATTTTTGTTTCTTTGGAAATCAGCGTATCCAAGCCCCGCAGCAAACTTCCTCCTCCGGCAAGATAAATTCCGTTTGTCATAACATCCGCCAAAAGCTCCGGCGGAGTCTCTTCAATTGTAGTTTTAATTGCTAAAACAATCTGTTTTACAGATCTGTCCAGTGCCCTTTGGATGTCGTCGTTGAAAACAACAACTTCTTCGGGCAATCCTGTCACCAAATTTCTTCCGCGCATTGGCATTTCTTTCTTTTCCTTCAATGGCATTGCCGAACCAATATTTATTTTGATTGCTTCAGCAGTTTTTTCTCCGATTAAAAGCTTATATTCTTTTTGGGCAAACTGAATAATGTCATCATTTAATTTATCTCCGGCAATTCTTAAACTTCTTGAGGCAACGATTCCTCCCAAAGAAATAACAGCAACTTCGGTTGTTCCGCCTCCAATATCAACTATAAAATTTCCTCCGGCTTCCTGAATTGGTAATTTTGCTCCGATAGCTGATGCTAAAGGTTCTTCAATCAAAAATACTGTCTTTGCTCCGGCATTTTTGGCGGCGTCTCTGACAGCCTTTCTTTCAACTTCAGTCACTCCGCAGGGAATTCCAATAATAACTCTCGGAAATGTTGCCAATCCAAACATCTTTTTTGACGATGTTGTAGCTTTTTCAATGAAATATCGCAGCATTTGCTCTGTCACCTCAAAATCAGAAATAACTCCATTAACCAGCGGTCTTGTGGCAGAGATATAAGCCGGAGTTCTGCCAACCATCTTTTTGGCTTCTTCTCCAATTGCCAAAATCTGACCCGTTTTGTTGTTTAAGGCAACAACCGACGGTTCATTTATAATTATTCCGCGATCTCTAACATAAACTAAAGAATTAGCGGTTCCTAAATCAATCGCCATATCTATAGATAAAAAAGAAAAAAGGTTACCTAGTGTTCTCTTGGACATCTTTCAATGATTTTATTAATTCTTTTACTTTGACTAATTTTGCGTCTTTTTTGTTCCTCTCTTTAACTTCAACAGAATTTACTTTCAATGTTTTTTCAGAAACAACAACCCTGAATGGAACACCAATTAAGTCTGCCTCTGCAAATTTCTCGCCAGCAGACTTATCCGCTCTATCGTCATATAGTATCTCAATATTTTCCTTTTGTAAATCTGTGTATAATTTTTCAGCAAATTTTTTAACTTTTGAATTTTCTCCGATTGAAATTAAGTGAACCAAGAATGGCGCAACTTCTTTTGGCCAGATAATCCCTCTTTCATCATGGCAAGCTTCAACAATTGTTCCCATTAATCTTCCCAATCCAATTCCATAGCAGCCCATAACAGCATTCTTTTCTGTTCCGTCCTTGTCTCTGAATTTTAAATCGAATGGGGCTGAAAATTTTGTTCCAAGCTGAAAAATATTCCCTACTTCAACCGCTTTTTTCTCTTCAAAGTCAGGATTGCCACATTCTGGACAAGTTTGATGTTCAGATTTAATTTCTTTATTAATAGCCAGCTTGCATTTTTTACAGATATAAATTATGTCCTCGCCTGCATCTGTTAATGTCTGAAATTCATCTGAATATTTTGAAAAACTTCCTCCAGTGGCTAATGTTCTATAAGTTAGTTTGCCAATTCCGCATTCCTTAAAAATATTTAAATAAACTTTTTTAGCCCTGTTATAATATTTGTCTAAATCCTCCTGGCTTGCGTGAAAAGAATATAAATCTTTCATCAAAAATTCCCTTGTCCTTAATATTCCTGATTTTGCCCGCAATTCATTTCTAAACTTATTCTGGAATTGAAAAAGTGAAAATGGCAAATCTCTGTAAGAAAAAACAAATTTTTTTGCCAAAGGGGAAACAACTTCTTCGTGGGTTGGAGCTAACGCGACGTCCTTATCTCCTGCGCCCTTCAGCTTAAAAAGCACATCAAAATTATCCCATCTGTTTGTTTTTAACCAGTTTTCTTTTGGAGTTAAAGAGGGCATAACAATTTCCTGCCCATTCATAGGAGCGTCAACCATATTTTTTCTGATTATCCCCTCAATCTTTTGCATTACACGGGTTCCTAGTGGCAAAAAAGTGTAAACTCCCGCCATCAGTTGATCTATATATCCGGCTCTTGTAAGCAAATCATGGGAAACGGATTCTATTTCTGCCGGTTTTTCCTTTGTTGTTTTAGAAAATAGTTTTGATTGAAGCATGCGAACGAAGTGAGCACCCCGCCCTCTTAGCTGTTTGATAAGTGGCGAGATGAAACAAACTTTATTATTGAATTTTAGTTTTACTCCTGCCTATATATTTAACATAAGGGAGGGATTTCTCGCTAGACTTACGCCTAGCTCAAATTTACTTTTGCGTTATTGCTGATTGAAAATAATCTGTGATGCGTGGAATATCAAATTTTATTGTTATAAAAATTGACATTGTAATCAACAAAACAAAACAAATTGTTGTAATGGTTTGTTCAACTTGCACTGAAACCGGCTTACCTTTAATTTTTTCTATAATTAAAAATACTAATTTTCCTCCGTCTAATGCTGGAATTGGAAACAAGTTAAATATGGCAATAAATACCGAAAGAGAACCTATAAAATACAAGAAAAATCCAACCCCGTAGCTGGCTGCGTTTGCCAAAAAGACTGTTATTCCCAAAGGTCCCGCAAATTCAGCGCCGGCTGGGGTTCCCTTTCCAGAAAACAAGCTACCAAACACAGAGTATAACCCCTTTAGGGCCGAAACTGTTGTATCCCAAGTATAAACCGCACCCTTGATTGGCGCCATATATAATGGAGTTTTTTCAATCAGGGTTGCCATTCTCTGAAGCCCAACTCCAACAGGACTACTACTCTCTGATGATGGCGTCAGCAGAATATCCATCAGTTTCCCTGCCCTGTCTACTGTAATTGTTATCTGATTTCCCTTATTGGCAGATGTAATTTCTTTAAACTCGCTTACTTTATTTATTTTCGTATCAGTTTCGCCAACTTTTACATCAGTAATTACATCTCCCATTTTTAATCCAGATGTTGCGGCTGCCGAGTTTGACATTACTTCAACAATTGTGACTTTTGCATTACTAAGTCCTTGGACTTCTTCGTCCCCAATTGGCAGTTCTGTTCCCATTGCAAATACAATGGAAAAAATAATTATAGATGCCAGCCAAAAAGCCGCCACCCCTCCGATGATAATTAAAACCCTTTTCCAGATTTTTAGACCAATAAAACTTCTATAATCATCCACCCCGCCTTCTTCTCCGTAGATACGGACAAAAGCTCCCAGCGGAATCCAGTTTATAGAATAAATAGTTTCACCAATCTTTTTTCCGTAAATTCTTGGCGGATATCCAACTCCAAATTCATCAACTCTAACTCCAAATTTTTTAGCTATGATAAAATGCCCAAATTCGTGAATAACCATTAAGGCTATTAAACTAAGAAGTGCAAATGCTAGAATTAAAATTGCTGAAATTGAAATCATTAGATTGCTTTTAAATTAGTTTTTAAAAAAATACTATTCTATCTCGTTTTGCTTTTTGCTTATAAGATTCTTGATTTTCTCATTGTATTCGTCAACTACTTTCTGTAATTCGTCTTTTCCTCTGAATTTGTCGTCTTCTGTGATTGTTTTTGCCTTTTGTGCATCTTGAATCTTGTTCCAACAGTCTTCTCTTGCATATCTCATTGTTTGCTTTGCCTGTTCTGCTTTTTCATTTAAAATTTTTGTTAATTGATGCCTGTATTCATCTGTAAGCAATGGTAAAGACAATCTTATTCCGTTACTATCAGCCACAGCTGACATTCCCAAGCCAGATTGTTCAATTGCCTTTTGAATTGGATCAATATATGAAGAATCCCAAGGCTGAATCAAAATCTGGTTTGTTGAAGGAGTTGAAATTGATCCTAATTGCTTTAAGGCAAATTTTGACCCAAAAGCCGTAACTTCAATATCTTCAACTAACGCAGGAGAAGCTCTTGAGGTTCTGATTTTTGCCATTTCTCCTTCTAAAAATTTGAAAGCTTTTTCAAATTCCGGCCTTACTTTATCTATAAATTCTTTATACGTCATGTGACATCATCGAATTACCAATTCTTTACGAATTTACGAATTTTCGTATTCGTAGATTTGTACAGATTCGTTATTCGTTGATTATATCTCTAATAATAATGTTTCCAATGCCAACTTTTGGTTAACATTGGTGAAAGTTAATTTATAATTAATCTCTTCTATTGATTCTATAATTTTTTTTAACTTATCAACAGGGTATTTTTCCATAGCCGATGGCAATTCTGAAAAATATCCTTTTTCATCTCCGACAATATTTTTAAAAAGCATATATCTTGTGTATTTTTCCAACGGGGTCAATATGTTGACCAAATTCTGCTCCTCAAAATCAACTGATTTTGCATATTTAAATTTTTCGGCTAAATTTGCTCCGACAACCGGCAAAATGGCTTTTAAAATTTGCTCCTCCTCTTTTAATTTTTCGTCGTCAATAATCGGATTGCCAAAAAATTTAATTTGCTGACATCTGGATCTTATTGTGTCCAGCAATATTTCAGGCTTTGAGGAAATCAAAAATAAAAGCGTTTTTCCTTTTGGTTCTTCAAGTGTTTTTAAAAAACAGCTCTGAGCTTCCTGGTTCATCTTTTCAGCGTTTTCCACAATTATAGCCTTATAAAAGCCATAATAGGATTTATAGCTTAAAAAATTTTGAGCTTCGCGGATTTTAGCAATTTGAATCTCGCCGCTATCTTCCGGCTTTATAATCATCAAATCAGGAAAACTTTCTTTTTCTATCATCAGACAATTGGCACATTTCTCGCACGGTTTCTTTTCACCGGAATGACCTGTTTGTGCAGACGAACAATTTACCAGTTTTATAATTTCCTTCGCAAATCCTTTTTTGCCGATTTGATTATTTCCCGAAAATAAATAGGAATGAGAAAGTTGTCCTATTTCAAATTTATTTCTTAAAAATTCCCACTGTTTATAGTGATTAATCGACATAATTATACAAAATTGCTTGGGCAATTACTATTTTTTGGACATTACGACTTTTTTATAGTCGTCTAAGTGTTCCAAAACTGTTCCTGTCCCCTTAACAACACAGAACAGCGGTTCTTCAGCAACAAAACACGGAACACCGGTGCTTTGAGCAACTAATTCATTAATTTTTGGTAGCAAAGACCCTCCGCCTGCCATTATAATACCTTTATTCATTATATCAGCTGAAAGCTCTGGGGGAGTTTCTGATAAAACAAACTTAACAGCCTGCATAATTTCAGCAAGCGTATCTGAGATGGCTTCACAGACGTCATTATTTGAAATTTTTATATTTCTTGGCAAACCTAAAATTAAGTCGCGACCTTGAATTTCTAAAAACCTCAACTCTTTTTGAGGAAGAGCTGTTCCAACTTTGATTTTGATTTCTTCGGCTGATTGAGTTCCAATAGCCAAATTGTATTTTTTCTTTATATATTCTGCGATTGCTAAATCAATTTTATCTCCCGCAACCCTGGCTGAATGAGCTGTGACAATTCCGCCCAAAGAAATAACTGCAATTTCTGAAGTTCCGCCACCGATGTTAATAATCATATGACCAGAACAAGAGTTAATAGGAATTCCAGCTCCAATAGCTGCCAAAATCGGCTCTTTTGCAACATAAGCCGACTTTGCTCCGGCGGATAATGCCGCTTCAATTACGGCTCTTTTTTCTGTGCTTGTAATTCCGGCGGGAACTGAAATAACCAATTCTGGCTTGAATGGCTTAAATCCTGTGGAAGTTTTTGCAATGAAATATCGCATCATTGCCTGAGTTACTTTGTAGTCGGCAATAACACCGTCTTTAAGAGGTCTGTAAACTTTAATATCAGCTGGAGTTCTTCCAATCATTTCTTTAGCGGCCTCTCCAACTGCCAAAATCTTTTTATCGGTCAAGGAAACTGCCACAACTGAAGGTTCGTATAAAACAACTCCCTTACCTTGAACATAAACTAAAGAATTACATGTCCCTAAATCGATTGCAATTTTATTGTTTAACATG
>Ga0172381_10004968_pt1 | contig 13613 bp, 12 predicted proteins | sample Leawel6488metaG_FD_119754 | JGI IMG/M metagenome (GOLD analysis project Ga0172381, IMG submission 119754) | Leachate microbial communities from a municipal landfill in Southern Ontario, Canada - Leachate well 64-88 metaG | ecosystem: Engineered > Solid waste > Landfill > Unclassified | place... | reverse complement strand
CTATATATACCCCCTTTGTGGAAACATATTGTTATAATATGCTCCTTTTTATACCTCGCATGGGGAAAATAAAAAACTACCTTTTTTATAAAATTCAAAAAGGTAGTTTGTCATCAGTCTGAAGAGCTTAACAAGCTCTTTTTATTTTCTTTATCGTTTTCATTAAATTTCTTAAACAAATATGATATAATAAGGCACGTTAAGGTGGAATATATGAAAACTATCTTAGGACTTGTCCTAGAATTAAATCCTTTTCATAATGGTCATAAATATTTTATTGATGAAGCCAAGAAAAAAGTAAATCCTGACATTACTGTTGCTATTTTTTCAACAAATTTTTCCATGCGTGGCGACATTATGGTGTTAAATAAATTTGATAAGGCACGAATAGCCTTAGAAATGGGAATTGACATCGTTTTAGAACTGCCTTTTTTAGGTGCGGTTGCTAGTGCTGATTATTTTGCTTATAATGCTATTCAGTCGTTATGTGATTTTGGTATCACTGATTTGGCTTTTGGAGTTGAATTGAATAATCTTGAAAAACTCCATCAAATGAAAAACTTGTTATTGATGGACGCTTATAATGAACAAGTAAAAATCCATCTTGATTTAGGAAATTCTTTCTCAACAAGCACATTAAAGGCAGCATCAATGGTAACATCCGATAAAGAAATTATCAAAGGATTTAGTTTACCCAATAATACACTGGCCATTCAGTATTTAGTAGCAATTGAAAAAATAAATCCTACTGTAAAAGTAACACTAATCCAAAGAATTCATAATGATTATTATGACAAACATACCACTGGGCCTATTTCCAGTGCGACTAGTTTACGTCTATTGCTTCAAGAAACCAAAGATATCACACCCTATATTCCTCAATATCAAGCATCTTTCACCAATTTATCAAAGGGATATGATATACTATATCAAGTTCTAACCTATAAATTATCGATTGAAAATCTTGATTGTATCAAAAATATGTTGGGTGTAAATGAAGGAATCGAAAATCGACTGTTTAGTATGCTTACACAAACAAATGACTATGATTCTTTTATTAAAGCAATTCAAACAAAACGATATCCATTCAATCGTATTAAACGACTATTGCTACACATTTTATTAGAAACACCCAAAGAATTCAGCAACAAATATTTTCATTATCTAAGGATATTAGCGATGAATTCCCAAGGTAAGCAATATGTTTCTCGATTAAACAAAGACATCAAGAAGCAAATTATTACCAATATCAAACATCATCTTGATGATGTGAATATTGTTTATGAATTGAAAGCAACCAAACTTTTTGGTTTACTAATCAACAATCCAAAATTATATTTAGAAGAATTTAAAATGCCAATCATAGGAGAGTAGACAGATGACGACACAAGAAATAAGAAAACATATTGAAATGCTGGTTGATGAATCAACAGGACAAACATTACAAGAAACCAATGCCATTAAGCATATTGGAATTGATCCAGAAAAAAACATCGTTGTTTTAATTTTAGCAATCGGAAGAACTGGTGGAGACGCAGAAAAAAATCTACGTCGTGAATTAGCAAAGATAATTAAAATTGATTTAGGTTTTGATGGTATCAAATTGCAAATTGAAGAAAAAAGAAAAATTGAAAGCATTGTCAATCGCAATGTAAAATTTATCATCATTTCGTCTGGAAAGGGTGGTGTTGGTAAATCAACCGTTGCTGCTAACCTTGCTTATGCCTTAACAAGACTAGGAAAAAAAGTTGCCCTAGTGGATGCTGATATTTATGGATCAAGCATCCCCAAAATTCTAGAAATGCAACACCACTATCCACAAGCAAGTGAAGATGGGAAGATTTTACCTTTTGAAGCTTATGGTATGGAGATTATCTCAACTGAATTTTTTGCGGAAATAGGAAAACCAATTATTTGGCGAGGAGCCATGTTGAATTCGATGATGAACAACTTCTTCTATGAAGTAAAATGGCATAAGAATATTGATTATATGATTATCGATTCTCCTCCTGGAACAGGTGACATCGCTCTTGATTTACGAACAATTATTCCTACTGCCGATGCTTTAATCGTAACAACACCTCACTTAGCCGCAAGTCATGTTGCTATCAAAGCTGGGTATGCTGCGAAACAATTAGGCCATACGATTATGGGTGTCATTGAAAATATGTCCTATTACTTAAACCCTGTTAATAAACAAAAAGATTTCATTTTTGGCTCAGGGGGTGGGGAAGCAGTTGCGGAAAAACTAGAAACGGAAGTTGTTTGTCAAATCCCAATCAATCAACCCCTTCATCATTTGGGTTTATACGAAATAGATGAAGAAATTGGGAAAATTTATCACGACTTAGCTGAACTTATTTTATTTAAACATAGCAAATAAAAAGCTAGTATCATCGATACTAGCTTTTTTTCATTCTTTTTTACTTATGCTCATGACCGCAGCAACAACATTCTTCTTCATCAGAATCTTCATCACATTCTTCACAATCACATTCTTCACAATCGCATTCGTCTTCGCATTCTTCATCAAAATGAGATAACATATCTTCGATTAAAGCCCATTCTTCATCACTTTCAATAGCGTTTAATTCACCAACACTACCGTCTTCTCCTGGGATGTAAGATGCAGCAGCAACTTCTAACTGTCCATTTTCATCTTCAGAACCAACTGGTGAGAAAAGAACATAACTCTTCTTAAATTCTTCTGACTCAAAAGTAAATAAAATGTCGCATAATACTTCATCGCCTTTTTCATCAATAAAAATCAATTGTTTTTCGTTTTCCATACATTTCCTTTCTATTTTCTTCTATCTAAATAACTTTGAAGTATAATACTAGCAGCTAATTTATCAACATTTTTCTTTCGTTTTTGACGACTGATATCAGCCGAAAGCATTGTTGAATTAGCAATTTTTGATGTTAATCTTTCATCAATCATTATTACTTCAAGAGGCATTGCTTGTTCAAGCATTGCTTTAAATTCCAAGCAATATTCTGCTTGAAAGCCAATGCTTCCATCCATGTTTTTGGGTAATCCCAAAACTATTTTTTTTATATCATTCTCTTTGACAACTTTTAGCGTTTCTTGTAAAGCAGCATCTAGATCTTGCTCATCAAACCTAAACGTTCCAATCGGATTGGCAATGATTTCTAAATAATCGCTAATGGCCATTCCTAATGTACGGTTTCCTAAATCAAGCCCTAATATTCTCATAATGTACTGCCTATGATTTCCTTCACTCTAGCCAAAGCCTTATCTACCAAACTAGCATCTTTCCCACCTGCTTGAGCAAAATCCGCACGTCCACCACCATTGCCTTTGGTTACAATAGCCGCTTCTTTAACTAAAGTACCAGCATGTAAGGTACTAATTTTCGTCTTACATACAAAGATGACTTTATCATCAACGATATTAGCGATGAAAACAAGACTATTCTCTAATTGATCAACCAATCGATCCATTAAATCTTTGATGGCGTCTAGGGATTGGTTTTTAGTACTGGTCACTAGAATTTGATGATTGTTGATATTATAAACCATTTGTAGATAATCTTCAACAGATAAGCAATTTTTATTTTTATATAATTTTACCAATGCTTTGTCAAGTTCTTTGGCTTGCTCTCGAAGATGTGATACTTCTAAATTTTTATCAATAATTGTTTGATAGCCACAATCGTTATGAATAAAACTTTGCTTTTGATATGACAAAACCCAACCTTCTTGTTTTGCTTCATCAATGATATTCGCAATTTTTTCTTCTAAATCTCTTATTTCTTGGTTGATGTTTGTTAACACAACATCTAATTGCTCATAAATATTATTCTTAGTAGTAGCTTCAATTCTAAAAATACCTGAACCTTTGCTTTCAACTGATAAAATAGCGAATCTTTCAATATCGGAAGTATGACTAACATGTGTTCCTCCACATAATTCACGGGAGAACTTCATATCAACAACGCGAACCAAATCCCCATATTTCTCACCAAAAACTGCTTGGACATCTAATTTTTTTGCATCGGATAACGACATCTCTTTGATGTCAACAGGATTAGCTTTTGCAATTTCTTGATTCACAATCGTCTCTACTTGTAACAGTTCTTCTTTGGTAGGGAAAGTAAAATGATTGAAATCAAAACGAAGATTAACATTTGTTACACTTGATCCCTGTTGAATTACATGATTACCCAAAACTCTCCGTAACGCTTCATTCAACAAATGTGTTACGGAATGATTGGCACAAACAGAACTTCTAAATTCAGTGTCCACACCAATTTCAATTTCATCTCCTACACAAACCACCACTTCATCTAACTGCACCAATGATGCATGTTGCCCATTTGGTAATTTTACTGTGTTCACAACTTTTTTCATTTCAGTTTTTGTTTTAATATAACCAATATCGCCAATTTGTCCCCCTGATTCAGCATAAAATACTGATTTATTGAAGACTAGTAAAGAATCACCTCTAGCTTGATTAATGCGTTCACCATTTTGAAAAATAGCGATGACTTCCACTTTTGCTTGCAATGTTTGATAACCTATAAATTCACTCTCGTCTTTGAAACTCATCATTTCTTTATTTTGCGTATTCATGGATTGGTCATCACTACGAGCATTTCGTGACATTTCTTTTTGTTTGTTTAATTCTGCCTTAAATCCCACCTCATCAACGATGAAATTATATTCTTGAGCAACTTCCAATGTCAATTCCAATGGAAAGCCAAAAGTATCATAAAGCAGAAAAGCAATTTCTTTGGGAATTATTTTAGTCTCAGTACTATTAATATAATCTAATAATTTTTTTTCACCCGTCTCTAGTGTCAACAAGAATTTTTCTTCTTCTAATTTAATGATCTTGGCAACACTCGCTGCTGTATTCAATAAGTATCCATAATAATTGCTCATATAATTGGCAACAATCGTTACTAGTTTATACATAAATGGTTCGTTCATGCCAAGCTTTCTCCCATATCGAATTGCTCGGCGTAATATTCTTCTTAGAACATAACCACGACCCTCATTTGATAACATGGCTCCATCACTAACGGCAAACGTAACACTACGAATATGATCAGCGATGACCTTGAATGCCATTTGACCTGTATACTTTACACCAGTCAGTTTTTCTACTTCATTGATGATAGGCATAAATAAATCGGTATCATAATTAGTTTCCACTTCTTGCATGATGCAAGCCATTCGTTCAAGTCCCATACCAGTATCGATATTTTTACTGGGAAGTTCCTTATAACTGCTACGAGCAATTCCTGCCTTAGCATTGTATTGGCTGAAAACAATATTCCAAATCTCAATATAACGATCATTTTCAATATCCTCGATCAACATTTTAATTCCTAAGTTTTGAGGATCATATTTTTCCCCTCGATCATAGAATATTTCTGTATCTGGTCCACATGGTCCTTCGCCAATTTCCCAAAAATTATCTTCCAATTTAATGATATGACTCGGATGAACCCCCAAGGCAATCCATTTTTGGTAAGAATCATTGTCATCAGGATAAATTGTAAAATATAACTTATTTAAATCAAAACCAAACCACGTATCACTAGTTAGTATTTCTATTGCCCATGTTAACGCTTCATCACGGAAATAATCACCAATGGAAAAATTTCCCAACATTTCAAAAAAAGTATGGTGACGAGCTGTCTTACCAACATTATCAATATCATTGGTTCTAATTGATTTTTGCGCATTGACCATGCGTTTGTTCTTCGGTATTTCGCGACCATCAAAAAACTTTTTTAATGGAGCAACTCCAGCATTAATCCATAATAATGTTGGGTCATTCGCTGGAACCAAAGAGGCACTTGGCAATACTTCATGATGCTTTTCCTTGAAAAAATCAAGCCACATCTGCCTTATTTGATAACTTTTTAATTTTTTCATATACTCCTCTTTTATTCTTCTATGTCAATAACAATGGGTATTACTATTGGATTCTTTTTTACCTGTGAATAAATACTCTTGCCTATTCGATCCTTTAAATCACTTTTCAAAAGACTCCAATCTACATATTTACGATTTAGATGGGTAGTGATTATTTTTTCTGTAACTTCAATAATGCTATCTGTAACCTCTTGTGATGAATCACAACAAACAAAGCCTTTCATAACCACTTTGGGACCATCTAATATCTTCTTACTACGAGCATTCACATTAACAACAACCAAAACTGTGCCATCTTGTGATAACATCTCACGATCTTTTAACACAACTTCATTGATATCACCAACAATGGAACCGTCGACCAATACATCACCAACTGTAACTTTGCTTCTTGTTGGTTTTAAGATCCCCTCTTCAAATGTTATTTGTTCCCCATTTTCTAACATGATGATATTGCTTTCTGAATAGCCAAATTCCAAAGCAATATTCTTATGCAAATACTGATGGCGGTATTCTCCATTAACAGGAATAATGTACTTCGGATTTAACATTTGATATAACATTTTTAAATCCTCACTATCCGCATGAGAACTACGAAGAATTCCCTTAGATATGTTGGTTACTTTTGCACCAATTCGATGCAATGTGTCAAGTGATTTTGTTGCCATCTTCTCTGTACCTGTAACAGGAGGACAAATGATAACGACATTATCTGTGCTTTCAATTTGAATCAATCTATCCTGACCCACAGCCATTCTTTGCAATGTATAGTAAGGTTCATGACGATTACCAGTAACAATGACAACTAGTTTATCATCGTTATTATCATTTTTATCATCGATGTATTTTAAATTAACTAGATTGTCTTCTGGTATTTTTAAATAATCGTTGTTCATCGCAACATTCATCGTCTTTTGAACTTTACGACCGATAATTGCTATGTTTCGATTGTTAGCAACACAAAGATTGATTACCTTTTGGATTCGATCAAGATCAGTTGAAAAAAGAGCAAATATAATGCGCTTAGAATTCAAAAGAATTTCCTTCACTGCATGATTTAATGCATAGTCATTATTTACTCTATCAATATTGCCGGTGCCTAAGCTTTCAGCACAAAGTGCCAAGACACCGTTGTCCGCAATGGCACTAATTTTATTATAGGAAGTCGCATAACGCTTATCACTACTACTGGTAAAAGTAAAGTCAGGAGCATATACAATAGCTCCATCGCTTGTTTTAATCGCAACACCGACGCTTTCAGGAATACTATGTGTTGTTTTATAGAAACAAATCGTCACATTCCCAAATTTTAGTACTTTATCATCATTAATGCGATATAATCGATAATCTGCAATATTAAGCCCTGCATCCGAGATGGCTAGTTCAGCCAACGACATCGTAAAATGGGTGCCAAAAACACCAACGTTTAACACTTTTAAAAGCTCAGGAATAGCTCCAATGACATCATCATGACCATGCGATAAAAAAATTCCTTGAACCTTCTCTTTATTTTCAATTAAATAATTTATATTAGGAATTACAGTATCAATACCATATAATTCAACACTAGGAAACTTTAACCCCGCGTCAAGAACGAAAATTTTTTCATCCACTTCAACAACGTACATGTTCTTGCCATTTTCACCTAAGCCACCTAAAGCACAAAATTTAATTTTACTCATGGGAACACCACCTTTATATGTTATTATACCAAATCTCACCTGATTTTACAAGATATCTTTATAAACAAAAACTTTCATCGCTGATAAAAATGTGCTGTCTAAAAAAACTTTCTCATAGCCATAAATCATTTTTTATGATATACTAATATTAATAGGAAGGAGCTTATATGAATCGTTTAAATGTAAAATCAGAAATTGGAAAGTTGAAAACCGTTCTTCTTCATGAGCCAGGAAAAGAACTAGAAAACTTAACCCCCAATTACCTTGAAGAATTATTGTTTGATGATATTCCATGGCTACCTTTGGCTATTAAAGAACATCGAGCATTTGCAAAGATTTTGAGAGAAAGTGGAGTTGAAGTCGTTTATTTGACTGATTTAGTTGCTGAAAGCCTAGACGTGAACGAAGACATCAAAAATGAATTCATTTATCAATTCATTGCTGAAGCAAACATCAATAGTGAAATCTTAACGCAAGTGCTAGTAGCGTATTTAAAATCATTTTCAAATACAAAAACAATGATTTCTAAAACAATGGCAGGAATTAAACGAAGTGAAATTCCCCATTATGCAAAAAGAAATCTAACCGATTTTATTAGAGACTACCCCTTTGTAACCAACCCCATGCCGAACTTATACTTTACTCGCGACCCTTTTGCGATCATCAATAATAGCGTCTCGCTAAGTAAAATGTTTTCGGTAACCCGCAGTCGTGAAACAATTTATGGGGAATACATTTTTAAGTATCATCCTAAATATCAGCTCCCAGAATATCAATTATTATATAAAAGAAACAACAATGTTAGTATTGAAGGTGGCGATATTTTAGTTCTTAGCGATAAAGTGATTGCGATTGGTATTAGTCAAAGGACACATCCTACCGCAATTGAACGCTTAGCAAAAAATATCTTTTATAATAATGATAATAATTTTCGAACGATTCTTGCTTTCGACTTACCGAAAGATCGCTCTTTCATGCATTTGGATACTGTTTTAACTCAAGTTGATTACGATAAGTTTACCATTCATCCTCAATGTCAAAAAATAACAAAAATCTATGAAATTACACCCAATCGCAAGAAAAGCAAAAAATTAATCGTGAAACCCTTAGAAGATAGTCTTGAAACTATTCTTAGCAACTATTTAGATACTCCAATTACACTCATTCCCTGTGGAGGAAATGACGTTATTTCTTCAGACCGAGAGCAATGGAATGATGGTGCAAATACCTTAGCCATCGCGCCAGGAGAAGTCATTGTCTATGAGCGAAATCATATTACTAACGATATTCTCAAAAAAAGTGGAATAAAAATCCATCCAATTCCTTCTAGTGAATTATCTCGGGGACGTGGGGGACCACGCTGTATGGCAATGCCATTGGTTAGAGAAAACCTAAACAAAAAAAGTTAGATCACTCTAACTTTTTTTCAGTTGCTTGATAATTCATCATAATTTGATTGTTTAGAATCTCTTCCACAGGAATCGTTCCATCTAGCCAACGAATTGCTTTAGCATAATCAACAATCACAGGCATTCGTTCATGAATAAAACTAAGCTCTTCTTCTGCCTCTTTCGTGATAATTGTGTACTCTTCCTGCCCTTCATCGTTTTTCTTTACGATTCCTGCCATTAATATCAGCTCGCTGTTGGCAGCTTTGATTTGATATTTTTCGATGACTTTTCCCTTTTTCTTTTCCCATTCAAAATACAATTTTGCTGGAATCAAACAACGATTCTCTTTTACATAGGGATTAAAGTATTTACTTGTTTCTATTCCTTCACTGCGCGCATTAAAAACAAGCCCTTTGCCATCCCACTTTTTAAATCCCCATTTTAAAATACGTAATTCTTTACTCTTTGTAATAACTGGAGCTAAACAAGAAGGATAAACTTCTTTTCCTAAAAATTGGTATTCCTCCTGTGAAATTTTAATCTTAATATCTTCCACAATATCTCTAATTTCTAAAATTTCTTCTTCTGTATTGGTTGTATATCTTCCACACATAATTTTTCTCCTAATTAATCTTAACTTCTCGATCCTTTTTTGTTGCACTTTCTTCTAAATCAAAATTTCCATATATCTTTTTCAAACGATTTAAAATGCTTTCCATTTGAATACTTTTTTCTTCCTCAAAAAGTGAAAGTTGTTCTTCTTCACTAATTATAATTTTTCCTACTCGAAGACTAATACTTCTTAAAGGAAATGAAAAATCGTAATTTTTCTTGATGATACTGCTAGCAAGATTAAAAATTTCTTGACTATTGTCGCTATAGTTATCGAGTGTTTTTTGTTTTGTAATGACTTCAAAATTGTTCTTTTTCAATGATAAAGAAATTGATTTAGCTTTAAAATGATGTTTTTTTAATCGCTTCATGATGATCAATGACAATATGGCAATAAAATCTAACGCATCCTTTATTTGATAGATATCTTTCGGTGGGGTGATGGTATTTCCTAGGCTTTTAATATCCTCTTCATGAATCGCTGCGAAATTAAAAGAGGAATCAATTCCATTGGCAAACTCATGAATCATCTTACCCTTTTTTCCAAACTTTTGCATTAGTATTTGACTATCTGCACACGCTAAATCACCGATGATCTTAATCCCCATATCTTGTAAGATGGTATTTGTTTTAACCCCCACAAAAAGAAGAGATTGAACAGGTAACATCCATACTGTTTTTTGATAATTGCTAGGACTAACGACAATGGCTTTGTCTTTTACTTTTAAATCCGAAGCAAGTTTTGCAAAGACAAAATTAAAACTGATGCCGATTGAAATATTTAAATGAAGTTCCTCTTTGATTTTTAACTTAATTTCTATAGCTAGTTTTTGTCCTTCTTGCAAAGAGGAACAACTATTCGAAACATCAAGCCATGCTTCATCAAGACCATAGGGAAAAATCTCTTTTGTGTATCGTTCGTAAATAGCTCGTGACATTTTCGCATATTTCACATAATCGTGGTAATTAGGACGCACAATGACAATATGGGGGCATTTCTTTGTAGCGCTTGCTGAAGTTTCTCCCGTAATAATTTTATATTTTTTGGCAAGCTCATTTTTTGATAAAACAATCCCATGACGTAAAGAAGGATCTCCTGCCACAATAAAAGGAATCCTTTCTAATGCTGGATTTTTTAATGCTTCAACAGAAGCAAAATAATTGTTCATATCGCAATGAATGATTACTTTATTCATAAATATGTCCTCGTATTTATTATACTATACGAGGACATGAATTAAAATATTATTTCAAAAATACATTTTCAATACTACCATTCAAAGTCAGTTCTTCTTGGACCTTGCATATTCCCTTTAAATCCATGCTCTCTTAACCATTCTAAATCTATATTTTCGATGGTTTTAATCAATTCAAGAGTCATATATCTTCCATAATTATGATATGGAGTATTATCAATTACAAATTCCTTGTCTATTACATATGGATTTGGAAGATTAATTTCTATAGCTTTACACTTATGGGTGATTTGAGAATATGGTTTTCCAGAATAAATATAAACAATATCACCAACTTCAATATTAGTAGACTGTTTCCAATTTACATAAGGTAATTTTTTAAAAGCCCCCATTACATCGTAACTTTCTATATTACACGGAATGATCCATTTTTCCATAATTGTTTCTCCTTTTATTGCTTTTTAATGCTGATAATTTCTAATCTATTAAACACAAGTGAACACTCGCAGTTGTAAATGCTTTTGGTAAAGCCAAGATTCTTGCATTCTTACCAACAATACCTAAGGCTTCTATTAATGCTTCATCAATTGTTTCTTTATTAATAAAACCTAAGCCCAAAGCAATATCTTCACGTTTTGCTCCTACCATATATACCATACTGTTTACTTCTTTGATAATCTGCCCACAACTCATCATGGAATAAGCATGAAATGGATGATACCCATAATGAAAACGATATTGATCAATAAACTCTTGGCGATACATCTTTCCAACAAACTCTTCCTGGGTTGGCATTGGATTTCCTTTTAGATGAAATTCTTCAAACGTTTCTTGATAGGAAGGAAACTCTTCCCCAAAATTACCATCACATAAACAACAAGCAATGATAATCACATTGTCTGCTAAAACACGCTTATGACGAATAATTTCTGCTGATATTGCTTGTCTAATCAAAATTGCATTTGTTCCCATCGTCTTTCCATAGTGAAAAGATGCTGGAAGACCCATAACCATAATATCATACTTTTGTTTTGCCCACTTCACATAGGTTCTTTGGTCAGCAACTTTCCAGGATAATTGTTGTACTAGAGAGGTTTCCCCACAATATACAGCAATTTGACGTTGGTAAGTATCTAATACAGCATCACAGGTAAAGAACTTCTTCTTCATTATTTTTTCCATATGCATCCCAATCGCATCAAATTTTTGTCGCATCGTTGAGGATGTTGAAACAGGTAAAAAATCATGGTTGTGCATCACCTCAGGATTATGGTGGGATGCAATAGATTCCCAATTGGTAATTCCAGTAGCACAGTGCTTATATCCCCCAGAATAACCCCCATAAGGATTTCCCAAAGCATGACCAATTAACACCGCTAAATCGGAATCATATACATACTTATTGATTACAACCTTCGCATGGAACTGCTCATCATAACCTAAATCTACAAGATGATCCCTGTCTTCACTATCATGATTAATAATTTGCCCACGAGGATAAAATTCATGAAATAAGTTTGATCCTAAAATCTTTTCCCATTCTTCAACTGTATTTTTTCGATGAAGTCCATTGCTACAAATGAGTAAAATGTCTTGAATATCAACCCCTGCTTGTAAGCATTCTTCAATTATAATTGGAATACTAACTTTACGATGTGAATCCTCTTGAAAACCACCTTTTACTCGATCAGGGAATATAATTGCCACTTTACTGCCTTTTTTAACTTGTTGGCTAATTGGTGTTATTCCTACTGGATGTAAGATTGCTTGCTTTGTAGCTTCATAGATGTTTGGTAACACAGGAGGGTCAGCAACTGTTTCACCAGGAATAAAAATATCTGTTAATTCATCTGGTAAAGAAGCTTCCATAAAATCATGACCATATTCTAACTTAACTTTCATGATTCTCTCCTAAATATTGATTGACAATATTAATAAACTCATCGGTACTAAATCCGAAATTCTCACCAAAATTTGTTAAGGCAATTAAACCACCACTGATTTCTTTGATGCTAGCAAACATTGCTGCATTGTCTAACTTAAGACCACCACCATAAACAACATCGACATCAAGTTGTTTTTTAATGAATGTTGCTGTTTCAGCGATATATTCTGCTGTTGGTGGCGTTTTCCCTGGTCCGATTGCCCAAATAGGTTCATAAGCAATCACGATATTAGTAGGATCAATATTTTTCAAGCCATGCGTAATTTGCTCCTGTAAGACCTGATATCTATTTGCTTGTTCTTCTGCTTTCTCTCCAACACAAAATAACACTTTCATACCAGCTTTCACTGCACAAGTTACTTCTTGGTTCAATATCTCATCAATAGCTTGATAATTATTTCCATTACCCCATGCAATGATTTCTTGATATTTTTTTCTTTCTTCGCTATGACCAATCAAAGCCCAACTAGCTCCTAATGAAGTAGCTGATGTTGCCGTTTGCATGGTTGTAAAAGCACCAAAATTTCCTTTCGGTGCAACATCGCGATAATGAACTCCTTGACAACCAACTGCCAAATATTTACTTTGGCGACTTGCTTTTAATAAATGCCCTTCAGGGAAAAAAACAACGATTTCAAGATCTCGATGTTCATAAGCGTATTCTTCCAATAAACGGGCGATGGCTTTTCCCCATCTGCGGGGGCGAAAAATATCATTGATTCCATTGAACTCACGAGGAATATCAAATCTTTTCAAATTCAAAAAAATTCGTTTCATAGTTACTACCTCCTATTACTATCATAATGAATCATAACATTTTAATTATAACACTACAATTATTCGATGACAAGGTCTTTATTTTTCAGAATGAGTTGTT
>Ga0172381_10004966_pt1 | contig 13615 bp, 9 predicted proteins | sample Leawel6488metaG_FD_119754 | JGI IMG/M metagenome (GOLD analysis project Ga0172381, IMG submission 119754) | Leachate microbial communities from a municipal landfill in Southern Ontario, Canada - Leachate well 64-88 metaG | ecosystem: Engineered > Solid waste > Landfill > Unclassified | place... | reverse complement strand
TGCGAAAAAATGATAGATAGATTTCAAAGTGGTCGTTTTTACTGCGAAAAAATGATAGATAGATTTTCAAATGGTCATTTTTACTGCGAAAAAATGACAGTTAGATTTTAAAGTGGTCGTTTTACTGCGAAAAAATGATAGATAAATTTCCAAATGATCATTTTTAACATGTCAAAACGTACAAAAATTTTGGATTATTAGCTTAACACATTAAGATATTTAAAGATACTTTCGATAAGAAAGCATAATAAAGCTCACAGGGCAGTTTATTTTAATTTGTGTATGATTACATATTATAATATTTTTGCTTGTTAATTTTAAGATTTTACATTTGATGAAATAAATTCCATGTTCAGGATGAATTTTATTTCATTTGTTCATAAAACATTTACAAATTAACAAGTTATCCATATTAATACCCGCGTATAATGAAGCCGGCATTAGTATTATGTCCGGAATGAACAAGGAATTGGTATGACAGATAGTTTTAGGGCTATTGTTTGTATTTTTTAAAAATGGCTTGTCCAGAGTTTGATGTCCAATTTTGTTATTATTTTTTATGTTCTTGTTGAATAAGCCAAATTGCATCTAATGTTAACATTGAATCAACTGAAACTTTTTTCAAAGCTGCCTTCTTTTTAATATTTTCCATCCAATTTTTATCCGATTTTATATAGTTTCGAAGATTTATCATTTTTGTTTGAAATTTTGCATCAAAAACTATTTTCTTTTTTTCTCCTTTAAATAAATTGTAAGTATTCTCTATAAAACCCCAACCCAATTTTGGTAAAGTTGGCTCAGTTGCCATAATTATAATTACATCATGCCGGGCAATTTCTTCCTTCAGGTTTATCTGGCTTGTTTCTAATGGCGATTGATAACTGTCGGGATATATTTGTTGATTATAAAACCAAAAATGACTATTTGTAAAAGCATTAGAAATACCAAACCCAAACATTCCCCAATAAAAGCTATCTGAAATAACCAAGACCGAAGGTTTGGTTTTTTTAGAATCGGATTCGAATTGAATATTAGGATAAGCCATGTTAAATGACTTTAGCTTAAATAGAATATTCATCCCATCAGCTACATCATAATCAGTTTCTTTAGGTTGGCAAAGATCAACTCCATTCCAATATAAATTCGGCATATCAATTTTTCGTTTTTTTTCTATATACCGTATTATCGAATCCGCTACAATGCATGTTCCATAATAGCTCCAATGATTGCCATATTGTGGATATAAAGGATATTTGGATTTATTTTTATGTTCAATAAAGTATTTATTAAAATCAATAAAATTAATACCCATCTTTTGAGCAAGCTTAACGTGGGTTTCGTAATTTGTTACGCCTTTTTTGGTCTTATAACTATCAGGAAAATATTCTGGATAAAACGAGCCTTTTCCCGCTGCAAAAATCAAAATTAAATTTTTGTTTAGCTTTGATAATGTATCCTGAATATATTTTAGCCGTTGCATTCGATGCGTTGTACTCTCAATGCCTATGAAATCAGTTCCATAATAAGCCTTTATGTAATTTTCCTCATACAAATAATTTTTCTTGCCAATTATAACACCATTTGCTTTAGCCTTATTGAAAAAACTAAAAGCCAATTGATTATTAATTCGTATAAATAAGTTCCTGAAACCAAATGTTTCGTTTAAATATTTTTCCTCTTGTTCTTGGTAAGTGCCAGAAAACCAATCATTAATATTAAAATGTGTTTTTTCAGGTTGAGTGATAGCTCCCTTTAATGGTGCTAATTTTATTAAATTAAACTCGCTTTGAATAAAAGGAATTATTAAAAGTAATAATATTAAGAGTAATAAAATTCCAAGTTTTTTGACGTGTAAATCTCTCATTTCTAAAATCTAAAATAGATAAACGGATTAAATCCAAATGCTGTAATTGAACTAATAGAAAGTGTTAAAAAGGTAATGGAGATAGCGATAATAGCCAAATGCTTTTTATTAGTGTAGCTGTTAAAATATACTGCATTTTGTATTTTTTGCCCCTTCTGGAAATATGTAAAGAAAGAAAAGAAAATAGCAATAAAGAAAAACGTATAGAATTCTCGGTCGAATGATAATGAATTCTGCGAATTAAAGGCAAATAATCGTTTTAAATAAATGAATGCATCTGAAATTTTTTCGACCCTGAAAAATACCCAACCAATTACAACAATGAAAAAGGTAATAATGGTACTTGGTAATTTCCCAATTTTATCATAAACTTTAAGTAAAAAGCCCCTTTCTAAAACTAAAAACAAACCGTGATATGCTCCCCATATAACAAAACTCCACGATGCCCCATGCCATAACCCCGAAGCAAGAAAAACAAACCAAAGATTAAAATATAATCTACTTTTTGTTGAAACTCTGTTACCGCCCAATGGAATATACAAATAATTTTTCATCCATGCTCCAAGAGAAATATGCCAACGTCGCCAAAATTCGGTAATACTTCCCGAAATATAGGGGTTGTTAAAATTTTCAGGAAATTTAAATCCGATCATTTTAGCGATACCAATTGCCATATCAGAATAACCTGAAAAATCGAAATATATTTGAAAAGTATAAGCAAGAATGCCAATCCAAGCGGTATAAGTATCCAGTCCGGTATAATTCATTGAAAAAATAGCATCAGCCTGTAATCCCATGTGGTTAGCAATTAAAACTTTTTTTGCAAGTCCAATTGCAAACCGATAGAATCCAATTAGCCGGTTTTCAGTCGTATCATTTTGTGAACGGTCTACTATTTGGTCGGCCAAATCGTGGTAACGAATAATTGGGCCCGCAATTAACTTGGGAAACAAAATAATATATAGTTGATAGTCCCAAAAATTTTTTAATGGTTTATGAACCCGCCTGTAAACATCAACTACATACGTTATAGTTTCGAAAGTATAAAACGATATTCCTATGGGAAGTACCAATTTTGTCCATTGAATATTATTACCACCAAAAACTGAGAGTAGTGAATTTACATTTTCAATAAAAAAATTTGAATATTTAAAATAGAATAGTAATCCCATATTAACGGAAACAGATAGCGTAAGCATTAATCGTCTATGCAGATTACTTTTAGTCTGCGACATCCATTTGACCAAATGAAAATCAAGAAATGTAGTGCCAAGAATTACAAATATAAATTTTGGCGCTCCCCAACTATAAAAAAATATACTAAATATTAATATTATGATATTTTTGTATTTCTTATTGGCAAAATAATAAGTAATTAAAAAAGCCGGAAGAAAGTACAAAAGAAAAACGACACTACTAAAGACCATATTTGATATTTAAAAAAGTGTGCTAAAATAAAACATTTATTGATTAAACTACAAAAGGCAGGTTTTTCTTTAGGGCTGTTCAGCTCTACAAAAAGTGTTGATAAGTATATAACCTGTTCAAATCAAGATTATTCATAAGGAATCCTTGTTTTGATATTTTTTACGTAACACAAAAACAAAACTTTTTAGTCTGGCAAAAATTCCCAGTTTAATGTCTATCAAGCTGAATCTTCCCTGAATGTTTCATCTCTAACAAAATCATTTTGTTAGAGATGAAACGGTGTTAACCTATTCTTTGAGAAGTTTATTTTGCAAAAGGGTAATAATTTGCCAAGTAAATGACTTTCTCTTCTGTAGTTTTATATTTATTGGTTTTTGTGTTTTTACGATCAACATTTCTTTCTACCAAGGTTACTGTTCTTATTCGTTGACCCTATTCGGAGTTTTTAATCATTGATATACCTGTGATTTTTCACAGTTTGGCTTTACATCCATTTATCGCCAGCATCTGATTATAAACGATGATAATAACGTCCATTAAATCAATACAATCATTTTTAAATCCAGCTTAACATTCATTTGATCGTATTATAAATCTATAATTTTAGCCGTCATAAAAGTTTATATTTCTGTTTGGTGTATCTATTTCCAAAAGGCAATTATTGTTCAATTTTATTCAATAATTTCTGAAAAACAGGAATCTTATTGGACTTTTTATATGTTTGTTCATGGGATATTTTGATGTGTTTCCAATTGTCAAGAAATATTCCCATTAGCATTTTGTCCTTTAAAGTATAATTATTAATACTTTTTTTAATGTGTCTTTTATCTCTTAAAATTGAACAGTCTTGGTTTTTCAAAAACTCCCATTTATAAATAAAAAGACCATATTCCAGCCAAATAAATGTGAAATATGGTTTTTTTGTTAATAAATAGTTCCTTATAGCTTATTCAAACGTAATGTTGAAGTCGTCTATATAAAAATCAAGCTTTTTAGGATTCCAAACATAAATTCTTAGTTCGCTCTTAGGATCAAGATTGGCAGGTAAATCGAAACTTGTTTTAACCTCTATCCATTCTTTAGCTTTTGTTACGGGAAGGAAACCGGCATTTTTCCAGAAAATTTGTTGTCCATTCTTGTTTATTTCAATTACTATTGACGCATCAGGAGAAACTGTTAGGGAATAAGCCCATAACGAAATATTAATTTTTTTTGGTGCTTTAATAAATATATCACCTGCCAGAATGTTAAATCCAAAACTATAAATATTTGAGGTATCCAGCTTACAAGCATAATTGCCAGAATGAGCAATCCCCTTTATCACATTAACAGGATTATTCCACATTTTAACATTATCCAAATCATTGGTAAATGTATTTCCATTGTTTTTTGTTTTGTTGTTACATGAAACAATCATTGCAACCATAGCTACAAATAATAATACTTTTTTCATTTTGTTTATTTTACAGTTAGTTTAATATAGAATCTATAGTATATAATATTAACAATTTTTTTGCAAAGTTAGTATTTTTTAAAAAAAAGTATATTTTTTTTAAAAAAAAATAACAACCGTGCAAATATTGGCTGCCTGCTGAAATTTATACCTTTGCTCATGATGGTTTAAATTCTTGTAATCATAAAATTAAATCATTTTGGAGGCACTTTCCTTTTTATGAAACGATGTCTTTTCCTGTGCAATAGTGTTGCTCAATAATTCATAATGTATAATGCACAATTTATACATTTTATACATTACAAAAATTATAAACATTAAATTATTTACAATGAAGTCAATACGCCATTTTATTTATTACGTTACTTAAATTTAAAATTAATTAATGATGATAAATTATTTTATATTGTTTTATTATTTTTTATAGCTTTGCCTAAACAATTATAAAATACAATTAATAATGAAGTTATCCATATTAATACCGGCATATAATGAAACATGTACTATTAAACGGATTCTTGATAAGGTATTAAATGTAAGATTAATCGAAAAGATTGAAAAGGAAATTATTATTATTAATGATTGTTCCAAAGATAACACCCGGCAGATTATTGAAGAATACATTGAATTACATCCTCAATTGGATATTAAATTATATAATCAAACGGTAAATCAGGGTAAAGGAGCTGCCATACATCGGGGAATTAAGGAAGCAACAGGAGATTATATTATAGTGCAGGATGCCGATATGGAATATGATCCCGAAGAATATAATGTTTTATTAAAACCAATTACCGATGGTTTTGCCGATGTGGTATATGGTTCGCGGTTTATGGGAGGCAAACCACATCGTATTTTGTTTTTCTGGCATACTATCGGAAACCGTTTTCTTACCTTTTTATCCAATTTGTTTACCAATCTTAATCTTTCCGATATGGAGACCTGCTATAAACTTTTCCGATCAGAGATTATTAAACAAATTAATTTTAAAGAAAAGCGTTTTGGTTTTGAACCGGAAGTTACGGCAAAAATTTCTCACATTAAAGGAATCCGTATTTATGAAGTGGGGATATCCTATTATGGCCGTACATACGATGAAGGGAAAAAAATTGGTATGGCTGACGGATTCAGAGCACTTTTATGCATTTTTAAATATAGTTTATTACATAAAAATTGAATAATGAAACAAATTATTTCATGGTTAAAGTATTTACTATTACTTATTATCCCTTTGTTGGTTATAATTTATCAGCAAAATATTGCTAAAAATATTTATTGTAGCGATCCGGATTATGCATACATCCTTAATGGACTAAATTTAAACATACATAAACTTCCCTTATATTCCGATCATCCAGGAGTACCCTTAACGATGCTTTCTGCCATTGGAATACGTATTATTTATTGGTTTTCGGGAAGTACTATGGATATACAAAGTGATGTGCTTACCAATCCTGCATATTATGAAATATGGCTGCAATTAATTTTATTTTTATTGATCATTGCTGTTACTATTTTCACCGGTTATTATATTTATAAAACAACTAAAAACATCTATTTAGGAATTATATCGCAAGCTATTCCTTATTTATTTAGTACATCATTGGCTGTTTCATCTACAACTTTTATGCCTGATTCAATGTTAATCATCATATTGCATTTGTTTTTAATATTAATCGTTCAATATATTTATAAAATAATAAATAAGGAGGATACGACTAAAGAAAATTGGTTATTTCCAATTCTTTGCGGACTGGCATTATCGATTAAAATAATAATCCTTCCAATACTTGTTTTGCCAATTATTCTTTTGGGAATGAATGTTAAAAAAATATTTCACTTTTCAAGTATAACTGTTTTAAGTTTCATCGTATTTACGTTGCCGATTATTAAACAATATCCAAATATGCTTCAATGGTTTCTATCTTTATTTACTCATTCAGGGATTTATGGGAAAGGAAGTGCAACTATTATTGATCCGGAAACTTATTTTAAAAACATTCTATTTATTATTACAAATAATCATTTGATGACAATTCTGATGATATTGTCACTCATTTTTTTATTCTTTTTTTATTATCTGAAAAGGAAAGGAAAATTTCAAATTAATGATATTTTCTATAAATTATTTATTGCTTCATTAATTGCTCAATTATTAAGTATTCTTATTGTTTCCAAAACTTTTGATGGGAAAAGTTATTATTTAATAGTTACCTATTCTTTAACTGCATTATCATTTGTCATTTCGACTATTATTCTGATCCAATATTTAAAACTTTCAAAATTAAATATTGCAATTATTTTAACTTGTTTTCTCGCTTTTTCCATATTAACAAATCTTAAAAATTATAAAGATGATTTTTTAAGTAGATCCATGACCAAAAATGAGTGTCTTGAAGTTCAGCTATTTATTAATAGTCATTCTAATTATAATGTAATTACAAATAATGCATTCAGTTTAAATAAAAACTATGCTCTTTTATTTGGGCTTGCATTTTCAAGAGTCCATGAAGAAAAATTAATGCAACTTTATCCGAATGTCTATTTTTATAATGTAATCCCTGGAAAATTTACTAATTGGTATAAGGAAATACCTGCGGAACAAATATTTAAAAATGGCAAAGCGCTTTTGGTTGATAATTATCTGAATGATGAAGAAAAGGCGAATTTCCAGAATAAAGGATATACAATGAAATTAGTGTTTTCTAACCGGATAAAAGCAGTATATGAATTGACGGGCTCAAATGGACAACAAAATAATGCTAATTATGAGACATTAATAAAGAATAAAATAAAATTAATATATAGTGATAAAAAATGGCTGACTATAATTAAAGAAAAAGCTCAAAAAAAAGGAATATCATTGGATAGTATGGTATATTTAGATGCCAAGTGGATGATTGATACGTATGGCAAATGAGATATCCTTAAATTCGCTTGTTTTATAATTGCATTTCGACTAATTCTTTGAATAATTAAAAAAAACTTTGTAACTAATCAGCCCGACGAAGAAAAAGCAATAATTTGAGAAAAAGCATTAAAGATATTTTGCCTATTTTTAAGAGAAGTATCTAATACCAAACGAAGAATAGCGAATTGAGAAGCATCCTTAAGTGATTTGAAATATCCGGAAATTTTGTCCTGTTTTCAGCGTTGGGACACCCTAGAAATTTTTATTAATAATTTTGTATAATTCCTGTTGTTTTTCATCCATGTTTAAGAGCTTGGATTTGGTTTGTTTTGAGTCGGGTAAAGTGTAAGTGATTTGGTACATATTGTGGGTTAATTCTGATGCTTGCTGTAATGAAAGAGTTGCATTTTCATTGTACAATATTCTTTCCAATTCCTTGTAAATACAATATGCCGTAAAGGATATACAAATATGAGCTTCGATTCTATCGCATAATCTGTGGTAAATCGGACGAATACGCAAATCGGTTTTCGACATACGAAAGGCTTTTTCTATGAGCCATAGATTCTTGTAATTTTCAATTACTTGATTATTGTCAAGTTTTGTATTTGTAATATATCCTTTTAAGCCATCCCAGATAGCATCTTGTTCGTACTTTTGATAATTTATTTTAATACGAACCTCTCCTTCCAATTCTAAGTACTTATTGTAACCTTTATTATTGATGTTTGACTTGGTTAGCCTACCCGATTTAATCTGCTTTTCTAGTCGATTTAGTCCACGTTTTCGATTATAAACATCTTTTGCTGCTCTTTTACTTGAATAACTAACAATTAATCTTTTATCCTCTGCTTTTTCGATACTGATGGTTGATTCATCAATGTATTTGTTCTGTAGAATTTGTTCCTTAATTTTATCCTGTTCATTTCGTAAACGAGCTCCAATAATATATTCGTATTCCTTTTCTTCTAATGCTTTAATGTTTTCTTTAGACAGCAGCCCTGAATCAGCAATAATAATGGGCTTTTGAAGGTTAAATTTCTTGCTCATTTTTTCTATAAAAGGAATAAGAGTATGTCCTTCATAGGTCTTTCCTTCAAAAATATCATATCCAATAGCATAACCTCCTAAGCCAACCAGTAAGCCTAAATAAATTTGAGGACTTTGATGCTTGCCGTCTTTGCTGAATCCTGCTCTTCTCAAATCATCTTCATCGCTGGCTTCGAAATAAAGGGTTGTCATGTCATAAAATACAACACTGATATTCCCCTGTAAAACACGCAATGTGTGCGCAAAAGTAATCTGCGCTACTTGTTCTTTAAGCTTGCTGTTTAATTTGTCTAAAAAACGATAAATAGCATCAATATCAAGCATTACTCCTTGGTAACGATACAAGTATTCAATGGTCTTTAGCTTACTTAATGGGAAGGCTAAGCGTGCTAATACAAGATGGCGAAACATCTCTTGGTTTATTGCCCCAAACCCAATATAATCGTAAATTTTACCAAAGATTATTTCCGGACCTACGGTTCTGATATTTGAATTCTGAAGAGTTGAAAACACTTGTTCGATCATACAATCATTATCAGAAGAAAATAATGTTGTCTGTTTTGATAGTTCTTCTATCTCTTGTTTTGCTTGCTGAATAAGCGCATCAATTTCACGCCGTGTGATGGCAGAACCAACAGTTTTTACTACTTTATAACACCCTCTAGCCTTGCTAATAATTTGAATGCTTGTACTTCCAGAGTTATTTTTCTTTTCACGTATATACATGTCAATAATTTTGGGACACCCAAAATTACAAAACTTATATTGATCTACAATACTTTATGCGGGTGTCCCGAAAAAGCGCGGAAAACAGGACAAGAATGTAAAAATGTAATTTTTGTACAAGGTCATCCGTTGTTAGAAAACTACCAATTCTTTATGATCCAGATTAATCGGTCTTTCAATTAATTTTATTAAACGTAGGATAAGTTTGCTTCTTTTTAAAATGAATAGCATCACGAAGTAGTTCTTTGAATAGTTTGGACCAAGCGTCGTCATAACGTTCATCCAGATAAGTTAGGGTATGCTGAAAGTTATTAACAATTAATCTGTTAAAACTTTCAGCATAAAGGTGCTTTTATCATTCTTTTTGTCCATTAATCCGAAATATTCAATTATTTTATTCGTTGTAATATTAATACTGCTGAATTTTGAAAATATACAGCCCAAGAACCTGATTTTATTAAGTCTTGAATATTCTTATCATATTCTTCCTTTGTAGAAAAAGGATAGATGTTTTCATCCGCTGTGAGTAATGCAATATATTGAGCATCTCGAACATAAGGATAATGATAAATTTCTTTACGGAAACAAACATGAGGTACTAATGCAGATTGGGCACTCAAATCAGCATCATCAGGTATTTTGTTTAGGGCAGCATAAACATCATTCACATTAAAATTTCTAAAATAATGTTGTTTTTGGTAGAATCGTTCTTGACTTGGAGAATACCATAATGATTTTCGACTATCAAGTACACTTATTGTTGTACACATAGTTAGTAAAATAAAAAATGCAGCTAAAAGATTTTTTCTTTTAAAGTTCTTATCTGTTATCCAAACGAATAATGCTACAGTAATCACAGGGACTAGTTCAATGGAATATTGTGCATTTATGCCCCATCTTGTGTATAAATCATTAAAAAGTTTTTGGGCAAATATAGGTATAAGCATGATTAAATATTGGGGTTTAAAGATAAGGGCAAAACCACCTGACATTAGAATCACATAAAAAAGTTCTGTTTTTATTCCATTATATTGCGGATCACCTAGATGATTTTCAAATAAAAGATTAAAAGTATATTCTGGATGTTTAATAATTGTAGAAAGAGCATCAGTCATATTATTTCCTAAAGCAGAAAAATCAAAATGAATATATCCTTCGGAGGATGAAATTGATGGGATAATGATTTTTATCAATAAGATAAAAAATGATACTGAAATAAAAGCGCCCGGAATAATATATTTCAATTTTTTTCGATCCTTATAATATATAAAAATTAAGCCGATACAAATAAATGCCATCCAGAGAGCCATATTTTCTTTACTGACAAGAACAAGAAAAAAATAAATTGCCGCATACCACCATTTTTCAATACGTACATAAAAGAGAAACCAGGGGACAAACATGGCAGCCAAAACGTTATCATGATAATCGAAACCTAAGGCCGAATATATTCCCCAAATAGAAAAGAAATGAACGACAGCAAGTAAAGAAAGAGTTTGATTTTTTGATGTTTCCAGTATTAATTTATAGATACCAACTCCCCCCCATAATATACCTATTATTTGAAAAATAAGCATAGTGTAGCTGCCAAATATCCAATAAAAAGGTGAAATAAAAATTGGAAGTAAAGAAAAATGATCTCCAAGCGTATTCCTTATATTAAAATTTGGCAGGAGTAATGAACAATCATTCCAATGGAAATGTGCATAATCATAGATGGCGTTATTAAACAACCCGAGATCCCAGCCAGCAGTCCGAAAATTGTAATGATTTACTATTGATACCGAGCTAAATAGGATACCAAAGAAAAATAGAATTAATAACAATATCCAAGTCGATTTGAAGAACTTTTGAGGCACAGGGAAAATCTTTTTAAAAAGCATTTGTATAAAATTATAAATTAGAATTTTTATTAATTTTTTCAGTAGTATGATTGATAAAATAAGGTGGACGGTTTTTACCTTCATTAAAAATTCGGGATAGATATATTCCTATAACACCGAGCGTGATTAATTGTATACCGCCAAGGAATAATATGGAAAGTAACATTGATGCCCAGCCAGGAACATCTTCACCATTAAAATGGGCATAGATGATATAAAAACCATAAAGCAGTGAAAAAAATGATACAAAAATACCAATGTAAAAAGCTAAAAGTAAAGGTTTAGACGAGAATGAAGTTATTCCATCGGCTGCAAAATGAAACATTTTACGAATTGTAAATTTCGATTTGCCGGAAAACCGTGCGGGTGCTTCATATTCTACAAAAATCTGGTCGAAACCCATCCAGCTTATTAATCCACGGGTAAAACGGCTCTTTTCCTTTAATTGCAGGAATGCATCAACGGTCTTACGGTTCATTAGTCGGAAATCAGCAGCGGCTGGTTCTATTTTGGTTTCAGAAAGGGAGTTGATAAGACGATAAAAGATAGCTGAAGTCATTTTTTTAAAAAAACTGGCATCCTGCGTTTCTTTACGGATAGTATTTACAATATCATGCCCCTCCAAATATTTTGAATATAGGGTATTTATAATTTTGGGAGGATGTTGCAGATCGGCATCCATGGTTATAACCACATTGCCTTTTGCATTTTCAATACCTGCCCAAATGGCTGCCTGATGCCCGAAATTTCGTGATAAAGAAATGCCTCTTACCTTATTATCCACTTCATGCAACTGACATATTTTCTGAAAGGAATCATCTTTGCTGCCGTCATCCACAAAAATAATTTCATAATCGGAAGAAATGCCCTTCAATACAGGTTGTAGTTCTACAAAAAGATTGTTAATATTATCAGATTCGTTGTAAACCGGAATTATAACACTTATTTCAACACCATCATTCATTTCGGATATCTTTTTAATATGTTTTTTTTGCAATTATAAACATAATATCGAAAGTATTGATAGTAATTTTAGAATTTTTTGGTATTTTATTGTAAATAAAACGTGTTAAAGAATTTCCTTTTTTCTTTAGGAGAAACAATGAGTAGAAAATTTGTTTTATGCTTCGTGATGTGCCAGGGTAAGTAATTTTGGTAACTTTAAAACCATAATTTTCCAAAAGTTGAATTAAACTTTTTTTGGTAAAATAGTGAAGATGAGATGGCGGATGTATCATTCGCCATTTTGCTCTTTGCAGTTTAGGAAGTAGCGCTCCGATATCTCCGGTAGTAATATATAGTTTTCCTCCTTTATTAATATGCTGGCTGATTTTTTCAATAAATTTATCAGGATTGGAAAGATGTTCGATGACATCCCACATAAAAATGTCAGAAAACGAGCTGTTTATATCCGCAGATAAGAAATCTGCACATTGAACATTCAGTTTCAGTACTTCGCTGGCATGGGCGCAGGCTTCTTCGGCTACATCAAAACCTGAATAAGATGCCCCGGGATAATGTCTCTGCAATTCTTCACCAAAAAAACCGTATGCACAACCTATTTCTAAAACATTTCCCATTTGTCGCGAAGGATAAAGTTTTTGAATATAATTAAGCCGGCGGTTAAAATTATTAGTAATTGCTTCTTTATCGTTAAGATAATTTAAATACTCTTCGCCTTTGAAATAATTATCAGAATAGATTTTTTTTAAAATTGCATCATCAATTTCGAGGTTAGCGGTAACAAAACCACAATGGATACATTTTTTTAGCGTATTATGATAAATGACGTTGAACGAGGATTTCTTACAAACTAAGCAATGATTTGTCATTATGAATAGATGAGGTATTAGGAAAATTGATTAGAATCTATCTTTTTCAATAATAGTTTTTTTACTTTGTCCCGCTTCAAATTTACTGCAATCCGTTTCCACCGTAAGTTCATCATAAGGCCTTTCGAAATCATCCATGGGAACTTTCAGCGATTTATCGGCATAAATCTTTTTCATATAAATAGCCCAGATGGGCAAGGCCATGGTAGCTCCTTGTCCTAAAAGTATAGAGCGAAAATGAACTGAACGGTCTTCATTGCCTACCCAAACGCCTGTTACTAAACTTGGAGTTAACCCCATAAACCAGCCATCGGAATTATTTTGTGTGGTTCCGGTTTTCCCGGCAATGGGATTGGTTAATCCATATTTATAACGAATTCGGGCGCCGGTTCCGCTTTCAACCACACCTTTTAATAATCCAAGCATAAGATAAGCTGTTTGTTCGTTCATGGCTTCTTCTTGTTTGGG
>Ga0172381_10004965_pt1 | contig 13615 bp, 14 predicted proteins | sample Leawel6488metaG_FD_119754 | JGI IMG/M metagenome (GOLD analysis project Ga0172381, IMG submission 119754) | Leachate microbial communities from a municipal landfill in Southern Ontario, Canada - Leachate well 64-88 metaG | ecosystem: Engineered > Solid waste > Landfill > Unclassified | place... | reverse complement strand
TATTTATTAATTCTATTTTAACATTTTTTTGCTTCTTTGGTAATCTTTTTAATAAAGTCTTTTTGAAATTCAACGTCTTCTGTCTTATTTGCGTCTATTTTATCAAGCCATATGTCAAAATAAGAGAAGGAATTACAGTTATAACATTTGATTTCAACTTCTAACTTTCGCCCCTTTATTCGATATTTGAATTGTAACTGATGACATTTACTACATCTGAACGAATTCATACGTTTTATCAAAATTAATAATCTTATTTTTCGTTATGCTTTCTTTTTGATATAATTCTGAAGCCCAGATAACTAAAGTATCATATCCGAAATTTTTAAAATAATCAATTCTATCTTGTGGATTTTGTCCTTTGTGATAAAAATCACCGAATAGTTCAATTAGTTTATCATTTTTTTCATTTACGAAATCAGGAAATTTTCTACCAATCTTTAATTTACCATTTCCAACAAATTTATATTTACCTGGTAATATCGAATTTAATATATCTTGCATATGCCTTTCTTCCTTGTTTGGTGATTCGACGTTTAATACTTTTTTTGCATATTCGGGATTTTCCCATCTCTTTTGAGCAGCTTTTATTAAATTAGAAGTATCTTTCACTTTCCAGTGTTTTCCTGTTACATTTTGATTACCGATTAAACCATTTCGAATTTTATTTTTAATTTTTTGTGTTACTATATGACCTTTGAGATTTAAAGACATTGTTTCGATTCTTTTATCTGTTTCTTTTGACAATCCTTTACTCCAAACAGTATGTGTTTTATAAAAATGACGAAAATGAGAATTTTTCGATTGTTTATTTTTTATAAATTTTGATTTAACCTCACCGTATATTTCTTCATATGTTTTGCCTTTCCTTTTTCTTCCATTATTATTTAAACTCATTTTCTTTCTAACCTCTTCTCTTTTTGCTGGATTTTTATCTCCTATTTTTGAAAAACTTAATAATTTTTTAGTTTTATCTGTTCTTTTCTTTCCAAAACTAGGATGTTTAGTTTTATCTTTATATCGTTCAAACGCCTTTTTAGATTGTTTTTCTTTAGTTATTTTTGCTTTATCATCTCCATAGATTTCAGTATAAGTTTTTCCTTTTCTCCATTTGTTATCATTCATGTTTTATCTATTTATTATATATTGTATTTGTATATGCATTACTGCTTCCAAAGTGATCAGTTGTTCTGTTCGTCTTCTAACTGTATAATCGATTCCCGAAATATTCTGAATAAATCTATTAGTTTCTAAATCAAGATTATTTCGTAAAGTGCCTAAAATAGAATTTAGATCTATCGTTCCATCTGACAATTCTTTTTCCATCGTTTCCATTAAAAATACAGTACCAACCATTTTTTCTGGTGTAGCATCAAAATATGTTCTAGCATCAATGACTAAAGCAATATCGACATAATGTGTATGTGAATCTCGTTGATTATCTAATATGTTTGTGTCAGTTCTATTCGGATTCAAAACTAAACAAGGCATACTTGCATCGGGTATTATCCATGGGTCACCTACGTAAACTCCGCGAACTTTTCCCTGAAGTTTAGTCTGTAATAAAGTTTTTAAAAGCTCGATAGATTTCTTCATTTTTGTGATCCTGCATTATATTTATTAATTATTTTTTGAACCCAGTCTTCGAATACGAGAGCAACTACATTTATTCTTTTATCATCGACCTCTGCAAGTACTCTTTTTGGCACGTTTCTAACAATTCCTCTGAATTCAACAGTACCACCTTCTTGATGAATCATTGCGTAATCCATTCCATTATATATTTCAGCAACATTTGCAGCTATATCAAATCCAAAACTTTTTCGTAATGCGCCTGTTCTTAATAATGGCTTTTCAGTACCTATTGATTTTCCTTGTTTCTTTAATCCTGTTTTAATTGCAATAGTAGCTGGACTTAATCTAGGCCAAGGTTTTCCGAACGTTTCACCCTCATCAGTAAAGTTAGATGATATAAAATTCATGTACTTTCTTGAAGAAGTATCTAATGGCTCATAAGCATCATTTAAATCTTTTGAAATGCTTTTGATAGAGTTTACAGTGTCTTCAACACCCGTTATTGTTATTACTATGTCTGCCATATTATTCAAATCCCTCAGTTTTTTCATTCTCAACAGATCTTCGACTTTCTGCTAAAGGGTCTGAAGGGTCTGTTAAGTTAAAGTTTTCATCGTTTAAGTTAAACATTTCGCCTTTATCTACACTATCTCCATCGTATGCATTACTACAAGAGGCCATTACATCAGTTCTTTTATTTAACTCTGATCCGTCGACACCCACTAATAACATTTTTCCATCTTTTATCTTTCCTAGCAATTCTTCTGCTCTATCGATTTTTCTTTGACCTGTTTTCGAAATATCGATATCGGATTCCATACCATACTCTTTTGCGATTAAAAATCCCGCAGCTAAGATCGTAACGATATGTTGTAGCATTTTAGGAGTTGAAGCAAAAGGCAACTGATATACACCGACTAATTCACCTTCTACTTGAGCTTCTGCTTCATATCTATATCTATCAATAAGATCAGAACCAATATAAGAATTGTTTTGAAAACCCGATTCCATTCTAATCTTATAGATTGATGTATAATGTTCTGCATCTCCTGCTTTTGATGCTTCTGCATCATCAATAGATGTTTCTGCTCCAGTTTTTGAATTATAATATGTAGCTTTATACCAAGAAGAGTTATTGCCAGATGTATCTTCGAATTCAGTGCCTTCTGGTTGATCAACTTGGATTAAAACAGGAGAACCTTCTGATAATAGATGAGAATACGTTCCAGATTGTGAAGTACTTCTATAGAATTTTCTTTTATCGTATCTTATTTTAGAAATAGGTGCATCTTTCGTGTGGTTTCTATTAATGCCTGACGAAAGAGTAATAGTACTTGCAGATACATCAACAGAAGCAATCTGTCTTAATTCAGCAATTTCAGATCCTAGTTCATCTATTATAACAAAATCATCAGTCGTAAAACAGATCGGATTGTAAACACTTAATATAGTTTGAGTTGAAACTTCATCAGCGCTTAAAGCTGTTTTTTCAGCTATTACTATATCTTCAGTAGGAGCCAAAAGTACCTGCATTTGTTTTTATTTATTGTTTTATTTATTATATCTTTAAAATGATATATCGAATACTATTTAGTTATAAGTATTGTTTTATTTTTAGAGGTTATTAATACTGTTTTTTTACTTGTGAAAGGTTCTGATTGTAAAAAAGAAATAGCTGCTTCTAATTCTAATAATTCTGTTTTTGATAGATTGAATTCACTTATTTTTGTAAATTCTTCTATTATCGAAATATCATCGATTATTCTTACTTGAAAATGTTTCGTTAAGTTTTCGTTAACGTTGAAAGAGTCGTTTAACTGTTTTGATGAACCATTTGTTGTTTCTTCAGAAATAATAAAAGATTCGTTTTTGTTTAACAAATAACTTTTTTTAACTGTTTCTGAAATAACCATCATATCATGCAATCGTTTTTGTACCTCTGGTTTTATGTTTTCTCTGATCGTTAAAAATTCGTTAAAAAATCTTTCGTATTCTTTTATCGTTAAAATATTATCATTAAATGTTATATTTTCGTTTTTTATAATCGTGAAATTAGAAACAACGTTAAGATTTTCAATAAGAGATAATATATCATTAAGATTATAATATTTGTGTTGCTCTGTTTTTATATTGTCAGATATAAGAAAAGTATCTATAAATTTTTTATTGACTTCGAATAAAATTGGTTCACTTAATGGCAAATATTCTGAAAAAAATCTATTAAATTCTTTTGCTGTATACATTAAATCAGACAAAACGATATTTTCGAATATCTTTTTTATTTTTTCTTTTTGTATGTTTTCAGAAAAAACTAAACTATCGATAGTATTTAAATCAAATATTTTAATGATATTTTCAGCTAAAATAATAGATGCCTGTTTTCTAATTTTTTGTTCTTTTGTTAGATTTTCTGAAAATTCTATACGTTCATTGATATTTTTTGATTCATTGTTAAAGAAAGTTTCGTTTAAAGATATTAAATCATTGATCAGTTTCGAAAAAATAGAAATAAGTGTCTTTGATTCTACTAATAATAAGGAATCTGATATTTTTTTATTAATAGAAAAAATAGAACTTTCTGATAACTCTAATACATCGTTCATTTTCATGTCTTTACCGCTAACTGAAGAAAATAATTCTAATAAAATAATAGATTCAGAAAAAGAAATATCAGTCTGTTTTTTTATAATTTCAGATATGTTTAGCATATCTATTATATTTCTATAATATTCAATAGAAGTAGATTTATTTTCAACTAAATCAAACGCATCAATCGTTTTTTTATTGTCTTTTTTTTCGATCATTTCGTTTATTGATATTACGTTAGATAAAGATATAGTATATATACCCCAGCCATCGTAGAATATCTGATCATATAAAAATTTGTCGAACATTATCGTATATTTTATTAAACATTTGTATTTAACGACTTACAGTTTGCTATCACGTTTGTATTAATTGATTTGATATTGGCTTTAAGATTAGTGTTATATGTTTTAAGATTAACGGGTCCGATTGGTGCAGGTTCTACATAGAATACTTGTAAAGTTCCCAGTGCATTTCCCGTCGCATAACCATACCACTCGTTTAAGAAATGAGAAGTATCGATTTTAATACATTTGTTTCTATTTGCATATTGTGTATCAAACTCAAGAGCACTTCCTGCTGTTGTAATTGCCCAGGTTGAAGTGTTTACTGCAAAAGTTTGTACGAATCCGTCTTCCTGATAACCTGTCCAAAAATTTATGAAATGATTTGTATCTACTTGATAACAAGATACTGAATCGTATACACAGTCTTGTGTATCAAACTCAAGAGCACTTCCTGCTGTTGTAATTGCCCAGGTTGAAGTGTTTATAGTATAAACTTGTGCAAATCCATCTGTATCTGTACCACTAAAAAATATTATTACGTGATTTGAATCTATCAGATATGCACTAGCTGCACCCGAAGTACTACCATCTCCGATATAACAATAATTAGCAGCAGTAGTAATTGCCCAGGTTGAAGTATTTACAGCAAGAACTTGTGCAATCAAAGGAGAATAAAAAATAGAAAGAATGTGAGTGTCGTTTATTTTTAAGATTGAAAAAACACCCGAATTAAACTCATTATCAGTGTGTTTGAATTCTGTACTTGCTGTTGAAACAGCCCATGAAGAAGTATTAATCGCAAAACAATTAAAAAACGTTCTGTCATGTCCTGTTGTATTATCAAAGCCTGGTGTTCCAGCAATAACATGATTAGCGTCTATTAAACACATCGCACTTCGTCTGTAAATCGCTGAATTATAATTTAAAGCTGTTGAAGCAGTCGTAATAGCCCATGTTGAAGTATTTACTGTAAGAACTTGTGCATAACCATTCGAATTCGATGTATTGATATAATTACTTCTAAGAGTAAGAAAATGATTCGTATCAATTTTTATTGCGCATGCTGCTATATTATTTGAACCTGCTAATTCTAAATATGAATTAGCAGTCGTGATAGCCCAGGTTGAAGTATTTACAGCAAGAATGTTTGCTCTTGAAGAACCGTTAAAATCAATATTAAATGAAAAGAAATGATTTGTGTCGACAGAAAAAATATTTGTATAATATAGAGAAGATGTTGTAAATGCAAATGCTGCACCCGCTGTTGTAACACTATATGCTGCCATATTGTATAAAATTATTACCAGTGATATGGAATGGTTTTACACGACTATCTAACCAAACTTCGAACCCTGCTTCTATCGCACGTTCACAGAATTGTACGTCTTCTGACATTGTTCTTTCTGTATATTCTTTTCCGTCAACTGTTATAGGTTTGAGGAATACATCTCTAGTTCTTTCAAAAACTCTTTCTTTATAAATAGAAAATAGTTTTGCTAACACTTCAATTTTAATTAAAATACATCCTGTTCCACCTCCGTCTATTTTATGTAAATATCCATCGTCTTTAAATTGTTCAATTGGGTTATAAAGTTTAACTCCGTCTACTTCCATAGAATAAAACGCACAAAGGTCGTGTTTTTTATCTTTATTAGGGTTTCTTGAAAGTATTGGAGCTATTACAATGTCTTTATTATCTTCAATAAATTTTTCTAAAGTATCGGGCGGAATAGGGTTGTCGTCATCAAGCATAAGAACATGAGTAACGTTATTTTTTAGTGCTTCCAAAACAATACCATTTCTAGCTATCTCTATCATTTGTCTTTCGACTACCATAAAAGCACAAGGACATGGCTTGTGTAATTGCAATAAACTAGAAACCATTGGAGCAGGTACTAGCCCACTTCCATTTGGCATACCTATTAAAACTAAGTTTTGTTTTGCTTCGTTTTTATTTTTCATGTTTTTTATGCTAAAGTCGATTGTTGATCAGGAGAAGGATTAAAGAAAATAACATCTGCACTTACTGCAAAACCAACTACTTTTATTATTGCATCAGCTCCAGTCGGTATTGTTTCTTGCATAGAACCTAATGTTTCTCCTGCATAAAGAGTTGCACCTACTGTCCAGTTCCAAGCATCAAATCTTACGAAAGAGCCTGGTAAAGCAACTTTCATCGCTTCTGTGTCATTCTTTGCTTCTAATGTTAATCCTATAAGTCCCTTACAAGTTGCAACTGCATCTGCGTCTACTTCTAACCATTTAGAAGAAGAACCCATAAATACTAAATCGCCTGCACTTGCAGTATAACCAGAAGCAAAACTATCTGTTACATTTCCTGTGCAATATGTGTCTGCTGTTGGTAATGTTAAATTTACTCTACAGTTATCTCCGATAGTTACTGTCCCTGTAAACGACGGAGATGCAGAGTTTGCTTTATTTCCTAGTTGCGTTTGTATAGCAGAAGTTAATCCTTTTATGTAACTTAATTCCGTTAGTGAAGGATAAGTTGCTTCAGGAGCTGAAACTATATTTTTACTAGCATCTGTTATTAAAATTTTACTAGCAGTTAAATAAGAACCGTTTATCGAAGTCGCGAAAGTTGGTGACGTTAATGGAGCTTTTAATGCTAACTGGTCATATAGTAATTTAGCACTACCATATTGTGTATCGGTTGAGGCAGCTGATATCGACGTTACTTTATTGGACACGTTTTCGGGAACGTAAGATACGTTTCCATTTAACACATTCCATTTAGAATCTGTTTGACCAGGCGTATCTTCATTAGCGATAACAGAATCTCCTATTTGAACAACTGCTGTTCCCATAGTTCCAGCAACACTAATAATCCACATATCACCTTTTAGAATTGCACCAGCAGTCCCAGATCCTCCTGTTGATGGATATGCATTAACAGAAGCATTAAATGCTCCTCTGTAATCAAGAAGGCCAACAACTAGACTATCTGCATAATCTTTAACAGCTTTAACTGAAGGATAAAGAGTATCGTTTGATGTTACAAAAGTAGTTGCCTTATTAGTTGTTACTTCATAAGAACCACTTGCTTGTTTTCCATTTAACTGTGTTTGGATTGCAGAAGTTAATCCTTTAATATAAGAAAGTTCTGTGAGGCTAGGATATGTTGCAACTGCAAGTGTTCCAAGAGTATTGGTTGCTGTCCAGTATGCTATTTCATTAGCTGTTCCAGTTCCTAGTGCTACAGTACCTGTCACTGCTGGAAACGTAGTAGTATAATCTGTTGCACTAGCATTTGCCATTGTAAATATATTCTTTCCAGTAGAAGAACCAAGTATAGTCAATTTTGAATTAGTAAATTTCTTTTCTGCTGTTACTGACTGAACAGTACCCAAAAGCATGTCACCATTACCAGTTCCTTTAGCATTTAATTGTGTTTGAATAGCACTTGTTACTCCCTTTACATAAGCTATTTCTGTAAGTGAAGGATATGACGCGACTGGTAAAGATATAATATTTTTACTTGCATCAGTTCCTAATATTTCACTTGCAGTTAAATATGAACCATTTATTGAGGTTGCAAAAGTAGGAGAAGTTGATGGGGCTTTAGTTCCTATATTCCCATCTAATTTATTTATTGCTTGTAAAATAGTATCTGTTCCTACAACTGCACCAGCACCAGAAGTAAATCCTGTAATTAATTTTCCAGTCACTCCAGTGTCACTAAATGCAGAAGCGTCTAGTTTTAATCCTAACGCTGTTAATCCAGCTAATCCACCAGCAGGGACAGCTAAACCATCTTTAAGGGTTTTTGAGTTAGCACCATTCCACAGTGGAATATAATCTGCAGTATTAGAAGCAGGTGAAATAACTCTAGAATCAATAGCATCTTCGATTTCTTCTAAATGTTTTGATATTAATCTCAATTCAACTGCTTTGTTTGCAGAATGAGTAGCAGGGTCAGTCGTACCATAACCTCTTTCACTTATTGTTAAAGTATCATTAGTTCTAGAAGAGATTAAAATTTGTTCGTTTTCAATTGTAACAACAAAGTTTGTCGTTGGAAATCTAACTCCTTCACCCGTTGCTACATCAAAAGTAGACGTAGTTTCTGCTGGTAATTCTGCAGCAAGAGAACTATACGCTCTATCTTTTAGTTTCAAATAAGCCATATTTTATACTTTTTATATCAAAAATGATTGATAATTATATATTCATTATACAATCATTTATTGATTTCGTATATCGAATTCACTAAGATCAATAGTTTTAAAATGCTTTGATATATACTTCATATGAGAATAGAGTTTAAACCCTTCGTTTCGAGCTTTTTCGCAAAAAGCTAAATCTAAACCTAGTTTTTGAATTCCGTGTTCATCATAAAGTCGTTCAAACGGTTTTTGTATTTTTTCTAATACTTTTCTCGAACAAAGAATAACACCAGTACCTGTTGCGTCTATTTCGATTAAGTTTTCGTTTATATCATACTCAATCGGTAACAAATATTCTTTTTTTTCATCAAATCGATAAATATTTAAAAGTAAACGATGTTGATAGATCCAAACTGGGCAACTAACTATATCTAGATTAAGATTAACTAATTCTAATGGATTTTTTGCGGGTATGTTATCATTATCGATTTGAATAAGATAATCAAAATCAGTTTTTAGAAAGCGCTGGACAATAGTATTTCTATTGTTTTCGATAGGTCTTAATTTCGACGATTCGTAATAAACAGTATGATGTTGTTGTCTAACTTCTTCTAACCAACGCGGAAGTTTTATAGCTAATTCATCGTTTATCCACCCTTCATTTAAAATCGATAGATAAATTTTCATATTAGTTAAAATTTTCTTTTTCGTTTGCTCTGACTTTTGATAATTCATCCTTCATGTTTGCGTTCCATTTCTCTTTCTCAGAAGGAGAAAGATGATTTATGTAATATTCTTCAGTTATTACTTCTTCAGATCCTAGATGACCAATCTTGATATCAGTATCAATCATTATTTTAAAACCAGCTTTTTTAGCGTTTTCACAGAATGTAAGATCACTTGAAAAAATATTATCTCTATAATAATACCAAGGTTTATTCATTTTTCTGAATACTTCTGTTTTTATTAGATGCGCTGCCATTCCCGTAGCATCTACTTCTTTTAAACCAGACGTGTAAGATACAGTTTCATAGTATTTATTAGTTTCGTCCCATTTAAAAATAGTAGGATAATGGGGAGCAATTCTTCTAAATGCTAATGCGTTAACCATTGGTAGATTTCTTTCAAATAATCTTATTAGTAAATCTGATTGAAAAATCATATCTGCATCAATGAAAAAAACGTAATCTGAGTTTGAATCTAATGCATGTTGTACAATTCTATTTCTAGCAAATGGTAATTGCGCCCCTACGACTACATTTATATCAACATCTGAATGAGGTGGATATTTCAAAGACATAAGACTCATTGCAAATTTTCGATGAAAATAATCTGTTGCCGTCGGAATACCAATGACTATTTTTAGTCTTTTTGTTTTTCCCAATCCAATATTGTCTAAACAATTCGATACGTTTTCTAAAATATCTTTTCCTTTTAATCGAAAAACTATATAATTGTTTTCTCTTAATACTTCGACTTGTTTATTATCTACTATCTGTCTTTCGATTGGTGAATGCCAATATTCACCATCACAGTATATCATCATTTTCCTATCTGGAAGGTAGAAATCGGGTATAGTATGAAATTCTGGAAAAATTTTATTTTGAATAAAAGTAATATTTCGTTTAATTAGTTCTTCTTTAACTAATCTTTCTATTTTTGTGTCTTTGTTGGGTGATTTCCATATTTTTAGTGTTTTTTCTCGATATTTCAAATCTTGCCATTTCTTTTTATATGTTTCAGATCTTTTTGTTTTGGTTTTTTCTGATTGTTTATGACCAGTCAATTTTTTTGATATTTTTTGTCTTTTTTCTATAGTATTTGTTCGTTTTATTCCTTCCTGGTGTTTTTTTCTAATAATAGGATCTTTGAATCTTTCTATAGTGGCTTTACCAATTTTTTTCTTTTCTTCATTTGTTTTTATTCTACTTTTTGCTCTTTCTGAATTTCTATGTCTTAATCCAAGATTGTTAATATTCATTTCTGAAAAACGTTGACCAAGTTCTTTCTTATATTTAAAACCTTCTGCTGTGTTATACCATTCTTTTAATTTTTTAGAAATTTTTTGCCCTACTAGAGTTTTTTTGCTCTTTCCTTTATTCAAAGATGTTGTTTTTTCTATTAACATATTTTATATATTAGATATAACAATAACAAAATAGACTTTGTTAAAGTCGAAATATCTATTATTTTTATCAAATTTTATTTTGTTAAGCATGTTAAAAACATTATACCTGTTTTTTATTTAACATAGGTTTTATTAAGACTGGCCAGCGGTCACAGTCCAAGTAATTGTTAAAGTATCAGAAGCTCCTTTGTTGATTACTGGGAAAGTCGAACCTGCAAGAATAGTACCATTCGCTGAAGAGTTAAAGATACCAGCTTCAGTAATTGCTCCTGTACCATCACCCGATGCCCAAGTTGCTTTATAAATAACATCGTTGTCTGCAGCACCCGCACCTTGTTCAGGGTATCCTGCTGATAATGGATTTCTATCAATTTCTGAATTCAATTCTGTTGATGATACTGTTAAAGGAGTAGCTCCCGTACCAATTGCGATCCATCCCATTTTAGCTTCGTTTGGTACTGCTGCTAATTGATCTGCAACGTGTGCATCTCCAACAGCCATAAAAGTGTTATCTTTTTCAACGACTTGTTTAACGTTTCCTTTTTCGTCCAATAATTCAAATCTAATTTTACCTTTTAGTAAAGTTATATCTTGTTTTGTTTCATTTAGCATAATTTTCTATTTTAAAATGTGTTTTTATTCGACCTTTTCTAAAACATTAACTTCGATTTCTTGTTTAACTTTTTTAACTACATAGCCTGGTATTTCAACGTTGTTTTTTGCTGCTAATAACATTGCTGCTGTTGCATCCATTTCTAATTCATCTCCTATCTGTCTTAATTCACCATTTTTCATCATCGGTGTTAAAAATTTTACTACTACTCTCATTTTTTTTATTTCTTTAATGATATTTTACTCGACCTTTTTCTCATTATCGTCTTCTACGTATATTTCTTCAATAGATATTCTCGGATTGTTTTTTGCCCAAACTGGTATTTCATCGTATATTTCGTCTGTACCGTGTGTTATGTGTGGATCAGATCTGAAATTGATTGGTGATAGAATTTTGTATTTTTTGATTTTATCTGCATCTAATCTTCTTCTGTTTTCGTTTATTAGAATTGTTTTAATCTCCTCTTTATCTTTTTCTCTTCGTTTTTCTAATTCTAATTGTAAAAAATTGTTATCGTTTAGATGTTTTTTACAGATACATATAAAGTCATCGTAATTCTGCGATATCTTTTTTAATTCCTCGTATATTTCTCGTGAAATAAATTTTGGCGATATTTCCTTCGAAGCATTCATAAACCAAACTTCATCATTATCTATTTTACTCCATCTTTTGCGTTCCGTAAAATATTTATTATCAACTCTTCGCTGTCCATATGTATTATCTATATGAAAAGCACTAAGATCTTCTATGATTGCAAAATCACCGAAATTTAATGCATGTTCATACAGTTTAGTATCAACTCCCCATTTGCATTGCATGTCTCTTAATTCTGAATCAGAAATAACATCAAAACTAGTAAATACTTTTCTAGGAAAAACCATAAAACAACCGTATGCAACTGGAAAACGTAATTTAATGACATGTCCATTTAAAAATTCGATTTCATTTGTTTTTCTTTCATGTTCTAATACTCCTTCGATTCTTGGAGTAACACCGCTCAATTTTTTGTTAAGATCAAATGTATTAATAAGAAGAGATACGATATCATCAGATAACAACTCAATGTCACTATCCATTTTAATATAATAATCAAATATTTTAGGAATTTTTTTAATATTTTTATGAAAACTTCTGAATATGTCTAATCTTTCTTCGTTTTCAAATAAAATAAACTTATACTTATTTTTTAATTCTTTTAATTTTTCTTGTGTTTCTTTATCAGAATTGTCATCAAAAATATAATGTGTAAATTCGCATCCAGCTCTTTTATAAAGACTCTCAAAAGAACGTTCAATATATTTTGGACGATTGTACGTCATCGATATTATACAAACTTTTTTATTCGTTGTTTTCATTTATTATATTTAATATTTTCTCTGATGTTTTCCCATCACCGAATGGATTTCTTGAATATACTTTATCTGTTATTTTTGAAATAATATCTATTTTATTTAATATATCTTCTTCTTCGAGAGTTGTTAAATATGCTAAACCAGTATTTAATATTTCTTGTCTTTCTGTAGTTTTTCTTAATATCAGAATTGGTTTATTAAAAGATGGTACTTCTTCTTGTATTCCGCCTGAATCTGACATTACGTATTCACAATGTTTTAAATACCATAGAAAATCAACATAGTTCAATGGTTTGATTGTTTCTAATTGATATTTTCTAACTGCTTCTTGTACGTTTGGATTCGGGTGTACTGGAAATATTATTTTTGTTTTTACTGAAAGTTGTTTAACTATCGAAAAAACAGTATCGATATCTTTATCAAAGCTTTCTCTTCTATGCATAGTAAATAATACATATTTTTCATTTAGCGGACTGACACCTGAAAGACTAGGTTTTATCATTTCTAAAGCATCGACAATAGTATTACCTACTTTATATATCTTTCCTTTTACTTTTTCTTTTTTTAAATTTTTAACTGCATTACTAGTTGGAGCAAAAAGAATATCAGACATCATATCGATCATTATTCTAAACATTTCTTCTGGATAGGGATTATTTGTGTCATGACTTCTTAGACCTGCTTCGACGTGAACTAATGGAATTCTATTCATGTATGCAACATTTGCTCCCATCCAAGCTGTCATCGTATCACCCAATACCCAAATTCTAGTAGGTTTTATTCGTATTATGATTTTATTTAATTCGTACATTCCTCTACTCATTACACTAATCATATTCTGATTGTCTTTCATCAATTCAAGATTATAATGCGGTACGATCTTAAAAATATCTAATGCTTCGTCAGTGAGTTCTTTTTGTTGACCCGTGTTTATTATGATTGGTTTA
>Ga0172381_10004964_pt1 | contig 13617 bp, 18 predicted proteins | sample Leawel6488metaG_FD_119754 | JGI IMG/M metagenome (GOLD analysis project Ga0172381, IMG submission 119754) | Leachate microbial communities from a municipal landfill in Southern Ontario, Canada - Leachate well 64-88 metaG | ecosystem: Engineered > Solid waste > Landfill > Unclassified | place... | reverse complement strand
GGCCACAGCCGACCCGCCACCATCCCACGCGAACGAGGCGAGCTTTTCGGTTACGGTGGTGTTCTCCCAGGTATCAGCCGTCTTATCGTACTTTTTCAGGCCGTTCGTATTGGCATCGGTCATTTCGATGAGAACGCCACCAGCCTTTGCCTTTCCATCAGTACCCGCTCCGTCCTTGAGCAATACCTGGCCGTCAGCGATGGAAGCGGTGGATTTCACGGCCTTGGTGTCCTCCAACAGCTTCACCTGGTTGGCAGTCGGTGGAGCGGTCGTGGAAGTGGATGTTGCATTGTCGATGAGATCGGCCCGGACGATGGGGTTGGTCAGAGTATTCTGTTTCCCTGCTAATGCGTCATATACTGAGTTTCCATCAGGAGCGTGTGTAGTATCCCCATCTGAAATGGTTGCAGACAAAGCAGGAGCACCACTAGGGCCTGCTGGTCCTTGGATACCCTGTATTCCCTGAACCCCTTGGATACCTTGAGGTCCAGCAGGACCAGCAGGCCCTACTCCTCCCCCATCTCCTCCACCACCGATAGGACCATCAGTAAATGGATTAGCTCCAGCGATAAGAGGAGTGAAGAGCAATATAGCAATAAGGAGAAAAGCAATCTTCTTCATTGTTAGTTCCTCTTGTAGTAAGTGATGTGGAGGATAGCATTACCACCAATGGCTATCACACGAAATTCTTTGATTGAGGCTGGATCGTTGAGCCAGATGCTTTGGTAAGCAGAGGCAACAACCAAGTGACCGAAGTTAAGACTAGGATTGCCTCCATCTATTCGATAGCGCACGTTGTTGGTCTCGACTGTGATGAAGACTGCACCAGCAGTCTCTCGTTCGGTTGAGGAAAGTCTAACTACTCCAGCCGTAGTCACAGGCAATCGACTGTAAGCTGAAGGCGTGTAGCCAAGGACATTGACTTGGTCTGCTGCTATCGCTGGAATAGACAAGATTAGCAGGAGTCCTACTATTAACACAAGATATCTTTTCATCGCTTCCTCCAATGTCAAGTGCGTTTAATGATTAAACGGACTTATATAACAATCCCAATCTTATCGTTTACAACCTTTGTTAGCGCTTCTATCTTGTCACAGATATTATCTAGCTGTTCAGAGAGAAGTCTGTTGCAAGTAGCTCTTCGCTCGTCACAGAGAGTTCTTCCTACTATGTTTCTAGTCCCTATTACATTTCCTATAATACCAGATACTAGAGCAATAACCATAGCACCAAGAATCTCCGTAATCATGCAGGCCTCCAGTCTTGTAGGGGCTTCTCATAAGTAATCTGTTTATATTCAGCTTCAATATCAAGAACATTGTCCTTAGGACTAAAGTATCTCTCACCAAGTTCAAGCATCTCAATGAGATAGGCTTCGGCATCCATTAAGTCCCAGAGAGCTGAACGAGGGAACATTAATAACTGTTGTTCGAGTTTCTTGATGCCAGCACACATAGCATTGTGGTAGATATAACCACCCCTATAATAAGGGACTAATTCCTTAATCCGCTGTTCCTTTTTCATCCCTCCACGAGCCTTCAGCCAGACCAATTCAAAGAACGTACCACGTTTGAACATCTCATTTTTGATAGGCTGTTTAATAAACTCGTTGAGTGAGGTCTCCTCAATACCTATTACTTTTGCATCTAACATTATAGCCATTCCGAAGAGGGCATCATAGATCTCATTCGGATACATCTTCTTTGATACCACATCTCTTATGCATACTTTGGCATTGCTAAGGTTGATTCCTATTCCTATGATGGCAGACTCAGCCGAGTGGATCTTAACCGTTTTGGCCGGATCAAGAATAACTACAGTCTCATACTCTTGATTCTTCTGCACATCGACATCAAGTAGTTCAATGTCAAGTTCTCTCTTTGCTGCTCCGAAGGGGAGATTATAGTAATGAAAGTACTCAGCTCTAAATGCAGAGTCTTTTGTGGAGATAGGAAGGTTTCTTAATTCCCTAAAGAATACGTCTGTTTTACCAGCCTCCACATGCTGAATCCACTCCTTCATTATATCTTCATCGCTGATAAAGCCAGGAGCTGTTGATTTGAAGTTATCGTCACAAGCTTCAAGTCGCACAGAGGCCCACTCATTGGAATCAAGTAAGTGCTGGAGAACTGAGTCCTCATGTTTCAAAGTGTCAATATAAACTATTTTCCAGTTCTTTGCCTGAGGCCCTATTCGTGGCACAGCCTTAATCACATCTGCATAGAGCCAGTCATGCCAACCGTGTCTTAGTTCCTCATTCTCAATCTTCTCAGCATCTTCCAAGTCGTCAATGACTATGAGACCTGGCCGATCATTCTTAAAAAGGACTCCACGAACCTGCTGTCCAGCCCCTCTTGGCCACACTAATGTATCAAAAGCGACCCAGGCTTTCTTGCTGAAGACCTCATCGAACTCAGCTTTGTTAGGATCACGTTGCTTGAATGATCCAAAGAATGCCCTTATCTCCTTGTTGGTTACAAGCTCACGACGAAGATTCTCGGTCTGAAGAGAAGCTGCATCATGGCTCTTGTTGATGTAGACAATGAATCCTGTGTGATGGAATAAGATCCAGCGCGCCATAAGGGCCAATGCAACTATCGACGTCTTCCCATATCCACGAGGAGCAGCAATGGCCACTTTCTGATCTGGCCCATCAATGAGATCGAAGATCTTCCCATGGATTTCTTCAGCAAAAGGCATGTAGAAGCGCTCAGGGAAGAACGTTAGAGCAGTCATTCTCGTAGAGAGACTACACTTCATTAAAATAAGCTCTAGTTCCTTATCCATGATTAGTCCGTTTTATTATTAAACACACTATTCATACTTCCGTTTGATAACGAGAGTTTCCTTAGTAATTACATCACCTGCATTACTGCACTCACCAGTTAATTTTATAAGAGTTGAGCCGGTAGTATCTACAGTCCACGCTTCATAACCACTTAAGGTTAAGGTATTACCAGGAGTCGTACTATCACTCTGAGTCGATACCCAAGTTATCTTTTGTACTGCAGCAGCAGATTGAACTATTATAGCTTTAAAGGTCCAATCTAATATACCAGCAACAGCTGGGACAAATGTGATAGAAGATGTCCCATAGTGGAATTTTAATGTCTTATTACCCCCTACTCCAGTCTTTGTTCCAGATGTCTCAATCTCAAAGACTGCTGTAGATGGAATGTACAAGGTAGCACCACCAATAGGATCTTCACCAGTACCTGAGGTAGACTCTTGATCGTTATCAGTGAGAATATCAAAACTTAGTCTTCCAGGATATAGAATGGATGCTGTAACAGCACCTATGATAGTGTTGTTGTATTGCCTAATCCCTCTGGCTGTTATCTGGTTTGCATAGATTCCATAATCTACACCAGTTACGTCTATGTAATTATCAGCTATTCTTCCAGTGTCTTCAACTGTACCATCTGCATTTAAGTAAATCCCTATCCCTGTACCAGCTACAAAATCTGTGAAGGAGTTTCCACTTAAATCAATGTTCTTGAAGTCGATATAGAGGTAAGCACCATAGCGTGTAGCTCCTCTAATTATATTGGCCCTAAATTTTGAGTCTTCACTATTCCTAGCATAGATCCCATCGTAGTAACCAACAATGAGATTTCCCTCATATAAGTTGGCTACATTGGCTGCTGCAGGATCTCCTCCATCAACTATTCCACTCCCAGAAGCAAGTGCCAAAGTAGAAATAAAACTATTTCCTTTGGCTATATTATGAGTACATGGATAAGATGTTGTACCAGCTATTGAAAGCCCAATCTTTGTATCGTAGACTTTATTGTTAAGAAAGCTAATACGCTTACCAAAGTGAGTATCAAGACCTTCCCATAAAGGAACATTTTTAACTAGGTTATCACTGACTATAATACCAGTACATGGAGGAGCGGCCGTAACACCGTCGGTATAGTTTGAGCTTAGAGAAATCCCATAAGCTGAGCCGCCAACACTTCCTTCAATATCGTGAACGTTGGTCTTGTGAATAGTACCATTCTTGCAACTGACAAGAGTAATTCCAGCATAGAAGGCATCATAGACTTCTATACCAGATATATCGAAGTCTTCAAGATAAGAACCAACTACTCCATTACGCCCCCAGTTGCTAAACTTCCACCCTTTGATCTTAATACCACTTAAGTAAGTGGGGGCGAGTGGAGTATTATCTACACCAGTGGCCCAATAACCTATTTCAGTAGCACTATAGGCTGCATGTTGAGGACCAGTGAGTCTTCCATTACCAATAAGTTCTATTGAAGATGCTGTAGATACAATACCACCTTTTGTTGCTGTAGCTTGACGAATCTCAGCCCCATTAAATCCTTCTATTTTTGTTCCAGCTATTGAGGCAGTAAGAATGTCAGTAATCTTGTAATATCCACCTTTGGGAGCAGTGATTCTTACCTCACCTCCAGCAGTTAAAGCCGCTTGAATGAATACAGTATTATCAGTAGTACCTGAGTCATCCTTTGCACCCCACCACTCAGGATATTTCACACCTGGATAAACAACTTTTCCAGTCCCAGTACATGAAAAGACCTGGTAAATCCCAGCATCAAGAGGGCCATTGATAGTTAATGTCTTGGTAGTGGCTATGGTTGAGATGGCTCCATAAGGAGTAATCAGTTTCATAGTAGCTGGAATGGTAACGTCTGCAGTAATAGCCCAAGTACCTGGACGGAGAAAGAGATTAGCTGGAGTCGCTCCAATAGCTGTAATTGCAGAGTTAAGAACCGCAGACGTGAACGTACCAGAGCTGTACCATTCAGGATAATGGAAAGGGACTGAAGGTAGCACTATTGTGCCAGTCCCAGAGATCCATTGATAAGGACCGGCTGAGATAACACTATTTATAGTTAGAGTAACACCAGGAGAAATAGAGAGAATCCCTCGACGACTATCAATGTCAAGAGAGAGATTTGCAGGGACTGTATCGTCAAGATCAACGAGGAGTGTTCCCTGAAGTGTTAAGTTTACAACATTAGTATCTACCCAAGTAATGATTGTTCGAAGATGTGCAAACCAAGAAGAGTTTAAGTTGGTCCCATCTCTGAAACGGAAGTTTCCAGCACCTGCCAAGATTTGATAGCTACCAGCCTCAATATGGCCTATATTGGAGACAGTCACTCCAGCATTAGCTGTAATGATATTACCTGGGGCCTCCCACTTCAAAGATACTGTATTGCCCAAAGCACATGAAGCAGTAGCATTGATTGACTTATCAATGATCAAAGTTACTGTATCATCGGAGGTCATTGTTAAGGCATTCCAAAGATTATGGAACCAGCTAAGATTGAGAATGGAGCCTGTGGCAAAGTCTATGTCTCCAAGACCTGAGAAGATTCGATAGCTTCCAGCATAAATATTCTTGGTATTGATAGTTAGTTGACCTGAGTTTGATATGGCCCCTGTTGCAAGGAAGTGAAGACTAGCTGTTGCAGGAATAGTTAGTGCCGTAGTTACTTCATTCCTTACAATGTAGATATCTCGTTGATTGGCACCAATAGCTGCAACAGCAGCATTGATAGTTGTATAAGCACGAGTGTCGGTCCAGACTCCATTGGGAGAAGTGACTATGACATCTGGGAAGAATTCAGAGAATGCGACTCCTGCCACTACCAATGCGGTAAAGATGACTGAGGCTATGATCTTCTTAAAGTGTTTCATTATAAGACCTCAAAAGTGTGTTTAATCATTGAACGGACTCACAAGGAGTTGCTTGCATCTTGGAACGCCAGTTCATACTACTAACTCTTGATTGGAAGTGGTCTATAGTATGTTGATGCATAGGAGGCTTCCCTCCCATGTTGTCGACTGTCTCCTTGACATAAGAGAAGTGATCCAGCTCGTAGACCTGATTACTCCGGTTGCCTCCGTGGACTACCATAAAAGCATAAGCTGGAGGAATGGTATAGACAACCTTGAATAAAGAGCCCATGCGCAAGTGGACAGTCTCATAAGGGCTAGTGACTGGATCAACTCGTTGGACAAGTGCAATAAAAGGACTCGTTCGATTCTTTCGATGAGGAGCGTGGAATGTGTAGATTCGGCCATCTGAAGCCTGACCAAAGATCTGGTAATTGATGAGGAAGCGATCTTCCTTCATTGTCTTGGCGAGGAACTTCATATGAGCGACCCACCCAGGAGCGACCCAATCGTCTATATCCATACGAGCCATGATAGGGGCACGAGGGTGGTTAAGTTGTCTAAGAATGTCCTCGGGACTACCCTTATCAGTCTCCCGACCCCAGTTTTTGGTCTCACTTACAGAGGCTTTCCACTGAGAAGTATCTCCTGAGGAGTAGAGATACTGGACATTGAGACCTTGCCAATCCAAAGCCTGGATACGCTGAGTTGTTTCGTTCCCCTCAGGTCCTACAGCAAGATATACAGTAAAGTCCTTGTTAGTCTGCATCTTGAGACTGTTGATGAAGTACCTCTGCATCATCTCTAGGTGGGCCTCGTCTAAGATACCCATCCCATGAGTTTTACCCATCTGATTGTAGATGGCTCTTGAAATGATGAAGGTTTTGAGTGGCACTACAGAGGCAACTCTGACTTGGTTATTAGGAAACCACATACAAGAGAAGCCCCACTTGGCTTCAAAGAGCCTTCTTCCAATCTGGATAGTGGATTCCTTTAGTTTCGTCGCCTTATACTGGCGATTTCGCTGAGTCTTATCATTAACTGCAATCAAGTTTCGGTCGTTGAGAGTTGCAATCTTCCATCCACTCTTCCTAACATTCATAGAGAAGTCGAAGTCCCAGCTCCCGATGCAGTATCTTGTGTCGATGATACCTTCGATTAAGGCAACTTCTTTGCGAATCAGCTGAGAGGTACCACCTATGAGGTCGACAGTTGAAAAAGGCTCATTGATTGAGTCTATTGGAGTACAGGTTACTTGAGTTCCATTGACATTCCTATGCCAGTGTACTTGGTTATTGAGAACATCAACCATTCCATAGTCATTATGGCTCTGGAGAAATGCCAACTCAGCATCAATAGTCCCTTGTCGATAATCCATGTCGTTGTCAGACATGAAAATGAAGGGAGTTTTGGCTGCTCTGACAAGATTTCGAGCTCTCGGTGCTGCTATTCCAGCGTTGGAAGATGAGAAGTAAATGTCTTTCTCAACAAATCCTTCAGCCGAATCTATGATCCGCTGCTTTGTTGAGGCAGAGATTTGCTCTTCGCCTTGGACATGGAGGCAGAGATTGAGTGGCTGTGAGGTAGTCTTAGGAATACTCAAAAGTGTCTTGATCAGACGTTCTTCAAGCATCCAAGAGACAATAGCCACCGTAATTAAAGGAGTCAATTCTTCCTCCTGAAGACCTTTAATTTGGTATTATATCCTGCAATTAACTGGCAATTAGAGACCAAAGGCAGTAAACCGACGTTTGATTCTGGATCGGTGTAGTCATCAATAACTATGTATCTTGCAAACATCTTAGCCCAATGTAATTGAAAGGTTCTAGGCAATGTGCCATCTACAAGAGCTAGTCCAAAATATCTACCTCCTTCCATTTCAATAACTGTATTATCCCAAAGTCTGAACTCAACATTGGCTAGATTATAGCTCTTGATAACCTTAAGGTAAGAAGGATCAGTCTCATAAGAGACTACATCAATCCCTCGGTTGTTGAATAAGAGGGTTGAAATGCCTGAGCCGAACTCAAGGACTGATGTTATCTGATGGACCTTAAGCAAGCGGCTAATAACAGCCCAACACTCAGGTCTGAGGTAACGAGTTCGATAGGGCCAGTTTTTATAAATCTCAGCGTCAACCATTAGCGATTCCATCGAGTCGAATGCGAACTATGTCACGGATCTTTTCAGGCGCAAGGTGAACATCATGCTCGGATTGAGTGAAGAAGTTGTTTACTAGGCCATCAGTGCCAGTGGTTGGAGTGGTGATATCAAGGAAGATGTGGCCTTCTTTGATAGATTCAGCCTTTAGCTTCTTATTGTAAAGCTTGACTAAGGTTGTTCTTGCTTCTTTATTAGCTTTGACCCAAGGTCTTATCTTGGAGCCTTGATAAGATTCGACTGGAGGCAAAGTCACTGAGGCCAAGATAAATTTCCTACTTGTCTCGAATAGGAAGGAGAAGAGATGGTCGATAGATTGCTCAATGAAAGACTCTGGGGTGTCTGTGCGACCATGCTTCCAAGGTAATGAGTTACAATCAACCTCTCCGACACAGAGGAGAGGGATATAGCCTGGGAAAGCAAAGAGAAAATTAAGGAAGGCCTCACGAGCTCTTGTCTCTGATTGATTGTTAGTGAGTCCATAGGCTGTTGCACCAGGTACTCGACAAGTAGCAGCACAGAAGAATTCAAAGTTATCGAGATGAGAATCTCCCATCCCGATGAGTCGATTGCTGATTGTCGAACGCTTGATTAAGCTCATAGTGTGTTTTATTATTAAACGGACTTTTCGCCAGCATTTGCTGGCTTGTCAGTTGAACGTCTTGCGCTTCCAATAGCCACACCAGTCACAAGGGCACTTGTGGCAGTGATAAGCTGAATCACTACCTCTTTGATCCCACCACTGTCGAGTCTAATATAGGCACCAATTCCAAGAATAGCAAAGAGGATAAGAGCCATGGCAATCTGATTACCCAGTAGCTGCTGCAGCATAATACTCCTCCATAGCAATCTCTAGATCGATCTCATCCCTTTCACGTTCGGCATAGTGCCAACAGAAAGCACCAAACAGTCTCACAGCCATCCAGTAGGTAAAGGCTATGGTTTGTTTAATTGGATCATCTCCTGCATCCTTCAGCATCATTTCTAAGAAGTCATGATCAGCATCATAGCGATCCTGTTCCGACCCACCCTTCCAATAACGAAAGTCGTGATGGTCACAAGAGGCATGGCAGAAGAACTCGGGAACTGGAACCAGTCCCCCTTTCGGCCCTCAGCCATTACAAATGAAGGCCTCTTGCTCGGGTGTGAGATCGCTAAAGCGAATCATGAATCACCTCACTTAGTCAACAAACCACTCAACATCGCAGGATCAAGAGTTGTCTTTCCCTTCAGGTTGATCTTGGAACCATCAGGTCTTGTAATGATAAGTGTGTCAGTAGTAGACATAAAGGAATTGTAAGACACATCACCAACTTTGAGTGTTGAACAGCCTACCACCATTAAGATGATAATCGCTATGAGGAATAGTTTTCTCATACTGAAAGCTCCTTCATATAATTCTTGATACGCATGATATAGAAGTCGTAATCATCTGGATTGCAATAATGACGAACTACCTCTTCAACAGTCCCATGACGCTTGATTAAGAGATGAATGAAGGCTAGGCCACAAAGGATCCCAATGATCTCATTACCCTTCTTATCCATCTCTTGGAGGAGATCCTTCATCGCTATCGAAGTTAATTGAAAGACTCCCTTGGCCCCAGTCGGGGATTTTAACTGAAGGCCAAGAGAGCTTTCAACTAGGGCGACAGCGACGGAAAGGATTGGATCATCTCCTATTGCCAGAGTAGTCTGTTCAATGAGAGATTTGATTTCAAGTTGCTGCTGGGAGAGTTTCATTCTTCGATGCCTCAGTGATGTCGATTGCTTCTCCCATTTCCTTGGCTGCCTTAACTCCACGCGCTTTGAAAGCAGCTATTTCTTCAGCCGTCAAAGTCATAGAGACACTAGCTGATTGAATACGAGTAGGAGTCCTCAACCCGGAGAGCTCTAGCAAAACAGTGTCAGCCACATCTTTTCGATCCTTCAACGTGGCCTCTCCATTCTCATTGTCAAAGATTTCGTGATAAGTTTCAAGAGCCTTATTGGTCAAGACCCTGATTTTTTCTGAAACTTTTTTTGCGTCCTCATCCCTAACATCTCTGATTTCAGCCAGTTTCTTCTGACCCAATTCAGAGTTCAAAGTCATAGAGACACAAGCCTCTGAAATGTTCAAGATGTCAGCGATGTCAGTTTGCTTAAAGCCCCTAGCCGCAAGGTTGATGATCTCATGAGACCGCTGCCAAAGCTGCTTAATCTCATATTGTTTTCTAGGTTCATTCTCAGGAGTTCGACGCAAGTCGACGTCTCTGAACTCGAACCCATAGAGACCGTTTCTTGTCTGAACGCCTTCCATTACCACTTCCTCACGACTACGTCGAAGACATCTTTGCTCGTCAAAGACTGAAGACTTACTAGGTCCGTGAAAGGGGGATTGATCAAAGGAGCAAGGCTCTCTGGTTTCATTCCATGCTTTGTATGAAGTCCTTGTGCCCTCTTCAGAGGCGCAATACAGTGATCTATATCAGGGATGAGCATCACTAGATAACCACCACTTTTAAGTACTCGGAGAGATTCGTTAATAAAGGCCTGCGGCTCAGCTAAGTGCTCCAACACATGACTTGCAAAGACAAAGTCCATTGTCTCGTCTTTGAGAGGCAAGTTCATAATGTCAAAGCACCAATCGGCTTGGGAGAGATTCCCAGCCACATTGCACTTGTTGCCCCAGGGAATGCTATCTATCCCAACACAAGCACCAATCTTCTGATACCCACATCCTAGATCAAGACCATTGCCTTGACAGTATTTACCTATCAAGGCTTGGGTCTCAAGGTCGAAGTGGGAGCAGTTGGGTCTCTTCATGGCAATGTCCAATGTCATTCAATCTTCATCTTGTAGGCTCAATTATACATAACCTACCTATAAAAGTCAAGGTACGATTGGGTACATTTAATCATAGGTCAGCATCCTACATTGATTGTAAATACTCCGTTTAATCATTAAACGCACTCAGCCATCCACCACTATCGAGCGGCCCAGGTCTTGGAATTACTCAAGGGCGACGAGTAGTCCTGACGTCTCGCCCTCTCATTAAATTTTTCTCTAAATTTTTCTGTGGTCTTCCATGAAATGGACAATGTTGTACATATTGATTTTCTCCAGTCAAAGTGTGAGAGTACTAACCCGCGCGCTATACGGAGCATTCTCCCCCATCGAACCCTCAAGCGTAACATATTGAATTCATTGGAGATATTGCCTATTGACAAACAACTCCGCATGGTGTATGTTAGGGCCAACAATTCAATATTGTTCTGGTTCATTGACAACCTCATACCGAGTGCATGGCATGGTCTAACCCATTCCACAACTACCCAACACGAAAGGGGATAAGACCATGATTACAATGAATGAGATCATCACGAATGTAGTTCTGACCAAGGTGTGTTCAATCAAGGCCGATAAAGACTCTAATGAATCAAAGCAGGTCACATTGAAAGTGAAGTTCGACGGTGCGACTGTTCAATCGGTCTTTGACAAGGCTCTGGCAGGCGCTGTAATCGCATGGCAGAACGGTGTCGGACGGAAGTCATACGACACACTGAAACAAGGGCAGGTCGTTGAAATCCAGTTCACCGCACCAGCGTCACGAACGGCAGTCGATCCGGAAACCGCTATGATTGCCAAACTCCAGGCCATGACGCCTGAGGCGCAAATGGCATACCTCAAAGACCTCACCGCCAAAGCGAGTAAGAAGTAGTAGTAAAAACCTACCATGTCATGCACTCTAATTCACACCTACTCATACGGAGTAGGTTTTTTATTGCTCTCCACCTACATCTATAACTGGGGCATTGCACAGTGTGTTTAATCATTAAACGCACTATTGCTTAAGCTCTTGGTTAATGAGGGATTATCAATGTACATCAATATGACTTGACGTATCACAGTAGGTCGTATAATGTATATGTATGCAATGGTTGCAAGTAGACGTAATCCGTGTGTGCCGGGCCTATACCCACATTTTGATCCATGTGAGTTGTAAGAGAGAGAGAGAAAAAAAAATGGAAGAAGAAAGGATCTCTTCTCCTCCTTTGTCTCTCAACTCATGAAATGGTCAAATGGGGTGAAGGCATGGAGTACACTGATTACTGATTACCATACAGAGCACAACAAACAATATACAGCATACAATACAATAACTTAGGAGGATGAATACTATGAACCAGAGAGAAGAGACTAAAGTGGAAGGGAGCTTGCCTGTACAAGCGAGAGTTAATGTAATATGCCTCGCCAATCTGGATTTGTATTGGGCAAGTGAAGGATACCAAATAAGAACCATGAGCCAGTTGATAGGATTCAGTATTGAACTGTTGAATGAGATATTAGAAGCTAATGGAAAGCTGAGACAGAAGGCCAATACTATTGTTGAGGCTAATCAGTACCTAGAAGATAGAGGGCTGCATCAAAGAAGTATGCAGAGAAGAGGATATAAGAAACTTGGCATGGCTATTGCCTTTGAGGGTATGAGAGAAGAGGGTATGAGACCTGAGACATATGCGCCTGGTATCTATAATAGATTACATAGAGGCCCTGACCATAGTGGTAATCCTTCGACTGTACAGGCTTTTATGGGTAGAGTTGATAATGATACTATAAAACAGGGAATAGATATAATGAATAATCTACCAGAGACTGATCACTCATTACTTAATGAACTTTGTGGTAATCCTGCCAGAGATGAGAGTGTATTAGTTGAAGGTACATCACCTGAGAAAATGGCTAAGAGAATAGAAGCTGATGATAAGGCTCAGGAGGAGGCTCTGAATAACCTAAATATCAATGAGCTAATGAAGAAGACTAAGAAGGTTGATGCTGATACTCCGTTAAGTCATAGACTAAACTATGATGATATAAAAGAGAAGATGGAGGACTATGAAAATAGAGAAAGTAAGAAGATAGACGAGTTAAATGAGCTCGATCCATTAACGCTGCTCAATAGCGCCAAGAAAGAGGAAAAGTCCGTTTAATTGATAAACGCACTCAATCGACTGACTGGTAATTTATCAGTGGGTGAAAGTTATTGACAAATGATTGAAGTGGGCGTATGATTGTAATCATGATAAGAATATGGAGATGAATGAATGAAAACTCGTTACCACATAACTATTAATTGGCAAGGTAAGCCGCACAATTACTATCGTCATGCTCACTCAGCCGACCAGGCCTTACGTCACGCTATACGAGAACTCGCAAGGGAAGTCGGTTATAGCACTCGCTACGTAAGGGACTTTGTAATGGACAGTAGTCATAATAGATGGAATGTGGAGGTGAAGTGATGTTCTATGTAAGCTCCTTTGAATTAGTACTTATATTTGCGGCTGGTTACTTTGTCGGCAATGCAGTCATATACCTTATATATAAGCTGAGGGATTAAGATGATCGCGGTTGACCACTTCTTCAAAGTGAATAAGATGTTAGATAGTACTCAGACATTTGAAGTGCCTAATATCGCACTTGCTAAATCAGGTAGACATTTCCATCTTGAGTCAATGACTGAAGAAGAAGCCAATGAGGTATATGGTAGCTTTAATGAGTCTCACGGGATGCATTATAGTAAGCATGAATCAGATCGTGATGAGGAAGATGAATGAACAGCGCGCTTGCGCCTTTCATCCTTCCACAATCACGCGGAGCTTATCATGGACTACCTCATAAGACTTGAATCACCTCATTCATTCACTGTGATAAAGTGGATTGATGAGGCTCCAGCCGACGAGTATCACTTGTTCAGGTCTCGTTCTGGCAGCTGGACTTGCTCCTGTCCTGATTCAATCTATCGTGGTGGGAAGTGTAAACATCAGCG
>Ga0172381_10004961_pt1 | contig 13622 bp, 24 predicted proteins | sample Leawel6488metaG_FD_119754 | JGI IMG/M metagenome (GOLD analysis project Ga0172381, IMG submission 119754) | Leachate microbial communities from a municipal landfill in Southern Ontario, Canada - Leachate well 64-88 metaG | ecosystem: Engineered > Solid waste > Landfill > Unclassified | place... | reverse complement strand
TGTAGGGGGTGAAATTAACCAAGGATGAAGCTGTAAGACTGCATAGAGAATTGTGGGATTGGTTGAGTAAAAATCCGGGTAAAGAGAAATATGATTGGCCGGGATGGAAAATATACAACATGGTCATGCATCAGTGTTTTTGTTGTGAATACGCGAAAACCCTAGTGGAAGATTCGGGTGACAGGTGTGTATATTGCCCCGTTGTTTGGCCCAAAGAAACCGTAGACGAACATGGAAATTATGAAGAAGTTTTTTGTTATGGGAATGATTATAGTGGATTGGCTTATTTATGGGAAGATAAAACAACGCCAAAAGAAATGTTGGTTACGCTTGCCGAGCAAATCCGCGACCTGCCGATAAGAGAGGATGATTAAATTGAGAATCCGCAAATACAAATACATTCTCCGCCACCAAGAAACCAACGAGATAATCACAAAGGTTTTCAACTTCGAGCAGATTTTCAACGGCATGGCGAAACTGTTTACGATACAGATGAAGCATTGCGTGGTTTTAGCGGTTGCGGAGTGGACGGGATATGAGAACTTCTACGAGGGTCATAATGTCAAAATAACTTGTGCCTGCGATGAAGTCATAATCGGAGTAGTAGCGTGGGAACAGGATAATTTAAGATGGGCAGTTGATATTGGCGCAGAGTTTTGGGAACTGAGTAATATAATTCAATGTCAGCACCTAATTGAAACCATCGGCAGCATATGGGAGGAAGGTGGGGTGAGCGAATGAAATTCATAATCCCCGGCGAACCAAAAGCGAAAGGCAGGCACAGAACATCCAACGGTCACTCATACACGCCAGATAACACCGTGCTGTACGAGAACTGGATTAAGCAATGTTATCTGCAAGCATCAAATAAAGAACGCTTAGAGGGGCAAATAGAAGCCCACATAAAAGCGTTCTTTTCTATTCCCAAGAGTACGAGTAAGAAAAAACGAGAGCAGATGCTAAGCGGCGAGATAAGGCCAACAAAGAAACCAGATTGGGACAATATCGGCAAGGTGGTATGTGATGCCCTTAATAAGTTGGCTTATCATGATGATAGCGGTGTAGTTGATGGCATTGTCCGTAAATTTTATTCCGATAATCCGAGAGTGGAAGTTGAATTAAAGAAGGTGACCCCATGCCCCTAACCCCTGAACAAAAACAGATGGCAGAGGATAATGTTAATCTCGCCTACAGCACAGGCCGTAAACTAGCCCGCAAATATCCAATCGAACTAGAAGAATCAATCTCAATCTGCCTGCTAGCCCTTGTCAAGTCGGTACAAAACTTCGACCCAAGCAAGGGCTTTGCTTTTTCCACTTATGCGGTCAGGAATATGCAATGGGCCGTATACAAAGAACTCAATCCGAAAAAGCCAAGACTAGAATCGCTTTCCCTTGAGGACGCATTTACCGCAGACGGTCAATCTTATTGGGAAGATTTTATAGCAGGTGATTCACCCGAAAATAGAATAATCTGCGAAATTGCCACGGAGCAGACAAGAGATCGAATCTATGGGATGCTGCCGCTCAACCTTAAAAATATTTTTCTCATACGATGCCAAGACCCTGAGTTGAATCAAAGAGAAGTAGCCGATCTCGCAGGTTGCAGTCAAGTGCAGGTTAGCAGGGTTTACAAGAGACTGCAAAAACAATTAATGAACGTGGCGATATAGGAGGTGATGCTTATTGGACTACATGGAGTTTTTAAAAACGAAAATAGATATAGCAGTCGAAACCGGGTTTGATATTTCGTTAGATGAGATCAACCCGGTTTTGTTTGGCCATCAAAAAGACGCGGTTCGATGGGCAGTTAAAGGCGGTAAACGTGCTTTATTTGAGGCGTTCGGACTAGGCAAGACCATTCAGGACCTAGAAGTATGCCGAATCATAACCGAGCGCATGGGCGGCAAGGCGTTGATAGTTTTGCCGCTGGGAGTCAAACAAGAATTTGCCCATGATGCGGTTAAAATATTAGGATGGCCAGAGGGACCACAATATGTCCGAACTATGGAAGAAATAAAACAATCTTCTGGCCAGATATTAATGACCAACTATGAGCGAGTCCGGGACGGTGACATTGACCCGGCACAATTTACGGTTGCTTCCCTGGATGAAGCCGCAGTTCTTAGGAGTTTTGGAAGCAAAACCTACCAGACCTTCTTAGACAAATTCAAGGGCGTACCGTTTAAATACGTTTGGACAGCTACGCCAGCACCCAACCGCTACAAAGAGATAATCCATTATGCTGGCTTCTTAGAGATTATGGATACCGGACAGGCTCTTACCAGATGGTTTCAACGAGATTCCACCAAGGCGAATAATTTAACCTTATATCCCCACAAAGAAAAGGAGTTTTGGCTATGGATTAGTAGCTGGGCATTGTTCATAACCCGGCCATCAGACTTAAATTATTCAGATGACGGATATTCATTGCCACCTCTGGACATTCACTATCATGAAATACCCGTAGATCATTTAACTGCGGGGGCCGAACGGGATGGCCAAGGCAAGTTGTTCAGGGAGGCCGCAGTCGGTCTAAAAGATGCTGCAAAAGAAAAGCGAGATAGCATAGAAGCCCGAGTTTCAGAAATGGCCAGAATAATCAGCGAGGATCCGGATGACCATTTTATCTTGTGGCATGACCTGGAAGCAGAGCGGCACGCAATTAAAAAAGCTATTCCCGGTGTAGTTGATATTTATGGTAGCCAAGATTATGAACTGCGTGAAAAGCGAGTCATTGACTTTTCCGAAGGACGCATAAAACTGTTCGGTACCAAAAAGGAGTTGAGTGGCCAGGGTTGCAATTTCCAGAAGCATTGTCACCGGGCTATTTTCCTGGGCATAGACTATCAATTCAATGATTTTATCCAAGCCATACACCGAATTTACCGCTTCCTACAAACTGAGCAAGTCAGAATAGACATTATCTATACCGAGAGCGAAAGGGCTATTCTTGACGCGCTCTCAAAGAAATGGGAGCAGCATAACAAAATGGTCGAGACCATGACAGAGATAGTTAAAAAGTACGGACTTAGTTCTATTTCCATGATGGACAAACTAGCCCGGAGCATTGGAGTTGAAAGAGTGAAGGTAGAGGAAAACCATTTTACCGCAGTAAATAACGACTGCATTTTAGAGTGTGCAGAAATGGCCATCAATAGCATAGATCTAATTCACACAAGTATACCCTTTGGAAATCATTATGAATATTGCAATAGTTATAACGACTTCGGGCATAACGAGGACACCGCCCAATTCTTTGAACAGATGGACTACCTAACCCCTAACCTTCTCCGGATATTGAAACCGGGCCGGGTTTATGCCTGCCATGTTAAAGACCGCGTTCTATTCGGAAATACAACCGGTACAGGGATGCCCACTATGGAGCCCTTCCATGCTCTATGTATTCAGCATTATATGAAACATGGTTTTCAGTACTTCGGGATGATTACCGTAGTAACCGATGTGGTCCGCGAGAACAACCAGACCTATAGGCTAGGTTGGACCGAGCAATGCAAAGACGGAACCAAAATGGGCGTAGGTTGTCCCGAATATATTTTGTTATTCCGTAAACTGCCAACCGATACCAGCACCGCGCGAGCCGATGAACCAGTTAGTAAAACCAAGGAGGATTACACCAGGGCACAGTGGCAAATCGATGCTCACGGTTTTTGGCGATCATCCGGGGACAGGTTAATGAGCAAAGAAGAATTAACGAATATACCGGTCAGAAACCTGCAGTCTGTTTACCGCAAATACTCGAGAGAAAATATTTACAGCTACGAAGAACACGTGGAACTCGCCAAAAAGTTAGACGAAAAAGGCAAGCTGCCTGCATCATTCATGGTAGTAGCCCCCGGGTCCTGGAATGATGATGTATGGGACGATATAAATCGGATGAAAACACTCAACACATCACAGAGCCAAAAACGCCTACAATTGCATGTTTGTCCGCTCCAACAGGATATTATCGAGCGCATCATTAACCGCTACAGTAACCCGGAAGAGGTGGTGTTTGACCCATTCGCAGGTCTGTTTTCCGTCCCCTATCAAGCAATCAAAATGGGTAGGAAGGGATATGGAATAGAACTAAGCAAAGATTATTTCCGGGATGGAGTGGGTTATTGTAAAGCCGCAGAAGCACAACTAGATATGCCGACACTATTAGATTTCATGGGAGAAGGTGAAGCCATTTGACAACCATAATGTTCCGGCGAGGTAAAACCTTCCTTGTCGCTGACATAATTTTAACCGCATTGGAGCCACTTGGCAATTCGCGTCAGGTGGTTTTCTTTTGCAGGGACAAAGATGGCAATAAGTACCGCGTTCCTAAATCCGAGGTCGTAGTGATGGGCAGGAAACCGGAGAGCAGGAGTAAGAAGAAGAAAAGGAAGTGTGCGTAAATGGAAAGATTGGAATTTGAATCCCTCTTAGAAGAACTAAAGGGAGTAAAAGTATACAACATTGACAATGACGATAACGGCGGGGTGTTAGATAAGTTATTTAACGAACTCAAAGCCGAAATCGTAACGTCGGACTTGGACATTGATAAACATCGTTGGTATGAGTTGTCAACTACCGTTATACAAGTTGGCGACTATTTTATTGGCGCAAGAGGCGTGTCACAAATGTATAGCGAGTCAAGCACCTATAGCGACATTAGCGTTTATCTAAAATTCTTTGAGATGGTCAGAGAAGAAGTGCAGACATACGAATACCACGAAGCTAAATAGAAAGCGAGGCTAAATAAATGAACAGTCAAACCATAATAGGCCGACTTACAAGAGATCCCGAATTAAAGTATTTGGAGAACGGGACTCCAATATGCAACTTTTCCGTAGCAGTAAACAGGAGATTCAACAAAGAAGTAACCGACTTCTTCAACGTGACCGCATGGAAAAAGGTAGCAGAATTATGTGCCAATTATCTTACTAAAGGCAGTCAAGTTGCCATAATCGGACGCATGGAATCAAGGAAATACGAGAACAAGGAAGGCCAAAAAGTAACCGTATGGGAGTTGCAAGTCGATGAAGTACAATTTCTTGACAGCAAAAAGGCCGGCGACAAACCCGCAACCCAACAAACAAGTGCAACTGACCCGTGGGACGATCTCGGAAAAGAAGTCCGGCTAGAAGATATAGATATACCGCTATAAAGGAGGACTAATCATGCCAAAAACAAAAATTTGCGAACGCTGTGGAAAAGAATTAAAACAGACAGATATGTACCAGAGAGATGCAAGCTCCGATTATTGGTGCGCCATTTGTGCTGACCGTGCCCTTGCTGAGTTTAAGGGATTAATGGAAGAAAAAGAACGTGTTCGACAACTTGCCGTTGAATATTCCCTGCTAGCAGACGGTTACAAGCAAAGCCTTGAGTTTTGCAAGAACATGAAGCTTGCTAAAGAGTTTGAGGAATTGCTAGAGACCACCAGCATTCCGGTAGCGGTTGAGAAATTAAAGGGGTTAGTGACCCAGCTTGCCGAGGCGCAGGCTGACAATGCCGTGGTACTGGGCAAACTTAACGCGGTACAGGACTACTTTAGCAACCCTCAAAAATATGACGGGGCATGGAAAGAATGGCATTCAGCAACAATTAAACAGTTGATGTCTAAAAAACAGTCCGGCTCTGCCCTGCTTCAAGAGGTCGAGCAGTTGCGGAAACGCAATACAGAACTGGAGGCGATAAACAAATCAATGCTCGAATTTGGCATGGATGGCAGATGCCCTGTTGGGGTGGTGTGTAGCGACGGAAGAAAAGATCACGACACTTGCCGCAAATGTTGGGCTGAATATTTCCAGCGGCAAGCCCTCGCCCAAGCAAAGGCGGGTGAATAGGGATGAATTTCCTTCAAAAAGTACGCGAATCAATAGAAGACAAAACTGGAACATGCGAAACGTGCGGCAACCTTGACCGCATAAGCGAATCACTAATTGGTTGCATCGTACATGACAAATTAATATTGCCTGACTATCCCCCATATCGCGGCAACATGAATTGTCCTGATTGGAAAAAGAGAGATGGTGATTAAATGCCTAACCTGCAACAAATCTGCGCAACCTGTGAAGCCGAGACTGAGCGCATCGTCAACAGTCTGGTAAAAGAAATAGAAGAACTGACTGCCGAGAATGAAAGATTAAAGAATCAATCCCCTGCCCCGTCCCTCACCTTTGAGCAGCAATATTTAATCGACTTGTGCGGGCGAATGGCAGAAGCGTGGCGGTACAAATTTGACGTTCTACTACCTGGTATTCAAGAAATAATAAAAGCGTGGGACAAGCAAAATAAGAGCCAATCAAAGGAGGGCGCAGATGGCTAAATATCGCACCCCTGAACAACGCGAGTCAATTATCTGGCTAGTAGCCGTAAAAGATAAACTCGCAGAATACGCAGGCGAATGGCCCAGCAGTAAGCGAAAGCTAATAGCCAGTGAGATTGTACCGCAGTTAGAAGAATGGGCAGTACAGTTATTAGAGGACATAGTCCCCAAGGAAGGTAACGCCATCATCGAAATGTCAAAGCGAGTACACCCGATACTGATAGCAAGCGACTTCACAAGAACCGACGATAAGATCACGGTGGACGCAGATGACTATTACAAACTGGTCGAACACGCACTTGAGTATTGTCGCTTCTCCGCAATGGTCCAGCAAATTAACAAAATGACCAATGCCACGAAGATTAAACAGCATATCAAGGACAATTTCAAATGCCAAGAATGTCACGAACCGAGCACTTGTCAATTACGGCAGGTGCTTTTGACATTCTTAGTACCACCATTAACCGACGATGGACCTTGCCAATATTTTAGAGGGGAGGACCAAAATGCTTAATTGGCTACTAACCAAACTGACCAATCACTGGGAAAAGAAATGTAAGAGGGAAATGGGCGGCATCCCCTTGTTGTGGGTGATTTACAAAAAAGATGAACCTATCCCGAATATACATTTTTCTCCCCACCCTATGTTTGCCGGTGATTCAATTTTAAACGCGAAATGCAAGGAAATAGCAGACTACATGAGGGACAAATACTTGGAACCGAAGGAGGATGAACAGTGAAAGCAGAAATACTTAACTCGGAAAAAATTAAGATTATACCCGAAAATCAACATGAAGCGGTATTGCTCAACTATTTCTTAGGAACCAACCCTTCCCCTGAATTATGGGTTTCCTTGATGTATGCATATAAACCAGATGAAGGCTTTAGCGGAGAAGCGACATTGACCAAGAAGGAGGAACCCAATGGGCAGATACAAGGATGAAGTCAACAAACTAATGGACAAGCAGATAGATAAGGGGGTATCAAAATACGGTCAGGTGTTGGAGGACAATCCTCGCAGCGTGATTAAAGCATTGGAATATCAATCCGAAGAATTAGTCGATGCTCTTTTCTATGCCAGGGAAGCAATTGAGAAGGTCAAGAAGATGGAAAGAGTTGTTGAAGCGGCGAAAGATCGATTGCAAGGGTCAAATTGCAATAAATGCCCAGGTGATAAAGATATGGATTTTTGCTTTCATCCTGGACTTATGTTTGATCGCCCATGTCCGAGCGCTAAGTTAAAACAAGCATTAGCAGAATTGGAGGAAACCGAATGTACGACAAAATAATGGTATGGCTTGTTATCCTGTCTATTATTGGACTTATGCTAATGGGCTTCGGGTTTCTGTTGGATTTTGTTTTTGAAATTGCTACCGCCATTTGGAATAGCGCCAAACGGGCAGTTAGGAAGGTAAGAAGATGAATTTTAAAATACTAGAGCCAGGTGAACGAGGAACCGATGGCTTTGGCGGTACGGACGAAACAAAGGAGGACTGATATGGACTACATCAACTATCTTCAAGTCGAAGAACTGCTGCGTAAATACCCGCAACTAAAATCATTGCTTCAAAACCTACAGCTCGAACTAGAAAAATTCTGCCGGACCGGAATCACCGATACCCTGAGCGAAGAAGATATTTTGTACTCCCTGGCTATTGGCAATCGAATATTAAGCGATATGCCACAAATATTCCCTTTGCCCGGTGAAAAAATGACTAATATCATCGAAGTTAAAGATCGGATTATACAAAACGAAGTTATCAAAGATCTTATAAAGATTATCAATACCATTGGCGAAGTAGTGGAGAAGGTCGCCAATGCGCTAAAATATCTGCCAGTTGATAGCCAGTCGGTAGTTTTTCAATTTTACTGTGAGCGCAAAACATGGAAACAGTTGATTGATAAATTAAACGAAGAACAGAATCCGTTAAAAAAACGGCGCAAAGAAGCCATATATCAGATCGTAAGCGTTCTGAGAGTAACCAAGGAGCAGTACGAGTTTTGCATGAATTATGTGAAGGTGAGGGAGGGGTAAGATATGAAGATTAACGAGGTTGTTACTACCCTAGAAAACCTTAAAAAGCGGCATGGAAATTTAGACGTTAAATGCACTGTACCAAGAATATGTTGGAGTTCGGGAGCTTGTTTGGGCACTTGCACCGGGGACGTAACAACAATTATCCCGAGTAGCAGCGGCAAGTGCGTTTTTATTGATGGCAAAAAGTGCGAAGAATAAAATAAGCGCAAAATCTCCCCGGCAAGGCGCAAGCCAAACCGGGGAGAATCGTTGTTATTCGGTTGTGTCTACTTCCGGTAAAGTAGTAACAATGCTAGTCAAAAGAGACAAAATGCCAGCAACCGCAGACACGGACACAATGTAACCCCAATTTACTTCATACAAGGCAGCACCAACACCAATTAACCCGAGCGCGGTTTGAGCCACAGTTTTAATTGCTCTAATTGATGCCGCTTTCAACCATGTGATATTTTTATTTTGTGTCATTATAAATTCCCCCTATTCTTTTTCAAGCCCGTAGGCTAACGCAAAATTGTGCAGTACGGTAACTATCCATTCCTTTGTAGGCGTTCCCTGCCAGTCGTAATTACCTTCACCATCACCATTGGTTACTTTCCCCTTCGCCCACTTAGTATGTTCTACGGCCCAATAGCTGGGATTATCTCCTGTGTTCTCCGACATTTCTGATACCTCCAATCTTTTCTTAAAATCAGTCCACGCTTCAGGATTAATAACAAACGGTGCTGGACAGTTCTTTCCGGTTACATCGTAGTGTCTTAAACAATGGTTAATGTCAATGCCATATTCAGCCATTTTCAACCTGCCCAACTCAATGGCATTAGCAAGCGTGGCTTCCGTGAAATAATAATTGCCGTTCTCGTCTATCTCGCTGCAAATCTCAATTCCCAAGCTATTAGCGTTTCGACAATACGGATGAACATATTTAGTGGCCCCACAATGCCAGGCTGTGTCTGTGTCTTTTACGGTGCGAGTTGCGCTATCTTCATCCACAAAATAATTAGCTGAAGCGTTTAGATGCTCGTTGTTTGCAAAATAATCACCGTTGTTTTCGTCCGTGGCCCCATCGTTTGCGTCATAGTGAAACACCAACCATTCTATCGGTTCTGTCCTGCCTGCATGATAATTAGTCGAGTCGGCCAACCTTTCTTTTATTTCCATATCTAACCTCCTTTCCGCTAAAAAACAACAACAAAAAAGCCAGCTTATTGCTGACTACTGATAAGTGTTTACTTAAAAACGGCTACGATAATAGATGCTATGGCTACCCCAATAGTTGCCCACCACCTTATATCTTTTTTACTTCCAGCAGCAGAGCGAACCGCAGTCCTTAATTCTCCAACTTCTTTCCGTAGGCCATTGTAGTCACGAATTAAAGTTTTTGTCTCTGCCATTTCTACCTTAAGATCGGCAATGCTGTCCTTAAAACTTTCAAAAATGGCCGCTAACTCTTTGCCTGAATACCATTCTCCCCTTTCATCACTCAACCACATCACTTCCCTTTCCCTAGATTTGACCTAATATGCTAGACTAAAATGGCAGTCGTAATTAAGCCCGCCCGCTTTCCCATCACCCCTAGATGATGGTTGTCTGCACCTTCCGTTTCATTCATCTAATAAATCTTCGTTACACCGGACGACGCCGCATTGGCAACATCAAATTTAATGTAAAAATTTTGGATTTTAATATCACCTGGAGATGAAGCCGTGTAACCCCCATATATTGCAATATCATCACCGTATGCAACATAAAAATCTTCGGTATATGTTTCGTATGCTTCCGAGCTTAAGGCGGTTCTCATGGTGCCTCTTCCCTCTTTATTAATAAAAACGTCCACTCGGCACGATCCTTCGGTTTTCATGGCGTCAAAAATAACTCTAATAGTGCCATTAAAAAAAATTCTTGCCGCACGAAGGCGCGTCCATTCTGTCCAGACGTTGACAGCAGATTGAACAGCTCCAACAGCATATTGAACTTCCTCTAAATCTTGATACTTGGTTACAGTCGAAGCTATTGCGGTTCTTGGAACAACACCATAGTCTAATCGGTTTTTTAGGTCTGCTACCTGGGCGTGTACACTACCTGCCGCGTCCGCCGTATCGCCCGGCGCACCCAAAGAATCGTATACAATTGCGTCCATTTATTTCACTCCTTTCTAACTGCAAACTTCTGATAAGTCAGTTCTATCAGTTGTTTTAATCACTGACCACGCATCAGGCGCGGTGATTGACAATGTTTCCGTTATTGTGTTTGTTGCAAAACTAAAAGTCATACTGCCTGTTATGCCGTTTGGTCCTGAAATGGTTTGACTTTGCGGACGACTATTGCCGTCTTTAATCAATTCCCCCTTTGAGCAACCGGGCCACGGAATACCAACAAAGGCATAAGCGATAATCCCAAAAACGTCAATGATGCTCATGTTGTAAATTACTGCCGACGTTCGAGTAAACGATTCTAAACCTGCTGGTTCCTGCAGTCCAAATAATGGCGTAATATTCAATCAAATTCACCCTCCTTTACAATAATTTGCGGACTGTAATGTCATCAGTATAAAATGGATACCCGCCATTAACGGATTCTCTGCTGAACGAAACATAGGAACTATCAACAACATCGATATAAGCTAGCGGAGTAGTAAACGTCGTTACTTTGCCAGCATGAACTTCAGCGGTGAAATTGGACGCCACCTTGATTAATCGCAGAGTATACCAATCGGTCAATATCGGCGTAACCGCATCTGTACCCAGAACAGCAGCGCTCCATGCAGTTCGTTTTTGCAGCATCAGCGAATTGCCGCTATAATCCAGTGCCACTCCGTAACCGTTGCCGCTAGAATCGGTCACTGAATAGGAATTCACTCCATTTCCTGCATCATCCCGACGAGTATAGGATGTGAACTCAAAATCGGTCACGGTTTTGGTTAATACTCGGTATCCACCATTAGGATCTGAACCGCTTGCCTTTCTTAAGCAGTTGTTGCCTGCAAATCCATAAACATCAACGCCGCCATCGCTCAACTGAACCCACGTTCCTAGTCCTGCCTGAAAATCATCGAATGCGATAATCTCAAATATATTCACGACCTGCCAAGTTTCAATTTGCATAGCGCTTAGCCCGTCTAATGGTTCGGTAAACGCCTGAATCTCATACTTGGCATCTGGTATACCGTTAGAAACATCCTCTAATTGGACGCAATCACCTTCATTTAGGAAAGGCAATGGCGTAATGGTATGACTGCCTCTATCGATTTCGGCTAAGTTCTGCCTGAGTTCAAACCATGCCCTCTCTTCGCATGAAGCATCTGTGGTCAGATTTTTATCCCTAATGGACGTATCTATTTTTTTGCCAATACCTATCGGGGGATCCGACGTGTTCATAGGTGAGTCAGGGTTGTCAAGTGACGCTATCCCCTCGAATATTTCACCAGTATCGGAATCGCTATCCCCGGTTACCTTCCAATAGTTCTTGATTTCTGACCATGCGGGGTTATATTTGCCCCCAATGTAGCACTTACGGTATTCGCCACCAACGCTTAAATCAGCTACTACTTGCTTTTGTGTTGGGTCGAGCATAGGCCTAAACCTGAGATAGCCTTCAATATCATAAAAAAGTTCCCAACTAACAATAAGAGCCAACTCTTTCATTAAGTCAGCCCTTGTATCTCCTATTTCTCGCGACACCGTATATGGGGTTACCACGTCCGTTAAGTCGAAAGCGAATTTTGTCTCGCCCCCGACTTCTGCCACTTCTCGAATTGCTTCTGCTACATTGGTGCCTATGGCGATTACGGTGGTTTCTTCTAGAGTTCCGCCCAAATCACCGTTATGTAGCGACCATTTGTCAACACCTTCTAGGTCAGTGATTTTTTCTGCTCCGCTATGGTTGCCTGATGGGTCTGAAAAAACAAATACCCCGCGAGTCCACCAATAGACCCCTGCGGGAGTCTGTATACCGCGTTTGACGCGAACCTTGACTTTCATGTTCACTCTTGCGCCGTTAGGGATATACAAGCCACTAGTATTGTCTACGGAGGCAGAGAAAGAACGCCTAACGTCATTGGCAACGTCAACTGAAATGCTGCCGTCAAGAACATCCGCTGTGTAATCACCCAACACCGTATTTTCATCCCAACTAAGCCATTCAAACTTAGTTAGATATTGGCGAATCGGCGCGGTTAGCGCCTGCGTCAAAACGCTGGGGATGGTAATAGGGGTAGGTGGTTGCATCACTAGAGAATAAATATTGGGCAAAAAAATACCCCCTTTCTTTGGGAGTTTGTTTTGGTATAATATTATATTTTTATTATAATAGTAAACTAAACCAAATCGTACAAAGCAGACAAGTGCTCCTGTATCGTCTTGGCGGGAGATATTTCCGTAACTATTGCGTTTTTAAGCAAGATATACGCGGTGGTATCCGAAAAACTGTTTAATGCGGTTATATCCTCAATACATATTTTCCCTTCAAAATCGGTCACGGTCTCGCCTGCCCCGCTCGTTATATCCATTGTAAAGCCCGGCCTTAGCAGCAAACTGTTACTTATGTTGCTACCCGAGGTTGCCTTCCACAAATACCAAAGGGTGTTTGCTTCTTTTTTGATGTACAAATTTGTGTACGGAGTCCCATCTGTTTGATGCACTTCAATTCGCAAACCAGCCGAAGCGAGAGCAGCATAATTTGTATCAGCAGGGTCGATTGTGCCTTTTAAAAACCTTACTGGTTTTGTAACTGGGTAACTGTCAGCGAATAAATCCGACACAGCATTTGCCAATGGTTGCAATGGCGTATACTCCGTCACAACCGCATTTACTACTGGAAAATAAGATGTTGTATCGGTAGAATCAGATAAAGCAGTAGCATCGGTAATATTGATGATCGCGTGAATATGTTGGCCTGTGAGATATCCAGCTGTAGTAAAAACCTGCTCACCATTTACGAGCGGGATTGCTCCAGACAAGGCATTTCCGGACTGGATATTAAAAAAGTAATAATTAGAGCCAATTTTGTGCAAATATAAAGATTCTATCGCCGTACCTTCCTGATAAATAACTTCACACCTAAAACCACTATTTCGTATAGCATCATTGGCTGTTTGGTCAGACAAATACCCCGTAAGCACTCGTATTCCACTAGATGTCAATACCCTTAAATCTTCAGGTATCAAGTGGGAAATAACATAATTGCCGATTAATCTTTGCCCGTACTCGTTTGGATGCCCGGTATCGATGTAAAACCCGGTAGTGTCTGCATCTAAAGGGAGCACGTTCTC
>Ga0172381_10004960_pt1 | contig 13622 bp, 23 predicted proteins | sample Leawel6488metaG_FD_119754 | JGI IMG/M metagenome (GOLD analysis project Ga0172381, IMG submission 119754) | Leachate microbial communities from a municipal landfill in Southern Ontario, Canada - Leachate well 64-88 metaG | ecosystem: Engineered > Solid waste > Landfill > Unclassified | place... | reverse complement strand
CAAAAAGACGTGATGATCTTTGCGACTACGGCAAAAAAATGCAATGAGGCCGGCCTTATTGAGGGAATTGCCGCAATCCCTGCCAATTTAATATTCCTTGACGATGACACTATTAACGCACAGTCCCCGGCCACACCCTCGAAGGCAAAAAAGATCGGCCTTGTCGGGGTTGCCGAGCCGTGTGCGCTAGCAGTGAGCAAACACCGGGAACTTGTCATGAAGAAAACTGTTTTTGGGAGGGTAACCATTGCCATTGCCCGGTAAGAGTACATCAAACGGACTCTGGATTGTCGGGGCCGGGCCCGGGCGGATGGAGTACATGACCGGTCGTGCGATCGAGGCGATATCGCGTGCCGACTATGTGATCGGAAACGACAGTTATCTCGAACCGCTCCAGCCGCTGCTTGTCGGGAAAACCGTGATCCGGAGCTCGATGGGTAAAGAAGTGGACCGGGCGCAGAAGGCAATCGAACTTGCACAGACCCACGCGGTTGCAATCGTGTCCGGAGGCGATGCCGGGGTCTACGGGATGGCCGGCATTGTTCTTGAGGTGCTTGAACATTCGGGTGCGACAATTCCGGTAGAGATTGTTCCGGGCGTGACTGCCGCAAATGCCGGCGCATCGCTTGTCGGCTCGCCTCTCTCCGGGGATTTTGCCGTCATCAGCCTTTCCGATCTCCTTACGCCATTAGAAGTGATCGAAAAGCGCCTCGATGCAGTCTTCTCGGTCGGGATCCCGGTCGTGATCTACAATCCCCGGAGCCACGGCCGGCCGCACAACTTTGCGCTCGCAGTCGAACACGCACGGAAATATTACCCGGCAACGGTGCCGGTCGCTATCATAAAAAACGCCCTGCGCGAAGGACAGGCCGACCCGGTGATAACGACGCTTGGCGGGATCGAGAGCGTTATCGAAGAGATCGATATGCACACGACCGTCATTATTGGCGGGAACGAGAGCAGGATATGGAGGATGGGTAACAATGTCAAAGGAATCATTACGCCACGCGGATACCACCACAAATATGTATATTGACCCCGGCGCCACGACTCCCGAGGCCTACGAGATCTCGAAGACCTCACGTACGCTCGCGCGAAAAATCGTGGGAAACGAGACCCCCGAGGACCGGGTACGCCAGCGCTGCTCGGTCGCGGTCGGCGATTTTGCGATGGCAGACCTCCTGCGGTTTACTGCCGATCCGGTCCCTGCCGCGATCCGGGCGCTCAAAGCCGGTACCCACATCATTACCGATATCCGGATGGTGCAGGTCGGCATCCAGAAGAAAGGGCACAATTCGAAAATTCTCTGTGCCCTGGATTTTGGCGGGGAAATTGCACGCGAACGGGGAATCACGCGGAGTTCTGCCGGGTTTATCGCTCTTCGCAACCAGCTGGCCGGTTCCCTTGTCGTCATCGGAAACGCCCCTTCAGCCCTCCTCACAGTCTGCGGGATGGTAAACGAAGGCATCCGGCCTGCCGTTATTATCGGCGCTCCCGTTGGTTTTGTTAACGCGGCAGAATCAAAGGCCGTGCTGCGCAACCTTGACATCCCGTCGATCTCAACGGAAGGGACACGCGGCGGTACACCGGTCGCGGTCGCAGCCATCAACGAATGCATCACGATCCTTATCGAGGAATCTGCGTCATGAGGGACCCGGTCACCGGTTTTGAATATCCCAAAGACTGGCAGGAAAACGTTTCCGATCCGGCCGGGCTTGAACCTGTCGCACAGGGTTTTGCTGTCCTGACATCGTCAGGCACGATCCTCCGGCGCGGGTACACCACCGGAACCACGGCCGCTGCTGCATGCAAAGCAGCGATCCTCTCGCTTAAACAGGACGTGTCCGCCGTTACCGTACTGCTTCCTGCCGGTCTTGCTGCCGATATCCCGGTCATGGCCCATGCCGGGCATGCATCGTGCAGGAAATTTGCCGGCGATTATCCTGCGGATATCACGGCCGGTATCGAATTTGTCGCGGATGCCAGGGTCGCCGAATCCGGCCTGAATCTTATTCCCGGACCTGGCATCGGCCGTTTCGTGCGGGACACGCCACGGTACAAAAAAGGAGCACCGGCAATCAGCGAAGCCCCGCTGGCCTGCATCCTTGCATCCATGCAGGAAGCCCTCGACGCCAACGGTCTTTCCGGCGCCACGGTCACGCTCTTTATTCCCGAAGGCGTTCGTATCGCAGAAAAAACCCTCAATCCCCGGGTCGGGGTGGAGGGCGGGATCTCGGTGCTCGGGTCGACCGGGCTTGTCGAACCCTGGGACGATCATCTTGAAGAATCGGTGCAGGCCCGGGTCAAAGGCGCAAAAAACGTTGTCCTCACGACCGGCCGTATCGGGCTCCGGTACTCGCGCCTGCTCTTTCCCGATCGCGAGGTCGTACTTGTCGGGGGCCGGATTAAAGAGGCCCTGTCTGCCGCAAAAGGCGATGTAATCCTCTGCGGCCTTCCAGCGCTGATCCTAAAATTTATCGAGCCGCATATCCTTGAAGGTACAGGATACGCGACTGTTGAAGAACTGGCAGCATCGCAAAAATTTTTACCGGTCGCATCGCCCATTCTTGCAGCGTATAAAAAAGAACATCCCCGGGTAAAGGTGATCCTCGTGAACCGGGAGGGAATAATAATCGGAGAGAGTCCATGAAAATCGTCGGTGTCGGGTGCGGGCCGGGTATGCTCACGGAACAGGCGGCGCAGGTGATCCGCTCTGCACGTTTTATCTACGGTTCGAGCCGTGCGATCGAGATGGTAAAAAAAATCATCCCAAAGAACTGCACCGTGCGCTCCATCAGCGATTACCGGAACCTCTCGCAGTTGCCGGAGAATGCGGTCATCCTCTCAACCGGCGACCCGATGCTTGCCGGCCTCGGGTACCTGCCCGGCGAGGTGGTGCCCGGCATATCGTCCCTCCAGGTCGCCGCCGCCCGGCTGCACATTTCCCTTTCACGGATTGCCGTTGTCGTTGCCCACGGCCGGGGCCACGAGAAGGCGATGCAGGAAACCGTTGAGGAACTCCGGCGCGAAAAGATTGTCTTTCTCATTGCGGACCCCAAATTTGACGTGGCAGAACTCTACCGGAGGCTGGGCGTGATGGGTCTTTTTGTCCCGGTCAAGATCGCGGTCTGCGAGAACCTCGGGTATCCCGATGAGAAGATTATTGTTGACGACCTGCTCGCCCCACCCCTGCCGGCAGCGGATCTCTATTCGCTCGTCATCGGCCATTTCGGGGAACCCCTGCAAAAGTGACACAACAAAGTTTTTTCTTTTCAGGCCGGGAACCATAACAGAGAGGAAAATTATGGACAAGGCAACAAAAACCCAGTTTCAAATGCAAATATAGCAACTTTTTTGAGTTAATAATAAATATCTGTCACTCCCATATTGGCGCATGGTTACGAAGCGCACCAAGACAGCCCCCTCTCTAACTCCGATAGTGGATTTTATGACGGGATGCCGGACAAAGGGAACCGGCTACAGTTATAGATCTGGAATTCTCCTTTTTCTTGACGTGATGTACGGAGCGGCAAGGAAAGGACAGAAATCGACCAAGGCAGAGTTTGAGGTATACGAGCAGTTAGCATCGAAGTATCTACAAGAGAAACGCGATCATACCGGCGATCTTAAAAAATTTGTCCAGTATATGACCTCCCTGAAAACACCTAGTAAGACGATCAAGGTTAAGGTGCAGGGAGTTCGGGAATGGTTTATAGGGAACCATATCATGATTGACGATTTCGACAAGCGGGAGATCCTAAAGGTGATGCCCCGTAAGACGAAACGAGAAACCAATTTTGATTATTTTGACTATGATAAGATACAGGCAATGATCCCACATCTTGACATCCGGATGCAGGCAATAACTCTTATTCTGGTATCCAGTGGTGCGCGGATAGGTGAAGTGCTACACGCCAATATCTACGACATCCGCGATAATCGTAAACCGGTATCAATATTTGTACGCGACACCAAAACAGGAGATTCGCGCCGGATATTCATCAGTACCGAAGCGCACGATACCCTTAAAGCGTGGTTAAAGTCGCGGGATGATTACCTGAAAATGGCAGGAGAACGAAGCACATATTATAAAATCACAGATACCGACATCAAGGATGACCGGATATTCCCGTTTCAGAGAACATCGGTATATCGTGCGTGGGAACGGGCACTAAAGAAAGCCGGGCTATTCTCAAAGGATTCAAAGACTGACAGGAACGTTTTGAGCATTCACCGATTAAGGGCCTTCTTCCGTGGTAAAGTTGCGTCAGTAATCGATGCAGATTTCGCAGAACTAATGATCGGACATGAGGACGAGTACGGCGATACATACCGGGATAAGCCGGAAGAAGAACTGGAGCAATTATATCTGAAATGTCAGGATGTACTGACCATCAAGAATAGCGGGAGGATGCGACACGATCTAGAGGCACAATCTGATGAGCTTCAGAGGATCAAGCAGGAAAACGATTCACTCCGGGGACGACTGGTAGCGGTTGAGCAGCGGGAACTGAAGCGGCAGGAAGCCACTGCCATGCTTGACGCCGCTGTAACGCCGGATATGATGGCGGATATCATGGCTGAACTGAAAAGCCAGCGGGAGGAGATCTCCCTCCTTAAACACAACCGGTAAATCCTGCCTGCGCGCCGTACTCAGCCACCCCTCCACCAAAATTTTGTTACAGTCGATTCACCGGCGATAACAATAAATCCCTTTTTTGCATTGTTACAGACTGTAACAATTTGTTTTATTCTTGTTTATAGATAGATTATAATAATGTCCCGATTATCGAACGGAGCCCAATTTATGCGGGGTTACCCCACATGGTTATAAAGGAAAACAGTATAGGTAAATTATTGATTATGGCAAAAGTGGTTTTGTTCAATCAACGGGTTATCTCCGTTACGGCCTGTGCCCCAATGGCTCTACTTATGGCGGCCGATTTCCACGGGATAAGTCCGAGCGATGCCCTTAAAAGGGGCATTGAGGTATTGATTGCAGAAAAAGAAACCGGGGCAATCGCGGCCAAGCAATCCGCCCCGATTAGCAGTCCTAAAGGAGAGCCGGTATGAGTTCTATTCTCTCTCCTGAAAAACGTATTCCCGTCCTTGACCGGTCCGTCATTGACTCATTAGATGAGTACCACCGGGCGCTTTCAACCGTGTTGACTCGAAAAGGGTTGCTAAAAATCATCGATGATTCACCGACACCGGGAGGAAAGCTTTGAGGAAAGTTGTTCCCCCGGTAACCAGCCGGGAAAACAGGAGACACTGTGAGGGAGAACAAACCCCACAATACTCCTGTGCTAGTCACGTCTTAAACTTGTCTGAGGCATCGTTTTCAGAAGCCCAATCGCTTACAGGGGTCTCGAAGTTCCGTATTCGAGAGGTTCTCGCCGATCTGAACCGTCAGGTCCGGTATGGTCGGTTAACCCGGGTTGTCGTCCGGGGAATGCCATATTACACCCCGATAAATGAGGAGGTTGTTGCGCCATGACTGACGATCAACCGCAGCGGCACGGTGGGTATATCCCGGGGAAGATCCCCCCAAAGAAACACCCGTATGCTAAACGGATTTCGATGGCGGAACGGGAACTGCGGTGTCCCGGTTGTGGGGTACTCTGCGCAGATCCCCGAAGCTTAGAAATTCACATGCATTTTTGTCCTATTGTCGTCGAAAGGCGAAAAAAACAAAAACGCAAGATGGGTGGAGGTACGGAATGACGACGACTGATCCCTCATTAGAAAACCGGATCTGCCATAATGCCCGGGTTTCTGGGTTTTTGGAAGGATGCGGCGACCGTCCCAAATGTATTGGCCCTGATTGTTCCGAGTACGAGGGCTGTACCCTGAATCTCATCGTCAACGCACGACAGCTTGCATGGCTCAAAACGCATCCAAAATGCCGGAGCGTAAAGTGATGACAGTATACGTCACCGGAACCTTTCACCCGGAGAGAATGCGGATAAAATGGGTTTGCCCATTCTGCGGATATCAAAGACACACGCAAATCACGGTGCTCTACCGGGATATGCGGATCTATGTTTCCTGCGAAAAGTGCGGCAAGTCGTTCATGGTGTGTGTTGATACCAGGGGGAGAACGGAATGACCGCACCGTGCGATGGGAGTACGCCTTTGCCAGCGGCATGCGATGAGGTGAAAGGGCTACTTAAGATGTTCCCTAGCGGGGAGCCGGTCTATTCTGATCGTGATCTTAAACTTGTACGAGACTTTGAAACAGCGCACCCCGATTTTTTCCCGGCAGATACCCCGACCGGTAGGAAAATGGATTATATCAAAACGATCCGGTCAAAGCAGAACAACGACCAAATGCAAAAACAAGAACAATTCCGCAAGCTTGATGAAGCCACCGAGGCTGCACAAAACAAACGCGAGGCAGCAAAAAGTCAGGACGAACTACGAGAACAGGCAACAGAAATCCTCAGATCCGGTGATCCTCTCGTGGTCTTCCGGCAGGCGTTTTCCCTTAATCATTGTGGAGACGATGAGATATTGAGAGCCGTGATATATGCAACCATCCTCCAGTCGAGCCGGACCACAAAGGGATTGCAGATATTCATTACCGGCGATAGCGGATCGGGGAAAAGTAGCGCGGTTAAATCGGCAGTCCATCTCATCCCCCCGGAAAAGATAACGGAGGGGTCGTTCTCCGATAAAGCGTTCTTTATGAAACTGGCCGGTAAGAATAAGCCAGTTGTTTACCTGGACGACATCACCCTGTCCGATCCTCAGGTTGCAACCATCAAGCGGTCAATGACCAACTTTCAGAAGCTTACCGATCACCATACCATCATTGATCACAAACTCGTAGTCGAAACCATCCCGTCACGAACACTATGGCTCGGAAGTGCCGTTGGGGAGGCGGGGGACGACCAGTTAAAAAACCGTTACCTTTCACTGGGGATCCAGAACAGCCCGGAAAACGATCAGGAGTATTGTCGCTGGGAATTACAGCGCCGGAAAGAAGGACGCCCGGAAGATGCAGTTAACGATGACGTGATCCTGTCCCGTGCGATCCTCCAGCACATCGCCGATAAGGAGTTTGTTGTCATCGGACTTGACAAAATAGAGTTCGGGTACATGTCCGACAGGCGGCTTGTTAACATTCTCCTTGATCTCATGGAAGCGAACGCTGTTCTGTATTACCTCCAGCGGGAACATGAAGAAAAAGACGGCGTGATCTTTATCCACCCGGCCCCCGGGGATCTGGATTCGGCGCTCAATTTCAGTATGTTTAATTTCGTTGACAAGACTTCGCAGGGACGACTAACCAAAGCCGAGCGAGCCCTGGACGATGCGATTCAGGCACAGATCGGAGATCGAACAGAGCGGGAGTTTACGGAAGCGGCAATCGTTGATCTGTTCCAAAAATCCGTAACGCGGATCCGGACCCTACTCTATGGCAGAGATGGCACCGCACCAAACATCAAAGGTGGTCTCTGTGAGAAGTGCCCTTGGTATTCTCTGGATTCTGAGGCGGATACTCACAAAAATATTATCCGGGTGAAGAGGCACATCCACAAAGCCTTCGATCAGTTTGCAAGGGTAACACCATAAACACCAACCCCGCACCATGAAAACACCATGGGCCTCCGGCGTGAAAACACCATAAACACCATTTTTTCAAAAAGTGAGTGAAAGAAAAAATCTGCAAAAAATATTTTCGCTTTTTTACTCTTTCTTGTTATTATGGTGTTATTGGTGTTATTACCTCTGTACTGGATGGTGTTATTGATGGTGTTTTCATGGTGTTTTGTGGTGTAATCGGAACCGGTATCCTCCCAATCCGAAGGCTCGTTCACTCCGGTGCTTTCCAGATTCTAACGATTTTTCTATGGACAATGTGGCTTTTTCTCTTACCTCCGCGTCCTGAATTGTAATTAGAGCATAAATTGAGGCCGTGGATAATGTGCATAATTGCACATGATCATCGCAGAACTTTGATACGTTCTTAACCTTTGTCACTAAAAAGAGAGAAAGATTATTTTTCTTGCCGGAGATGATACCGCATCCCGACGGTATCGGGTATACCAATGTATGCAAGATCTCTATATTTTGGATATTTTTTCAGTCGCTCGTTTATTGCATGCATTACCAAGAACAAGGTGCGCGGCTTGCACCCCATATCCGCCCGTAGTTTTTCGATCTCTGCATCGATGATTGCCTTCTCTGTGGCCGTAGCCAATGGAGTAACTGCGCGTGCCGCGTTGATCATCATGTCACTTAGATCCACCCGAAAAAGTATATCCGCGTGTTCCGGGTCGAGTTTGTCGTCTCTGCTCATTTTTTACTCCACGGCCAGAAGCCGGTCGCTTGTGGGGTGGGCTGTTGTACCCTCACTTCCGATGATACGCGGTCACTCGTGGTCAGGAGTGAGGACACCCCGGACAACCCGCGCCCTTCCTGAACATCAATCCGAGAGACTTGTGTCGCCAAAACCATCATGAATTTAATGACTTTTGACTGTAGCTGCTGTTGCCGCCCCTGTGAGTTGGAGCGGTCGACAATATCCTCCCACCTCCTAACAATCATGCGCCCTTCATCGTTCGCCAAACCCGGGATCCGTGCAACCTGGGCGATCAGAGCGGTTGTTAGCGTGATTTTATCTTTGAATTCCTCTTGGCTCATCGGATGAGAGAATTCAAAGACGACGGATTGCACAACATCGGCAAGATTTCCCCGGCTGTAAAAATCGGGATGCCCTGCCGTTGCCGTCTGATTCATTGCTACCGCCCTGCCTGCGCGTTCGTCGGCTCTTTCCTGAGCGGTTTGTACCTGCTCCTGATAGGGTATTGGTGCATCACCGTATCCCATTTAGCTCACCGCCTTACGAGCCACGGACGCTTTAAACTCCGATTCTGAGAAATCACACAGCCCCAATTCCATAACGACGCGGGTAATAATACTCATCGCATCGTCGGTATACAAAGAAACCCCGGTCAAAGCGCCGGGATTACCAGCAAGAGCGAGACTATAGGCTTCGGCGGCTTTTCTCCAGAAGGATCGCGCACGTTCTAAAGATTCAAGCTGACGGATTACCCCTGCGCTTTTTGTCACTATCTCTTTGTCATCGGAAGTGAGGATATTGATTCGCTGTAAAAACTCGTTTGCTACGTCAGGCTGTTTTTTAGAAGTGTGGAAACCACAAGCGCGATCTATCGGTGCGTTTGCGACCAGATACGCCACACAATCTGCTAGCTCCTGCCAGAGCAACCGCGTAGCGTTTTTGTTTGTATCGGCGTTCTCCCGTATCCAAATTGAGAGATAGTCGATCAACGTCGGCACGTGTTGAATCCGTGCGTGTATATCGCCGGATATGATCGTCAGGTACAACCCTGAAATCATTTTCTTTAGTTTGCTGTCGTTTTCCATAGATTAAACTCCTAAAGACTAATTCACGCCGGATGCAATCGCCGTACGTTTTCCAAATGCTGGTCGGTATACCTTCGTACCGCTACGTGGTGCTGCCGGATGTGGAGACATGCCGCTGCATCGTGGGCACGCATAAGCATGACCGCCCGGGCATCCGCATTACGTGCGAACCAACACGCCCAGGTATCGTGTTCTCGTGGATTTGTAAACATGAAAATTACAATGTCGTCCACGTCTTAATTTTATTGAAAAACGATTTCACAACGGTTTTATCTATGTATTCCTTTCTGTATCATTTGAGGGAAGAAGGATGTCTAAAGAAGGCTGGGGTTTGGTAATTGTGGGTTTCATAATAGTAATTATCGGATTTGTTGTTTTATTCAATCCAACGCTAGGAGTTTGGAGTGGGATCCCCTTTTTGGTTGGTGGAATCTTTATTGTTGCCGGATTTAAAGAGTTGAGTTCAAATAATGGACAAGTGGGAAGAGGGAATTAATTCTTTTTATTAGCATCGGATAATTTCCGCGTAAGTCTCAAATTTTCAAATATTTCTCCCGCCAACAATAATGCAAAACCCAAAGGCGACATCCACAAATATTGAATGGCATTCGGATTTTCATACGCGATAAAACCAAAAATAACCAATACAAAAAGTCCGGCACCCATACAACCCAAATAGCAATACGATAATAGTTGTTCTGAGATATAATCCGTCATTTTATCTCACCGATAAACATCTCTGCACCCAGTACCGTGTTAATCCGGTTTCCCCGACTATACCCTCGACTCTCATCCCCTGCGCTTTCAATGCCTTAACCCGGTCCTTGTTCTCAATCACAACTGGCAGGCTCGCATAGTCCTTTATCCTGCCGTCGGTTTTCTTCTTCGGGTTAAGTTTCGCATCGACCTTTATTCGTGCATCCTCGATGAACTGATCGGTATTTTCTCGTCTCATCGTCTTGTATGCAACATTCAGTTTATCGGATGGTTTTTCGATAATCCATGTTTTGATCCGCTTGCCGTGCCACGTGAGATACTTTTTGTATTCCCCGTATTCGTTGTTTTCGAGATAGAAGAACTTAAAAAACGCCTGTCCTGTTGTAACGTCCTTGTACAGCATCTCGGCTCTATAATCAGTCATGCCCCGCGCCTGAACGTCGATATGATTCTTCATAATGAAATTGGCAACCAGGACACACCGATAGACCCGGCATATCTGGAGGATTGCATTTAGGTATTTGTTGATCGGGCTTTGGAAGTTACGGCTCCCCCATTGCGTCCCGGTATCATCCAGAAGGAAAACAGAGTTCTCCTGTTTAAGCGCGCCACTACTCAACAGATCAATGGCTCCCCGCTCGGTGATGCTCTTAATGTTATCGATGCCAAAGAACGCTGATGGGTCTTCGCCCTTGCCACGTATCCGGGCGATGTCCTCGGCTAGTCCCTCGCAGAAAGCTATAGACGACGTGCTTTTACCGGAACCCTTACGACCTACGAACGAGATAAAGGCGTCTGATTCTTCATAGGGGTTACAAACCCGGTGCGCGATCATCCACGCAAGTGTAGGGCATTTCGGGTATGCTTGTACAATACCGGCCATATCACGCCTCTATTTTTGAATCATTGACAGTGGGTTTTATCGGCGCGGGTTCTGTCTTTGCTTCTGCCGGTGGCACAAAGTCAGGTATCTCTAGGATTGCATCGCGGTATTGTTTGCTTGTAGCCGGGCCGGTAATATCGTAATGGATTAAATCAAATGAATTACACAGGAATTCGATCATGTGAGTAACGACAGTTAAACCGGCGTGTTGCTCGGCGTATGCTTCCTGTTCAGTGGACTTAAGCCCTTCCCGTACCGCATCCATGTCGTTGTGTATCCTGTCCCGTACCCCTTTATCGGGGATCATGTTGGTGAGCAGGACAATTTGGAGGTTGAACGCTTCTTTGTTAAGGCCACGGTCACCCTGATCCATCCATGTTCGCTGTAATGATCGCAGCGCATCGACATACAGAGATAAAAAAATTCCTTCGGGAGTCAATACCTGTTGGCTGTTTTGAATTGGTGAGAACGAATTATCGGACATTGCGGAAATTTCGACCGCGTCCACTTAAACCTATCAAGATTTTTTTATTGTTGCAAAGATTTTTGACAAATTTGGTTTTTCGTTAGATTACTAATGTTCCAAAAAATCAATTCGGCTCCATCACCATTCATCATCAAGCAAGAGAACCGCAGAAAAAGAGATTATTGGTATGGGTTGCCCGAGCCGTACGCGATTGACGGATTACCGAGGCCGGTACTGGGAACCCATGGGGTGTACTCGCGGTTGTGCCATGTCCAATAGGGGCGATAGTTGGATACTTCATATGCTGATTGATAAAGCGGCGTCACGGAGCCGACAATATACGCAGTGCCGGAAACACCGGTAACGGTCGCCGTGTATGATTGCTGCGGATTCAGGGAATTGCAGATATAAGCATCCGGCAAAATCAAAGCCTGCCCGGTGAACGTTATCGCTTGACTCCCAGTATTCCAGCACGATGTACTCAGTACTGTGAAGGTCAGCGAGGTCGGATATGATACTGGTGTTGGTGTCGGTATTGGCGTTGGCGTTGGTGTTGGTATTACCGCTTGTAGTTCTGCGATACCCGCCGCCCTCCCGGCGTTGTAGGTGTTTGCCTCGATATACACAAGGGAGGCTCCCACAAGAACGATCACGAGAATTACCCCGATGACTATCGCACCATACTTCATTGCCCTATCCACGTCGATAGTAATCACTCGCGGGTTCTTCTGCGCTGGTGCGGGATCCGCCGGTATTTGTGCTTTCTCTGCGTTTTGCCCCGATGCGGCATTCTCACGCTTCATCGCTTCCGCGATCTTGCTGTTGAGGATTTCTTCTAAGTCGACAGCCATCTTAACCACTCCATTAAAGATAGAGTGCATGAGTAACCATAGTTTAAAGAGTTTACTAATTTAACCTAATGCTATATGGTAGAAAACATAAACACTTCTCAAATGGCAGACCCGCTGCATATGGTCAAGATTTCCGAGAAAAATTATGATCGTTTGAAACGGTTCGGCTTTGCTGGCGAGTCTATTGATACAGCATTGACCCGGGCGTTGGATCTTGCCGAAAAACAAAAGAAATAAGCAATATGGCTTAATCACATCCCAGTTATCGCGCAAACCCGTCGAGAAACCGTCACAGATTGATTCTAGGGGCAGATCTCCCGGTTGATTGGTGGAAATATGGGCCAAATGAAAAGAGGGCCTATTTTGGGGCATGAGAACACATCACCGATCGTACACTTTCTTTCTCAGCCCTACTTTGAGAACGGAGATCAATAATTCCGTATCATCAATTTTTAAGACAGCGCGATAAGCTCCGACCCGCTGATGATACCAAGGATATCCTTCGCATCTTTCTGCCGTACGATACGGATCGTCTCCTATAGAGTTAACTTTATCAAAAATCCTCTGTGCAATGGATTTTGGCAGTTTCCACAGGTCTTTGTCTGCCGGGTCAGTCCAAAACACGGAATACTTCATTTAAATCCATGCATAACCCTTACTTCTTCCGAAGTGTAAACCCGACCCTGCCGGATAGCCTCTTCAGCTTCGGCAATGTCCATAAGGTCCTGCTCGTCCAGGTAAGCATCCGGATTATGGCATTTCCGTTTGACAAGCTCAGGCATAATACTGTACCATTCTCCATGGGGGATTATCAAACCTATGTTTGATCAATCCCTTTTAGTCCGGCAGCATGACCCGGCAGACTGGGCAGTACTGCCAGGGGATCGTGCTCCAGGATTGCTTACCTTCTCGTGTGATCTTGATGTGCGCCCGGTGCATGGCTCCGTGGCCGTTGGGGCATTGTCTGGATTTAGACTTCATAAAATAGTATACTATTTAGAGACAGAAAAGCCTTTTTACGGGTTCGGATTATACAATAATTAGAGGGATAGATATTATGAGTTCTCAAAAGTTGTCATCTTCCATAACAAAAACCCAGTTCAGTTACCTGTTTTTTATCGCCGGCCTGATCATGCTGATCATACCGGAGCTTAATGGCCTCGGATTCGTACCCTACGAGATCCGGCAATATTTCTCCGTGGTATTTTACCCGGGGATCGTTTGCGTGGTTATCGGGTACTGGCTGAGGTAAATAGTACAGGGCCGGGAAAAATACCGGACAAACTCAATTTTTCCTGATCCCGTATGGATT
>Ga0172381_10004959_pt1 | contig 13622 bp, 10 predicted proteins | sample Leawel6488metaG_FD_119754 | JGI IMG/M metagenome (GOLD analysis project Ga0172381, IMG submission 119754) | Leachate microbial communities from a municipal landfill in Southern Ontario, Canada - Leachate well 64-88 metaG | ecosystem: Engineered > Solid waste > Landfill > Unclassified | place... | reverse complement strand
ACCAGTTGATTGATTTTTTAAAAGAAAAATTTGCCAAAGAAATCGCTGATAAAAAATTAATTTTAATTCACGACGATATCTTAGATCTCAATTTCTCTTCTCTTTATACGAAATACGATATACAAAAGACAAGATACAAGGTCGTAGCCAATATCCCATATTATATTACTGGCCAAATCATCCGAAAATTTTTGAGTGAAGAAAAAATCCAACCGAGCCGAATGGTTTTGATGCTACAAAAAGAAGTGGCTAGACGCATTATCGGCAAAAACCCTTCGACTTCGCTCAGGGTGACAGACAAAGAAAGCCTACTTTCTTTGTCTGTCAAAGCTTATGGCACACCAAAATATGTTAAAACAATACCAGCTGGAGCCTTTGAACCAAAACCAAAAGTCGACTCGGCAATTTTATTGACTGAAAATATCTCCAGAAATTTTTTCAAAGAGATCTCTGAGGAAAAATTTTTTGCCACAATAAAAAAGGGTTTTGGCCAGAAACGCAAGCAACTAAAGGGGAATCTAGGGATTAAAGCTGAAGATTTAAAAACTTGTGACTTGCCAGAAAAAATTCGCGCCGAGGATTTAGATTTAGAAAAGTGGAATTGTTTAATTAAAATTTTAGATTCAAAAAATTAAAATAAAAAACAGTCGTGGGCCCGATCCTTTTAGCACTTCATTATTTAAAAAAACAAACTGTCTTATTGTTAAACTCATAAATCACCAATTGCCAACGGTCGTAGGGTTTTGGTAATCAAACATAGATAAAATATAAAACTAAAAAATATCAGTTCGCCTATCGGCCAGTCGAAAAATAATTCGACTGGACGTGCCAGTGAGCACTATTTTCTTGGTAGTAAATAGTGTTGCCTTGTCGATAGCAAGGGGTACTATCGCTACAACCGTAGCCAGAAGCACTGCCATTGGCGACTCGGTCATAACGTTGAATTTGAGTATCCAATTGGGCATAGCCGGCACCAGACCCTCGCTGGAGATCAAAACAATTTCCTTCACAACCATTATGATGGCCAGCCTCCGTTGATCCCGTCACGTCAACCTGGCAAGAGGGGCATTGTTCTTTAACACCGGCCGCGTCGTTAATGGCATTTTGACTCATCCCACCGACGCAAGTACAACGGCTATTGCTACAGTCTTGACAATTTCCACTCGAAGTAACATTGACCCCATCTTGAGCCAAAGCCTGACGGTTCTGGGCTTCATTTTGAAAAGTGTTTTTATCAGCATTGTTATTTGTTCCACCTCCATTTGAACCCGTTGTCGGTGTGGTTGGTGTCGAAGGCACCGTCGGGCCAGAGGGAGCACCGGGTAAACCAGAAAGACTAGAGGCAACCCCCAAGACACCAGAAGTCCCAACAATACTAATTAAAGGAGCCACCGCCCCACCAGGGCCAGCGGGGACGCAAAAGGGGATAAAGCCGACCCAACAGCTACTGACAGCGAGAGTATTGCCCAAAATCCAAGAACCAGGAGTAAGTTGAAAATAATTATACAAACGGCTAAAACCAACCTTAAAAATAAGATTCGGGGTTCCAGCGACTGGTAATTGTTGGATATAAAAGCTCATATCACCAGCCATCATATTACAGGTACAGGGAACAACCGCCACGATTCGGCCGCCAAAGGGAATTTGAGCTGAAGTTTTTGCTGGCCAACCCCAAATAACCAAAAAACAGCCTATAATAAGCCCAAAAATCTTCAGTTCGTCTATAAATTTAGTCATTAGGGCTTAAAATTAAGGTTAAAAATAGCCTGATTACTCACTCCTTTATCATTTTCAATTATTAAAGTAACTGGCAAAACACCGCTATCCTTCCAACTTTGGGGGTTAGCCCTAACTTGATCATAAATATCTTTAAATAAATTCATCGTAAAGGTTAATTTTTTGCCATCAGGAGAGGGAATATTATCAATCGTGCCATAAAATAGCCTTATTTTATTGGCAATTTGGGAAAAACCTTGGCCATAAATAGTAACAGCTGAACCATAAGCACCAGTCGTAGGCACAATTTTATCAATAACCGGAGCTTTTGACACAGAAACAATAGCTGAGGTTGAAAAACTAGAGGCAGAAACCGGTTTCATCCTCTCCGCTTCAGCTTTTAGATCAGCCACCGCATTATAAAAAACGACCGGTTTGAAAATTATTTTTTCTTTGACTTGAGTTTGTTGTTTTTTGTTTAACAGCAACTTAAGTTTCTCAATTTGCGCCTTAATATTTTTGATCTTTTTCCCCTGATTATTGTTCGAAATAGCTTCACCAATCATTGGCATTGATAGAAAAAAGCTGGTCAAAATAAAGAAGAAAGAGAGACTAACCAGCATTATTTTTAAAGACTTATTTAACATTTTTTTTCTTAACATAATTATAAACAAAAAAGGGTTGTTTATCCACTTTTTTTGTAGGTAAATCATGGATTAACATTGTATAATAAATGGGTAAGTGAGAAGACTGCCAAATAAAAAAGTGATTATTTTAGTGGTGGCACTATTTTTTGTTGTAGTTGCTGTTTTGTGGTATGTCGGTCATAAAAACAAACAAGATGTGGCAGAAAAACAACTTGCTTATTACGATAAACTTATCTCTGAACAAAAAAATCTTGATTCGGTTGTGACCGAAGCAACTCGGGGTAGCGATAGCTTAGAAACGCTCAAAGGTATCATCGTCCCAGCTTATCAGCCCCTAAAAGCCAGTACCTCAAGCCCTGAATCTTTAAAAAAATATGGTGAGGCTTTAGCAGAAGCGATGCTTCCCCTTAGTGAAAAACATGAAAATGAAAACCAGATAATGCTTCGAGCGCTAGACAACAAAGATGCTAGTGAGATAAAAAAATTAGTCAACTCAAGAGTTACTTATGAAGATGTCGTTATTAGTCTAAAGAAAATTGTTACCCCGGCCGAAGCTGACAAACAACAAAGAGAAATCGTCTACACCCTTAGTACAATTTCCCAAATTATTGCCAATATGGAAAAAGTGTTACAAGAGCCGGTTCTCGCCTTGCAAAGTGGTCAACTTCTAAACAAGCAGTACTCCAGACTTTATATAAATTTTGAAAATCTAAATAATTTTTTCAGAAACAAGGGAATTTCTTTTGCTGGCAGTAAAAAAGCACCCATTTATATCAACAATTAAATTTTGTCATTATGGTCGTCGATAAAAACAAAAAAAATAACAAAAATACTCAGTGGGTAGTTTTATTATTTGTCTTGTTTTTGTTTTTGGTTACTCCGACAAATCTTCTTTTTGCCGAAGCCGCTAGCACCGATACTTCTTTTTGGGGGACGATTACTGGTGGCCTTAGCAGTCTAGGTTCGACGCTCGGGATAACTCCGGCTGGCACGGGTGGGGCAACGGGTGGGACGAGCGCTGATCCGGCGATCAGTAAATTAAACAAACGTTCTGAGGCCGACGCCAAAGCGATCTCTAAAGCAATTAAAGCAACCGAGGATCTTCAAAAGAAAGATGCCGATGAATGTAAAGCTAGACAAAACGGTTCTGGCGCATCGTCTGGTAATAGTGGGACAAGTGGTCCTGGTGGGTCAAATGGAAGTGGAGGAACCGGTAACCGAGCATTAAGTCCAACTGGAAATGTAAACCCTGATGGCACAGTAGTAAATCCAAATCAACCAGGCAACCAAAATGATTATAATGATCCAGCCAACCCCGCTTATGGAAATATCGATGCAGAAACCAGACAGGCCGCGAAAAATGCCAAACAGGGTTATATTGATCGCGAAGGTAATACCAAAGTTGCCTACCAAGATTCCGACGGTGAAGCAATTGGTATTGGTCACAAAATAACCGGCAACGAGCCAAGTGATATTAAATCAGCTATTGATTCTGGCACCCCTTTAAACGACGAACAAATTAATCGTCTCTATGAGACCGACTATGCTGGGGCCCAAAAAGGAGCAATGGCCGCCGCTCAAAATCACGGTGTTGATTGGGATGGTTTAAGTGCTGACCGAAAAGCCGCCCTGACCGATATGACATACAATCTTGGTACTGGTGGTATCGATAATTTTAATAATATGTGGAATGGCGTGCGAACTGGAAATTGGCAACAAGCCAGTTATGAAGTCACCCACGATCTGGCTGGAGGAATAAATAAATACGCAACCCAAACGGGCAAGCGGGCCAAAGATAATGCCCAAACATTACTCACCGGCACAAGACTAGCCGACAATTGGCTTAATTCTGGTAAAAATTTATTAGCTGGCTTGTGGGAAAAAACTAAAATCGCTTTCACCCCCCAAAAAGCTCAAGCTGAAACAATGCTCGACTTTAGCGTTTTGTCTGGTTTAACAACTGATGGTTTGACCCAGCTTTTGACCACCATGGGAACTGAAGACCTTGTTTCTGTTACTCAGAACCTAACTGGCAATGAACTAGATAATGTTTTTACTCGTATCGCTAGTGGTAATGGTGGCTCAGCTTCAGTTACAGTAATTTTAGAAAAAATTCCTGGAAATATCCGGGGTGAGGCTTTGAGTCAAATGAGTAGTGGTCAACTTGGTGGCCTTTTTAGTGAATTAAGTACTAGGCAAACAAATGACATTTTAAGCAATATACCAAAACCCATCCTTGGCGGTGTTTTAGATCAAATGGATGGAGATGTTCTCTCTTTAACCCTCGGAAAAATCACCCCGGACTCCGCTGGCCGGTTATTGCAATATCTACCGAGCGGTACTTTTGGTAATATTGTTAATAAATTACCAGCCAATTTTGTCGGCACTTTAACTGGCGGGATGTCGAGTGACTTACTTGGCAATCTTCTAACCAACGCCCCGAGTGATATTGCCGGACAACTTCTTGGTGAGATGGGGGGTAATATTGCGGGACAAGTCTTAAGTGGAATGAGTGGAGACATCGCTGGACAATTATTAAACGGGATGGGTGGAGATTTGGCGGGTCAACTTCTCCAGGGTATGAGTGGTAATTTAGCTGGTCAATTGTTAAACGGGATGGGTGGAGATTTGGCGGGTCAATTATTAAACGGGATGGGTGGGGACATCGCCGGACAATTGCTTGGTGGACTTACCGGAGGATCAATGTCTACTCTTATTCAATCATTACCAACAACCGCCCTTAGTGCCCTAACCGGTAACGCGGCGGTAAGTGGTGCAATTCAAACGGTTATGGGCGGAGCCACTTCGGCTTTACAAACGGCCGTTGCTCCAGCTTTAAATGCGGTCGGAACAGCCCTAGGACCAGTCGGTAGTACCATTTTAAGCCCACTTACTAGTGCTGTCGCTGGGACAGTTGGCGGTGTGGTTGGGGGCGTCTTGGGCGGTTATGTTCCAGTCGTTGAGCAAAGTGGAAAATTAATGACCGCCACTCAAAATACTGATAAAACAACTAAAGAAATTAAAGATTTAGATATTCAAATTTGTACTCACTTAAAAGCCATCCAAAGAATTCAAACTCGAGCTGAGTTAAAAACGATGGTTCAAGATTATGATACCAAGGTTTATCGCTCAACGATTTTAGCTAATTATGCCAATGATATTTTGGGTGAAAAGGGAATGATTCAGACTGGTTACACTGACACCAAGGGAGCGGCGGCACCACTTTTTGTGGTAAATATTAATCAATACATCGGTGATAGTCGTGATGAAGCGAGGAATTTAGCAATGACGGCGATTGACTCCACCGTGAATGATGTAACCAAAGATGAATTGGTAAAAACCCTTAATCAGGATGAAGAAAATAACACTTTTGTCTATCAAATTACTCCGACTTTAACAAAAGATGAATTAGATAAGTATAAGAACAATTACAAACAGACAAGTGGGGCAAGCGCCAACCAAACAACCGCTCTACTTGATCTACCAATTATTGGCTGGGTAACAAAGCCCTTAGCCAAAATCTTTGGTGGAACAAGTTATGCCGCCGACGTAATTCAGCCAGAAAACTTATTAAGCGCAGAGGAACGCGGAGCAATTTGGTTGAAATTACTTGAGCCAAAAAATAATCGCTATGGTTCTTACCTTATCGCGACCGATGCAATAAACGAGATGAAAGACACGGCCGAGCAAGATGCTCGAGACAAGGCAAATTGGGGCCAAGGTTTTGTTGATGTTCGAAAATGTAAAGAATGGGTCGGCAAAGACCCAAACAAAGCCTGCAAGACTTGGGAAACAATCACCCCGCCATCAATTGTTAAGGATGCCGCCAGTGCGGCCGCCAATAGCAAACTTGACCAGTATATTAATTCGGCTGATGAAAAAGGTTCCGTGGGCGCCGGAAACGAACCGACCGCCGCCGAAGCCTATAATTTCAAACCAACTCCTGGTAGTGGCGGGGCTGAAGGCCCAGCCTTGAAACCAAAAGTTGAGGCCAGCACTGAGCAAAAAGCATCGGGGGCCGATAAACCGGCCTCAACCGCCAGTACAATAAGTGGCGCCGATACTAAGGGTCCAGCCACCACGGGTGGCCAAACCGGAACAACCGGAAATACTGACGGGGCGACGGCCACCGGTACCGGTTTTGATATGAGTAAGCTTACCCAAATGTTAAACAGTCTCCTTTCTAATAATCAAGGTTCGATGAATCAATCAAGTGCCGATCTTTGGGCGCTACTCAAACCGTTTATTGATGCCTTAATCAGCCTCTTTAATAATACAACTGCCAACCAAGGGACAAAACCGGGAATTTACTTCAAGCAATCATCACCAAGTCTCACTGAAATAATAAATGGTACCAAAGAAAATAAAACAACAATTATTTGGACCTCCCCAAATGCCACCGACTGTAAAGCGAAAAACAATTGGCTTAGCGGTAATACTATCGTTAAAAAAGTAGGGGATTCACTCACCAAATCAAGTCTGATTAAAGTTGATTTACCCCTGATTGTCGCGACCGCCAAACTTACAAAAACCTCAAGTGGCGCCGTCACTGAAATTGGCCCAACAAAAACCACTAATGATCAAAAAACTGCCGAGACCATATCTTTCGCCCTCTCCAGTAATGATGTTATTATTGGTGATATTTTTACCCTAACAATTGGTGATAAAAATATTTCCTATACCGCCAAAACAACCAGCACGAGTGAAGTCATTTCGGGGCTAGTGGCTCAAATGATGACTTTTTCAGACGACAATCTTAGCCAGACCCCCAATAATTTATTGGTCACACCAAAAATTGATTACACCATTACTTGTACAAATACCAAAGGTAGTACCGATGGAGTAATTTCGATTTCGAGATAAATTTTAAATTAATTAAATGAGTTTCAACTTTAAAAAAATATCTATCCTTCTTGCCGTAATGGTGTTTTTTATCATTCCAACTATTACTTTAGCTTACTTTGAACGATCTAATATGCCAAATATGAGTGATGCTGAATGGACCAATTTTGTACAACAAGAGATTGCGAGGGATCAGACAGCTATCGAATTTGATAAAACTCAAATCCCACCATTGCAACTAGCTCTCGACAAAGCAAAAGCAGAGCTTGCTAAAGTACAAGCCGACTATGAAATAACTCAAGCAAATTGGAGCGGGGGACTACTTTGTAGCCCTCTTCCGGGGCAACCCTGCGTAACAAAAAGCCACGTTGACGAGGCTCAGGCTGTTGTTAATAAAGCTAAAGAGCCAATAGATTACCTAAAGACCGATATTGCTATGAAGCTGGATGAAATTGCTAATTATAAAAACTCCTTAAACCCAACCCCGGAAAACCAGCAAGCAGTACAAGAGGCTCAACAAAATGTAAACAATGCCGCACGAGAAAATCTAAGAACTGTTCAAGCTGATCCGCTATCAGCTCAATCAACGAGAAATTCTGGTTCTTGCAGTCTTATTCATTTTAATTTTGGAAATTGTTTTTTGGAAGGATTCTCTTGGGTTGGTACCATCATAACTTATGTCTTTGGCTCGGTTCTCTGGCTCGCTGGCTATCTTTTTGATTTATCCGTTTATATTTCAATCACTTCATTTCATTCTTGGATAACAATTCCGGGCGTTGAGAAAGCTTGGACAGTTCTTCGTGACTTCGCCAACCTTTGTTTCATTTTTATCCTCCTTTATATTGCCTTTGGCACAATTATTGACTACAAAGGAATTGCCAATAAAGCCCAAGGAATGATTGTGAATGTTATTATTATTGCTTTGTTGGTAAATTTCAGTGGCTTCTTCACTCGTGTCGTTATCGATGCTTCAAATGTTATTGCCTACGAGTTTTATACAAAAACTGGTGGCTACGATCCAGGGAAAAATGGTGTTGGTTTAAATAATATTGGCTCAACCCTAGTCGGTAAATTGGGTTTACAAGAATATATCACAAAACCAGACAGTAATAGCGCCCCAGCGCCGACAATTCAACATTTAAGTTTTCTTGGTATTATCACTCAAACCTTTGGTAATATTGTTGTTATTTTGATGACCTCTTTTATTTTATTGACAGCCTCAATTCTTTTTATGATCAGAACGATTACTTTAATTTTTGTCTATGTTCTTTCGCCCGTTGCTTTTGTGTCTTATATCATCCCTGGAAAATTTAATTATTTCCAACCTTGGCTAGACAAATTAATCAAACAATCATTCTTTGCTCCAGGTTTCCTTGTTCCACTCTATTTGGTGTATCAATTATTTGATAAGGGAAGCATCGCAGCCTTGGTGCCTAGCCAAACAGGCAATGTTGCTGGTGGAACTTTATCCCTCATCGTCTTTGATGTTGTCGTTTTAGGGATGCTTACGGGTTGTATTTTTATTGGTAACGCCATTGGAGCGATGGGTATGGCAGTGGCCCAGAAATATGCGGGGTTAGGAACAAAAGGATTGACAAAGGCGGTTGGCAGAGCTCCTTCTTTAGTAAATAGAGGTCTTGGACAAACGGGGGCCGCCTTAACAAGAGCAGGATCGTCTATTTATGCACGAGGAGCTGGTAATGCTTCATTAACAGGTCGAGCGCTTCGAAGAGTTGGGATGGGAGTTGCTGTCACTGGAGGACGAGCTGGCCAGGTTAGCCGTGCAGTTACCAAAGGAAGTGCTGCGGTTAGTGGCGTGGCTAAGGCCTTGGGCGAGAGTGCGGTGGTTAAAACAATCGAAAAAACAAGTATTGGGAAAAGTCTTACTGGCGCGATCAAAAATCCACTCCTCACAACCAGCGATTTGATCGGCACCGCGGCCTCTTTTGGTGGAGTTGCGGGTGTAAATATCCTTGGTAATACTAGAGAAGAAAGAGCGGCGGCTGCAAAAAGTGCCAAGGAACAAGCCGATAAAGATCGCATTTCTGAATACGAGGCAGCTTTGAATTCAGCGACACCAACAACCGCCCAAGCGATAGTAACAGGCATTCCCAAGGAATATATCATTAAAATTAAACCAGAAACACTTGTGCTACCAAATGTTTCTGTCTTTCTTACTCATGGACAGTTAGGTGCTATTGATAGAGCAAATATGCTAAGTCCGGCTCAAGAATTAACAATTAAAACAGCAATATTAAGACATCCTCAGCCGACCCCGCCTCTTTCTGGTTATGTTTATATGACTGGACCAAACGCTGCCAATTGGGGTTAATTAACCATTAAAAAATATGTCTTACAATTTTACAAAAGAACAAATTAAAAAGGCCTATGATCTTTTACCTGTTGATGTCCAAGAATTTTATTCAGCTGAGGAAACTTCGGTAAATATTTACAATATTGGAACTAAGTACGGTCTTCACGTTGATGCTCTTGGAAAAATGGGGGAGTTGGTGGGCCTGGCCATTACTGGCTTGGTCCCATTAATTGATTTCAATAAAGAGCTAATTAGCCGTACGGGTGTCGCCCCAGATGTCGCCAACCTAATCATTTACGACTTAAACCAAGAAGTCTTCGGGCCAATTCGTGAAGCGATGCTGGCCATGGTGAAGCAAAAAGTGGAAGCCGAAACCGCCAGCCGAAATCCAAAACCATCGGAACCCACCGCCATGAATATAAAAACCGACCGAGCCCCAGCAATCTCAAGTACCCCAGAAATAAAATCGACAAATCCTAGCAATATTTTTAGTGTCCCCAAAGTAGAAGTTGATGTAAAGGCCGGAGTAAGCGATAATGTAGTAGTAGAAGGAGATAAAATTCGCGTTGATCCTTATCACGAGCCAATCAATTAGAAAGTAGTAAGTAGTAGAGTAGTATAAGTAATAAGTAAGAACTAGTATAAAAACAAAAAACTCATGCCCGTCAAATCTACAAGCTACCAGCTAAAAGCCAAAACCTAACAATATGCAGTTTCAGGTACCACAATTTATTGAGATGGAGGACAAAATCTTTGGCCCCCTAACTTTCAAACAATTCCTTTACTTGGTCGGGGGAGTGGCTCTATCTTTCATTTTGTATGTCTATTTGGGTTTCTGGCTTGCTCTTATTCCGATGCTTCTGATTATGGGTTTAGTCTTCGCGCTAGCTTTTTTTAAGTATAATGGACGAAACTTTATTTATTTTGTTGAGGCCATTCTACGCTATACGATGACCAAAAAATTATATATTTGGAAACAAGACAAGAAAACAAATACTCAAACAGCGAGGCCGATTCAGGTTGTCGACCAAAGTAACCCCAATATCCCAAAATTATCAAAGAGTAAATTAGAAGAATTGACTTGGAGTTTAGATATTAGAGATAAATCACCAGAAGAAAATGGCCAACAATAGTTCCCCAACTCAAGATTTTGTACCAGTTAAGGAAATCCGCAACGGTGTTCTTATTTTGAAAGATGGTTCAATGCGCGTAATTTTGATTATTTCTTCCTTGAATTTTGGCCTTAAGTCAGATGATGAAAAAATGGCCATTATCGAAGCTTACCGAAATTTTTTGAATTCTTTAGACTTTACTCTTCAAATTTTTATTCGCTCAATTCGTCTAGATATCAAACCATATCTCAAAACACTGGAAGAGCAATTGGCTAATCAAAATAACGACCTCCTAAAAATTCAGATCAAAGAATATATTGAATTTATTAAATTCTTTACTGAAAACAACGATGTTATGACTAAAAATTTTTTCGTTGTGGTGTCTTATCTCCCGGCAATTGTTGGTGCCAAAAGTGGCGGTCTTCTGGCTAAGGGTCTATCAGTTCTAAATCTCGGTCAAAAAAATGAAGAAACCCCGACGGCCGATACTGATTTTGATGAAAATGTTTATCAATTAAATCAACGAGTGGCGGTGGTTCAAAATGGTTTAGGGCGTGTTGGCTTACGATCAGAGATTCTTGGGACAGAAGAGCTCGTCGAATTATTCTTTAAGATATTCAACCCGGGTGAAGATAGCGCCCCTTCCGTCGAAATCACTGAGGACAAATTAGCCCCAATTCCACAAAGACAAATAATGTAAAATATGCAATTACCTTTTTTCAAAAAACAAGAAAATAAAGAACTTCTCCCTGTTTTGCCTCAGGATATTTATCGTGGTGGTATTTTGGAGCTAAAAGATATTATTGCGCCATCCGCCTTAAGAATTACCCCGAAAAGTTTAAATCTCGGTGAAAAAATTGCTCGCACCATGTTTGTTATTTCTTACCCCCGTTTTCTACAAGAAGAATGGATGTCACCAATTATTAATCTTGATAAAGTCTTTGATATTTCAATTTTTATTCACCCACTCGAAACTACCACTGCTCTTCGGACCTTACAGAAAAAAATCGCCGAAGTTGAAAGCCAAATCCGTGTCCGTGAAGAAAAAGGAATGGTGCGTGATCCCCAGCTCGATACCGCTCAGGAAAATATTGAAAATCTCCGCACCAGCCTCCAACAAGCTACTGAAAAAATATTTAATGTTGGTCTTTATTTAACCGTTTATGGGCGTGACGAGGGTGAGCTTGAAAAAACTGAGGCTGAAATAAAAGGAATTCTTGACGCAAAACTTATTTATTTAAAAACAGCAATCTTCCAACAAGAAGATGGTTTCAAGAGTGTTATTCCCTTTTCGACTGATTTTCTTAACGTTAATACTCAGTTAAACTCAGAACCGTTGTCTAGTATTTTTCCCTTTGTTTCTTTTGATCTAACTTCAAACAAAGGTATCCTTTATGGTCAAAACATGCACAACTCATCATTAGTTATTTTTGATCGTTTTTCTTTGGAAAACTACAACTCCGTTATTTTTGCTAAGTCTGGTTCTGGTAAGTCTTACACGACCAAACTAGAAATTTTGCGTAGCTTAATGTTTGACATTGATGTTATTGTGATTGACCCAGAACGAGAATACAAATTTTTAGCCGAAGCGGTCGGTGGGCGATATTTTAATATCTCTCTTACCTCCGAACACCATATTAACCCTTTTGATTTACCGTTTCCCAGAGAAGATGAATCCCCAAACGATGTTCTCCGATCAAATATTATCAATTTGGTTGGCCTTTTCCGAATCATGCTCGGTGGACTAACCCCCGAGGAGGACTCCTTGATTGATAGCGCGATCACCGAAACTTATGCCCTAAAAGATATCACGCCTGATTCTGATTTCTCCAATAAAACCGCGCCACTACTTTCCGATCTTGAATTAGTCTTGGCCGGAACCGAAGGCGCTGAATCACTAACCCAACGTTTACTTAAATATACCCAAGGTACCTGGGAGGGCTTCTTGAATAAACCAACCAATGTTGATATTAACAAAAAATTTGTCGTCTTTTGTATTCGAGATATGGAAGATGAATTGAAGCCGGTGGCAATGTATATCGTTATTCATCATATTTGGAATGCGATTAGGCGGAATTTAAAAAAGCGGCTACTGGTTGTCGATGAAGCTTGGTGGATGATGAAATCCCAAGACACCGCCTCATTCTTATTTTCCCTCGTCAAACGAGGCCGAAAATACTATCTCGGCGTTGCGACCATTACTCAAGACGTCAATGATTTTATGAAATCTGAATACGGAATGGCAATTATTACCAACTCTTCGATTCAATTACTCTTCAAACAATCACCAGCTTCGATTGAAGTTGTCCAAAAAACCTTCGAGCTGACTGATGAGGAAAAATATTTTCTCCTCGAAGCCCCGGTGGGTAATGGTATTTTCTTTGCCGGACTAAAACGCGTTGAATTGAAAGTTATTTCCTCTTATACGGAAAATCAAATTATTACTTCAGACCCGTCCCAACTCCTCGCCATCAAAAAAGCCAAAGAAGAATTGAGGACAATGGAGCAAAATAATGGACAAAGTAGCTAAACCAAAGACAAAAATTGGCTTTATCCAGGCTTTTTTTATGGTCGGGACAGCGGTCATTTTTGATTTAATCAAAATTGGAATTGAACTTATCAGCGCTGGTTTTTTGGGTTGGTTTTTAAACCCCATCGTCAGTTTTATTGCTTCAATGACATTTTTTGCTTGGTTTACTTTAAGTGGAGTCAGCTTTATCAAGCCAGGAAAACTAATCGCCATGGGTGGTACTACCCTTGTTGGTTTTATTCCCTGGATTGATGACTTACCAATTTGGGTTACCGGTGTTATAATTACCTTAGCGATGGTTTATGCTGAAGATATCGTCGCTTTAGTGTCGCCGGAAACAGCTAAATCTTTAGCCACGGCCTTAAATAAAATAAGTGGCAGTAAGTTAACCAAAGCAAGTGCCTGATGAAAAAATCTTTTTTAATTACAACTTTATCTATATTCTTTTTGCTAATCTTTTT
>Ga0172381_10004958_pt1 | contig 13625 bp, 12 predicted proteins | sample Leawel6488metaG_FD_119754 | JGI IMG/M metagenome (GOLD analysis project Ga0172381, IMG submission 119754) | Leachate microbial communities from a municipal landfill in Southern Ontario, Canada - Leachate well 64-88 metaG | ecosystem: Engineered > Solid waste > Landfill > Unclassified | place... | reverse complement strand
CTGCCCGATCAGTTTCCGGAGCATGCAGGGTGTCACAAATCTGCCGCTCATGGCATGGATCGTTCTCCTCCCGGTATCCGGATCCGTCTCGAATGCCAGGATAAAACCCTTGCTCTCTGCCAGTGCAGTTTCCAGCAGTCCAGGCAGCAGGTCGGCCAGCGGTCTGCTGCGCCCGGCCCTGCGCTTCTTTGACGGTGCCATACGGGAAGATAACCGGCTGCCGGGTGATAATGCTTGTGTGAACGGACAGATCAGATGGGATACGACAGAGCGGACTCCGACTATCAACACATCCCTTTGCAGCAGGTGTCCCGGTTGAGGCATGACAGGAATGCAGTTCCCTCACGGGGGGAGAATCAGCACTATTTTTATATCCTGCTATCAACGCGTTTTGACCGGCAATGGTAAAATCAGGCATACTTATGGGAGATCAGGATGCATATGTCTGCGTGAAGACGGTCCCTTTTATTTCCCTCGTTGTCCTTCTGGCATTGCTGCTCCTCGCTGCCGGATGTACCCAGCCCTCATCCCCGGCCGTTCCGGCAACGGTGGCTGCAACCGTCACGGTATCCCCGGAGAATACCGGTTTTGCCAATGTTACAACCAATGAGACGATGGTCGCTTTTGTCAGCGAAGCACTCGATTACGCAAAGATCCATGGCAAAGAGAAAGCCCTTTCAGAATTCAACAACCCGAATGGTTCGTTTATCAGAGGCGAACTCTACATCTATGCCTATGATTTCAACGGCACAACCCTCGCCCATCCGATCAACCGGGAAGCCGTCGGGAAAAAACGTGAGGGCGCCAATGGCATTTTTGTTACGGAGATGGGTAACGTCGTCAGGAACGGGAGCGGATTTTACCCGTTTGTCTATATCAACCCCGCCCACAACCGGACCCTTGAAACAAAACTGGGATATGGGGTGAAGGCTGGCGGGGACTGGTGGCTTGGTTCCGGGATATACACGGGGCCCGTTGAACCCGCCGTTGCATCATCGCCAAAATCTCCTTCGACTTCATTGGAGATCAAGGACTTTGTGGATACTGCCGCAGCCTACGCCCGGAAAAACGGGAAGGCTGCCGCACTCACTGCATTCTCCGACCGATCCGGCCCGTTAGTCGTCGGCGATGTCTACATCTACGCGCTCGATTATTCCGGCCATGCCCTTGCCCTGCTTTACCAGCCACAGCTGGTGGGCACCAGTTTCTATAACCTGCAGGACAATTCCGGCAGGAATTACACCCGGACCGAGATCCAGCTGGCAAAGAACGGCGGGGGATATCTCCTGTACCAGTACCCGGATCCCTCGGAAAACTTCACCGTGAAATACAAGATCAGTTATGTGCGCCCGGTCGATGACACGTACTGGATAGGCGCCGGCATCTATACCCGGGAGGACGTGCTCATCGATTCAGAACTCCGGCAGTTTGTTGCAGATGCAAAGACCTATGCGAAGACCAACGGGAAAGAGAAGGCACTTGCCGAATTCAATAACCCGAACGGCTCGTTTGTCAAAAACGGGCTCTCCATCTTTGCCGACGATTACAACGGAACGGTGCTTGCATGGCCGTACCGCCCCGACCTTGTCGGCACAAACATGTACAATGCAACCGATAGTATGGGAACGCACTATATCCAGAATATCCTCAATGGTGCCCGTACCGGTAACGGGATGGTCGAGTATTACCCGGAGAACCCGGCATCCAACACCACCCGGCTCAAGATCAGTTACGTGACAGATGTTGACGGGACATGGATGCTCGGCGCAGGCCGGTACATGGAGCCAGGCACGGTCAACCTGCGGGGATAAACATCCACCATCATACCAGGAAAATTTCCATGAACAGAAACTATCTCATTTTTGGAATCATTGGCGCAGCAGTGATTATGCTGGCGGCAATCATTGCAGCAGGTACGATGCCGCACGAACCGGCGAACCCGTTGCTCTACATCGTGTATGCATCGGAGAAAGGTGACCAGTCGTATACCGACAGTGCGTACCTGGGTCTCCTGGAAGCACAAAAGGACATGTCATTTTCCCCAAGGGAGTTTGCGCTTTCTGAAAGTGAAACGATTCCGGGAATTCTTGCAAATGCCAGCGGGTCGGACAGACCCGGCCTTATCATAACGATCGGTTTCCAGTATGCAAACTATACCGAGCAGCTCGCACATGCCAACCCGGATATCCGGTTCCTTGCCATTGACATGTCGGGGATCGGATCGGACAATGTCCGGGCATACGAGATCACTTCCTATGGTGACAGTTACCTGGCCGGTGTTCTTGCGGCATCGGCGACAAAGACCGGGAAGGTCGGGATCATCATGGGGATGAAGACGGAACTGCTCGATGCGTTCCTGCAGGGTTACAAGGCCGGTGCCCGTGCTGTCAACTCATCGATCACGGTTGACTACGCATATGTGCAGCAGGATTCCCCGGACGGGTTTCGGGATCCGTTGCAGGCTGGCCGGATTGCCGAGGGAATGTACCGCAATGGAACTGATGTGATTTACACGTGTGCCGGGGCTTCCAATCTGGGGATGTTTGATGCAGCTAACACCACCCCGGGGCGATATGTCATCGGCACGGACTCCGACCAGTCCCCGCTTGGCCCGGATTTCGTGCTTGCGTCCGCGATAAAACGGGTGGACCGGGTCGTGTATACCGGCATTGCGGAATATCTTGACAGGTCATACTCCGGTGGTGAACAGGTCACCGGGCTCAAAGAAGGCGCAACCGGTATTGTGTACAACCCGAAATTTGCATTCTATAATGAGACGGTCAGTGCATGGGAAGGAAAAGCAGAGGAGGGTGAGGCACAGTATCTCCTGTCCCGTTCAATGCCGATGCCGGAATGATCCCCGGCCTGTTTTTTTCTTTTTCCTCCGGCATTCCGGGTGGTTAACGATTCCCTGCCGGGACAGGGTCATTTTCTTTTTTTGTAACATGTGGTAAGAATCTCCCCAACGTCAAATCTCCCCAACGTCAAATCTCCCCAACGTCAAGACCCGGTGTCCACGACACTCATATATGTGTATGTGAGTTCGGGACTGGCGATTCCGGAGAACCGGTTGCTTCATCTTTTGGAAAGCAACCCATGAATCATTTAAAAATGGATTGTGAAAGCAGGGATTTGAGAGATCCCGCTTCCATTGCGCGATGTCTTATACAAACTACACCAGATTGCCCGGCGCCACCGGAACTGCCGTTACGGTCATACTCGAGGACCATAACCATGCAACAAGAAGAATGATGATGATGAGCGGGATTATCACCGCAATGGCAACAGCAAGAATTGCCTTACCGGTACTGAGTTCCTGGAGTTCGCGGATTCCAAGAATGCCAAGGGCCAGTGACCAGAGTGAGAAGATAATGCCGATGAAAGGGATCCATCCAAGAAGCAGGCGGGGCGTGCTCCCGTAGATCATCGCGTTCACGGTCTGCATGATTCCCTTGCGGCCGCCAAGGATATACACCCACAGGTGGAGCCATGCGGCAAAGATGAGCGTTGCGATACACCCGCCGACCAGCATCATGAAGAATACCATGATTGGGAGTGCAAGTCCAAACGGATTGGTGGCGTACATCGGAATAACCGCCATCCCGAGAACAGCTACCAGTGCTGACAGAATTGCATTGATCAGGAGAAGTGCGCCGAAATAGGTGAACACCGCGTTTAGTTCATCGGTCTTCGATTGCCGGAATGTCTCAACAGGATCCAGGAGGAATCCTTTCACTTTGGTGACCAGAGTGTCTATCATTATATTCACTATGTGTCGTCAATGAAATAAAACGTGGGTCAGTGCGATAAATAAAGGAATTTGCGGGGCGGTCAATTCACATAAAAAACTGTTGAGCGAGGACGATAGGGAAGATCCGTTGAAGAGCGGATTGCCCGGAGATCCCGGAACTGCTGTCACGGTTATAACCGGGCAGCCATCTTTAACCTCTTGTTCTGATCTGGCACCGTATTGTTCAGCAGGGGCTCACCGGATACCGGCATTTATGTCAGAGATTCCCTTCATTTCAGAGTACCTCCAAAATAACCGCTGTGCGGGCTCCGATTTCCGGTTTTCCTGGGATCAGAGGGAGTAATTCCCGTAAATGAGACAGTAATTCATCTATTTCCGGTCATTTTTACGTCTGAACGCATGAGACGCTATTTAGGGGTATTTGGTCAGCGAAAACGGAAGGGGGACGGGTTTCAGGTCGTCCCGACATATTTTCCTTGAACCGGATGATTCTATGACCATTTTAGTGGGGAACGCCGGTTTTACGTCGGAGTGACCAATAATGCCTCTCAACCATGCCCGTATAATTTTATAAGATTTGTTTGGAAATGGAGGTTGTAATGCGCCCGGATTTGAAGGGTTGCAGGATCCATAAAATGTGTTTTTCCTGGTGGCTATTGTAAAATTATTCCGGTAATCCAGCGGCATCGCAATGCGGGGGATGTCTATGCGGCGGGGGCAGAGCCGAAGGTGGAGCCCCCAAGAGTCACATATTAAGAGTACCGGTAGTTACGGTCTCCAGGATCAGCATGAGGATATGAATGGTCATGAACTCTGCAACAAGGAAACAGATAGGTACGCTGCAGAATTGCGATGAACATTTTATTCATTCGCACACCCGGATGAAGCACGATCCGGAGAATCAAACCCAAATAAAAAGTGCTGCTATGGGGATTCGAACCCCAGTCGCGGGCGTGAAAGGCCCGCATGATTGGCCGGACTACACTATAGCAGCAAACTGCCTATTTACTTTCACGGCACGTCATAAATAGATTATGGAGGATGCAAGGCCGGCAGTTCCTCCGGATCTCATGATTACGGGGTGAATGATCCCGGGAAAATCGCAGAAGCATCCCCGCATCTTTTTTCAGAAGGGGGGGTATCCGGCAGACCCCCCCTCCATTATTTTTTCAAATCGATCATACCCCCCCTTATCGGATTCGGGTAGCCCGACTGCCACTTCTTCCGTCGGGAGAAACACAAAACTATTGCCCATTCTGTTGTGCAATACCTGTGCAATACCATTTTTGAGAAGGGGGGTATGCGGTATACCCCCCCTCCATTGTTTTTTAAATTCGTGCAGACCCCCCCACCCTGCCGGCATCTGGCCGGATCATCCCCCCGCCCCTGTGGGAAATTCCGGCAACCGGATCAGTATCCGGTAACCTCCCGTACTGAATTTAACGTCTGTGATTGTGTGCTGCTCTCCCACGGGTTATAAAAAAAGGCCCGGTATATTCCCAGTGGGAGGGGGGGTATACCGCATACCCCCCTCCTTCATGAAGGGTAGGGATGCGTCCATCAACAATGGAATGGCCATGTCCATACCAGAAAATTCTGTATGAAGATAGCAAAGTTGTGACTGCCTCGAAACGTGTACCATCATTTCAGTATTCGCAAATACGTTCAGTGCAATGCACCATAATTCTCCCGTTCAGTGACAGGGAGAATAAATAAGAATCATATTTTCTGAAAAGGGACTAAAAAATTATTTTTTATTGATCGGGTATCCTTCCTTTGCTGTAACTGCCTTGTATGCGGATGCAAGCTGCCGGAATATCGGCCCGGGCTTTCCCGAACCGATGATCCGCCCGTCAACCCAAGTAATGGGGGCAACTTCGGCCGCGGTGCCGGAGCAGAGCAGTTCATCGGCAGTGTACAGGTCGAAGTACCCGAGGTTCTGCTCGCGAACGGTGATGCCCAGCGATTTGGCAATCTCAAGGACAACAAGACGGGTGACGCCCCGGAGGTTGTTGATCGTTGGCGGCGTGATGATCTCGCCGTTCTTGATAATATAGAGGTTGTCGCCGGAACCTTCCGAGAGGTACCCGTTGGTGTCGAAGAAGATCGCCTCATCGCCGCCCTTGTAGTTCGCCTCGATCTTGGCAAGGATGTTGTTGAGGTAGTTGAGGCTCTTGACATTCGGGGGAAGGCATTCCGCCGGGTTGCGGCGGACCGAGACCGTGATGGCCTTGAGGCCCTTCTCGTACAGGTCGCCGTACATTGCACCCCATGAAACAGCAATGACGAGAGCGGATGCTTTCTTGCACTTTCGCGGGTCAAGCCCGAGGTCGCCGACTCCCCGGGTAATGATCGGGCGGATATAGGCATCAGTCAGATTGTTCCTGCGCAGCGTCTCGCAGATCGCGTCAGCCATCTCCTCTTTTGTGATAGGCGGCGTGATATCGATAGTCTTTGCCGAATCATAGAGCCGGTCGAGATGCTCCTGCAACCGGAAGATTCTCCCGTTGTAGGCACGGATGCCCTCGAATGCCCCGTCGCCATAGAGGAACCCGTGGTCGAAGACCGAGATCTTTGCCTGGTCCTCCGGCAGGTATTTTCCATCAAGATAAATAATCATGAAATTGTTATAGGGGGTTTCTAGGTTTTGTAGTTTTTTCTTTTGCTCATAAGGTCGGGGTACTAATATTGATATACATGACGGGAATTATTTCACAATACAATGAACAGCATGGGCAGAGGGACGGTGTGATGGTATGCCGGAGAAAAAGGCGGGGTTGATTGAAGGGGCAACAGTCGAGGAATCCGGTTCCGTTGATCTTTTCAAGACGGTATTCGAGCGGATACAGACAGCGATCCTGGTCATTGATCCAGCCGCCCACCGTATCGTTGATGTCAATCCGCTGATGGAATCCCTCACCGGCTTTAGCCGGGACCAGCTCCTTGGCAGTACCTGCCACGGTTTCGTCTGTCCTGCCAGGTTTGGCGAATGCCCGGTCACCGATCTCCACCGGGACACCCTGAATATAGAGCGCGAGATCATCAATGCGAACGGAAAACGAGTTCCTGTTTTAAAGACCGTGGCAAAGGCAGAGATTGACGGCAGGGAGTACCTGGTCGAGAGCTTCACCGATATCACAGACCATAAGAGAGCCGAAGAACGCCAGCTTGCCCTTATCGCGTACCTGTCGGAATCTATCCTGCGTGCGAGAAAACCCCTTGAGATCATGCAGACCGATTTCCAGCAGCTTGCCGGTCAGGTCAAAAGCGGGGACTACGATGCTGAGGAGATCCGGATGCAGCTCCAGGTGCATGCTAATAATCTTCGCCAGATCCTGACGAATATTGAAGACCTCCAGAAGAAAGCACTGGAGGGACGATCTGACGAGATCCCCCCGGAGTTCAGGGATTTTTTCAAAAGGACGTGAGCCGGGATGGATGCACAGACAGTAGCGGGAGATGCGGCAGAGAGTATGCTCTGCCTTCTGCTTGCCCGGCCGGAGAATGTCCCGGAGATGAACATGCTGGTCATGAAGAAGATCCTAAAGAGCGGGTGCACGCCGCTTGTTGTCACGGTCAACAAACCCTTTAAGGTTCTCGTAAAACTGTATGAAAAGGAAGGGATCAGCCCCGATTCGTATTATGTGATTGATGCCGTAACCCAGTACTCCGGGGGGGTCTGCACCCCCGGTTCCCGGGTAAAATACGTGACCAACCCTTCCAACCTCACTGACCTCGGCATTGCCATCACGGAACTTTTAAAAAAGATGCCTGTCGGAAAGAAATGCATTATGTTTGACTCTGTGAGCATGCTGCTCATCCATATCCCGTCCGTGACCGCGTCAAAGTTCCTGCATTTTGTGGTCACCAAACTCAAGCTCACGGATGTTTCCGGGGTCTTCCTCTGTGCCGAGAAAGGGCTTGATCCCGTGATATTGTCACAGATGAGTTCATTTGTCGATCATATCACGGACTTTGAAAAGATCGGAGCAGATACCTGCATCCTGTGATGCGGATGCAAAGGTCCCTCTGGGGTTACAACCGTTTCCGGCAGAGATCCGTAAAATGCCGGAACATCCCGGTGCTCGCTACCGGGTGCAGGTGCGTGTAACTCCCAAGGGTATTTCCCGCAACCGCACCGTCACGGTTATCCCGGATCCCCACACCACGGGAGAGCGTATAGGCAAACCGGGTGTCCTCCGGAAGAATAACTTCCGAGTAATGGAATTCGTGCCCGCGGAACATTGCGCCGCCAACCGGGGAGTCCGGGCTGCTGGTTCCCTCCACGTAACTGACAACGCGCCTGGCCGGCATCCGCGTCTCCCCTCCGAACACCCCGCACATGTCAGACGAGTGCTCCTCATCGCTACCCTGCCACCCTTTTTTCAGGGTCATACGTCCGGTCAGGTACATCAGTCCCCCGCATTCTGCATAGATCGGTGTCCCGTTCCGTGAAACCTCGCGGACCGCTTCCCGCATCCGGTCGTTGGCTTCAAGTTCCCGGGTGAAGAGTTCCGGGTATCCCCCTCCGATGATGTAGCCATCCGCATCCGGAAGGCGGTCATGGAGGGGACTAAAAGGGATCGTCTCCGCCCCGCAGGTCTTCTGGATATCGAAGAGATCGGCATAATAGAAGTTGAATGCCTCGTCCATTGCAACACCGATCCTGACATCAGGTGCAGGGACCGGGTCGAAAACCGTAGAAGGTGTGTCAGGGAAGGAGACCTCTTTCATCAGCGATGCGAGCAGGTCGAGATCCACGTATTGCCCGATGATATTCGTGATAGTCCCGATACGGGCATCGAAGTCGCCCGTGCCGGATCCTTCGCGGTACGGGACAAGACCGAGATGGCGCATGGCGAGCTGCATCTCCTCCATCCGGGGAATAGCCCCGATGACCGGGATGCCGCAGTAATGCTCGATGGCGGCAACTGCCTTGGCCTTGTGGGAACCCCCCTTGATATTGTTGAGGATGACTCCCACGATGCGGACGGATGGATCGAATGCCTGGAACCCCGTGACCATGGCCGCGGCACTCCGCGTGATGCTCTGTGCCGAGATCACGAGCACGACCGGAAGATCGAGTTCCTTGGCAATGGCGGCTGTGCTTCCGGAATCCGTGAGGGCCTCTGCGCCTTCATAGAGTCCCCTCACGCCTTCGACCAGGGCGATGTCGGCGCCCCGGCACCCGAAGCGGAAGATCTCCTGCACCTGATTCCGGTCCAGCGCGAAACTGTCAAGGTTCCGGCAGGGCCTGTGGGAGACTGCCGCAAGATAGGACGGGTCGATGTAGTCCATGCCAACCTTGAAGGTCTGGACGCGGTGCCCTTTTGTGAGCAGTGCGGCAAGGGCGAGCGTGATGCTGGTCTTGCCGCTGCCGGAGCGATCCCCCGTGATAAGGATTGCCTTCATGCAAGGCTCCGGAGCACTGCCCCGAACTCGCTCTCCACAATCTCGCGGACCCCCAGGGTCTTGGGGTGCAGGTCGATCTCGACCATCACGTGCCGGTGCCCGATCTCGCGGAGCGGTGCAACCTGGCGGGGGCCGTTCGTTATGGAGAAGCACTCGATTCCCTGCGTATATTCCGGGGCGATGGCATGGGGAACGCCTGCGATGAGCGCAAACGCGGGAGCAACCGACTGCAATCGTTTCCCAAGCGCATCCCCGTTTGCACCGTATTCGTCCAGCGCACCGAGCAGTTCAATTGGCACTCCCCTTGCTTCCATCTCTGCGGCGATCCGCCCGGCATCGCCGCGGGTCTTGGGCAGTCCTCGCTGTTCGAGGTTGGCGATGTACGTGATATCCGCATCAGGGCAGGCTTCCCTCAGTGCGATCAGTTCATCGGCAAACATGTATGCCGTCTCCTTCTTGGCATTCAGGATTGCGACCCCTTTTGCCCCGGATCGGGCGAGCCGGATGAGTTCCTGCGCAGCCACATGTTTGAGGTCGCCCCGGGATGCTTCGATGTACGGTTTTGATGCGGCCCCCCTCAAACGCTCAACCTCGTTGGCTTTCTGCATCATGAACCGCTGCCGGGTCAGTTCCTCTTCCGTTATCCAGCCAGCCTCTGCCGCGGCTTCCAGCGTCGAGATCACGCCGGCAATATTTTCTATATAGCCGGCATGGATATCCACCGCAATCGTGGGTGTAGTTACTCCCGAACCTTCGATCGCTGCCTGGAGATCTTCGCCAATGATCATGGCAACGCAGGTGCCTACGACTGCCATGCGCCGGGGATGGAAGGTTTCCTCGGCATACTTCAGCACATCCTCCAGCGGTTTCTGGCCCCCGAAGATGAACTCGTTATCGGCAAGCGATGTGGTGAGAACCCGCATGCCGTCCTCTTCCAGCAGCCGGGCATGCTTGAACGAGCAGCCCGACGGACCGTGCAGGATGGCCACATCGACATTGAGATCACGTGCAGTATAGAGGGCAGCAACAATGGAACTCGGGCGGGGGTGCATGTATTTCATAAGAATCACTTATCTCCAGGTTTTGACCGCAAGGACAATCGATCCGCGATCAGTTTTCTGTTGTGCGAGGGTATATCCTTCACCAAGGGTCTGTGCGTGACCGGTGAGCAGCGGGGCAAGACGTGCGGATAATTCCGTGCCGGTATCCGGGAGCCGGCCGACCCAGATCAGGTGCCGGGGGCGGATGGCCTCGACCGCTGCAAGGATCTGGTCGTGCGCAAATCCTTCACAAACCGCGCCGTCACCCTCCTGCTGGCCGATGACAAGGATGATCTCGTCCTGTCCCGATACGTTGCGGGCGTACTGCGCAGCATCGATCGTGGTGAGCAGGTTCGTACCGCTGTTGGCATTGTCCACGATCAACACGCCGTTCTCGTGCCGGGCTGACATGCGGCCCTCGAGTGCGGCAAAAGACGCGAGCGGGGTGGGATCGAGCCCGAGTATCACGGCAGCTGCAGCTGCGAGCATCAGGGCATTCCGGTATGCCGGAAGGGCAAGCAGCGGGTTCGTAAACCGGTACTGTTCCCCGTCAAGGGAGATCGTGCACGTGATTCCGTCACAGGATGCGATGTCTTCGCAATGGACAATACCCGTACGTTCTTCTGCCGGTATACCCTCCGCGAGCAGCAGCCGGGAACAGTGGCGTGCGGAGGCAATCTTGGATGCAACTGCCTGCTTCCTGCCGGCAGCAAAGGGGTAGTCCATACTTGAGGTGATGATGCCAAGGGCACCGGCCCCGGTGATGCCAAGGGATTCCTCAGCGATCAGCCAGCCGCCTTCTTCCCGTGCAGGTTCTGCTGCGGCAAGAACGGATGCCGGCGTGATGCTGGTTCGCCCGATCCACTCCTTCTCCGGGAACCGGAACGTACCGGAAGAGGTATGCAGGATCCCGTTTCCCGGCATGAGTGCAGCAAGGGCATGTGCCGTTGTCGTCTTGCCCCGGGCTCCCGTTATCTCGATCATCGGTTCCGGTGCAGAACCGGCAAGCAGCTGACGGACTGCGTCATGGTGGGTGATCACCCGGGTCCTGGAATAGGTCAGGAGCGGGTGATCGGGATTGAGATGGACCGGTGCAACGATCAGATCGTAGGTCCGGGAGAGGGCGGTCTGTACATCAACCTCGCTCTTTCCCCGGTACACGTCCACGAGATCCACGGTCTTTCCGCGGGCGGCATACGCATCCCTGATCGCTTTCCCGCCATGAATCGAGTCCAGCACCAGGATATACATAAAATAGGTCAGAGGGTTGAGAGCGCTTTTGTTGCGTTCTTGACCATGAGATCGGCAAGCAGGGGGTCGCTGCCAATGGGCTCTGCATAGAGAAGCGGGATTGTCTTGCCGTTGAGCACGAACGATCCTTTCTTTACTCCTTCAGGCAGCCCGATCTCGCCGGGAATATCTTTCTCAATGTGGACGCCCTTTGCAAGGAAGAGGGGGACGACAACCAGCGCCACGATCGGTTCTTTCTTGAATGCTTCCATGGATTCCTTGATTGTCGGCTTGTTCATGTTCATAAAACCGCACTTCACAATGTAATCGGCATGGTGTGCCTTGATCATGGCGGCGGTCGTCTCAACGAGTTCCTGGTTGTAGGGCATTGTGCTCCCATGCCCTACGAGTAACATTCCCTTCTTGCTCATGTATGTAACTCCAATGGTATGATTTTCAGGAGCTTTCTTGCTCATGATCTCCTGAAATGCCTGATTTTCCGTATGCTGAAAAATCAGCGTTGGAAAATACTACGTATGAAAATATACCTGTAATCGTAATAACTTTCGGTTTTTGATCGTTGGAGGCAGACCGGGACTTGTAGAACTTTTTAGCATTGCTTGATCTATCGGCATGTCGTTTTCAGGCAATGTTTCAAGGTTGTTTTAAAAAATTTTCATCAGGGTACGGCTAAAAAAATCTGACGGCGTATGGTTAAGATCGTCATGAAATATTCCAGGACTCACTGATTTGTTGCATGGTGCCATGCTGGAGTTCACCAGAATATCAGTTGAATGCCGGAAAACCGGTTCTTTTGTTCACAAATATATGGTAAAACACCCCACCTTCAGTCAATGAGTGATTTCGAGCGGGAGATCGTCTGCTGCCTGAACCGGTTCTTCAAAACTCATCATATCCCGGGTTTTGCCTGCCGGCTCAAACCGAACAAGACTATGATCCAGCACGTGGATGTGCTCGTCGACTCGCCCGATCCCGCCTATAATCTCTCTATTGAGTACAAATCTATCATCGACAGGAAACTCTACTTTACGCAGCACTTCCGTGCTGACAGGAACAATGTCCACCAGGTGGACGCGATTGCGGATTTCCTTGATCAGTCAGGACGAATCGGGTATCTTGCTCTGGAGTTCCGGCAGGGGCCGGGGAAAACCAGCGAGGCTTTTCTCATTCCCTGGGAAACGGTAGTCGGACACTTCCGGGCAAACAAGGGGATAACCATTGAAGATGCCCGGGCGGGTGTTGCCTTGTCACGCTCGAAAGACGGGTATGTCCTGGAGAATTTGTGATCCTTTTAAGAGCCTGGTTCATACACTCACTGTCCGGGTAAGTAAAGCGCGTTATTTTTTCCACAGCCTGCAATTTCGTGTACTGTCATTTCCATTACCGTGCATAAGATGACAGAAAAATCCTGTGATCTGCTCCATTATACCAGGATAATGCCTGCGCATGAACCAAAACATACCCAAAGTAATTTCTCCCTGCATTGTTAACGAATATGAACTCATGATGGATGCATTCGATCGCTTTGGTCTGCTTATCAACGATCGCGTTGTCCGGACACCTGTGGCGATAGCGTCCATGGCCGGGATAGTTGATGCTGCGTACGTGCTTGAACGGGCAGATCATGTCGGCCTCTGTTTTATGGGAGGTTATTCCATCGATGCTCCGACCATGGATGCGGCCCGCTCCCTTGCATCGGATGGCGATCGCCGGGAGTTCCTCTACGATGATCCGGTGCCCGTGCTGAAGGCGCAGATCGAAACACTGGGAAAGAGCGATGTCATCCCCGGTATCAACCTCCGTGGCGTTGCACCGGAATCATTCTCCGGTATTGCACAGGTGCTGGGGGATACGGTTGTGTACGAGATCGATGCACACTGCCGCCAGCCGGCAATGATCGCAGCGGGATGCGGGGAATATTACCTGAACCATACCGAAAAACTTCTTGCCGCGGTGCGGGCGCTGAAAAAAGAGGGAGTCACCGTCTCGGTCAAGTTCCGCGCCGGTGTTGCAGACGATGACCGGGCGCTGGCAGTGAGCCTCTGGAAAGCCGGTGCCGACATTCTCCATATCGACCTCATGGACTTTGGCACGGCAAAGCTCCGGCAGATCCGCAACTGCTGCCCGCTGATGCTGATTGCCAATAATTCGATAAATACCTTCGAGCGCAT
>Ga0172381_10004956_pt1 | contig 13630 bp, 7 predicted proteins | sample Leawel6488metaG_FD_119754 | JGI IMG/M metagenome (GOLD analysis project Ga0172381, IMG submission 119754) | Leachate microbial communities from a municipal landfill in Southern Ontario, Canada - Leachate well 64-88 metaG | ecosystem: Engineered > Solid waste > Landfill > Unclassified | place... | reverse complement strand
GGTTCCCATGGCAATGGTTGCAACCGGTGTCGTCCCGTCCTGGCCATAGATATTTGCCGAATTCCAGATCACCGTCCGGACCTTCCCGTGAAGCGTCCGCACGGGGATCTCGACGGCGTCCCACTTCTCCCCGAACAGGGCGCGGCAGACAAGGTCGAGTGACTTTGCACGGGATTCCTCCGGGAAGAGGATATCGAAGTCATGTCCCAGGACGTTTGTCTCGGAAAAGCCGGTCAGTTTCTCAAATGCCTGGTTGAAGCGGGTGATCTTTGAGTTGACGTCCCAGGTGACAATCGGGTTGGCTGCATACGTGATGAGGTTTGTCAGGTAGGTGTTGGTCTCCCGGACCTGCGCATCGGCCCTCCTCTTTCCGACCAGCTGCCGGATGATGTGCGCCAGTTCCACAAAGAGCGTATCGGGATCGCCACCTTTCTGGATATAGAAATCGGCTCCGTTGTTGAGGGCCTGGATCGCGATCTCCTCCCTCCCCCGCCCGGTAAAGAGGATAAACGGCATGTCGCTGTCCCGTGAACGGAGGGTCTTTAAAAAGGCGATGCCGTCCATCCCCGGCATCTGGTAATCGCAGATGATGACGTCGTAAGCGGTCTTCTCCAGCATCTCCATTCCTGCATGTGCCGACAGTGCCGTGTCGACAGCATACTCCCCATTCCCCTCCAGGTAGACTTTACAGATGTCAAGGAGGTCTGATTCATCATCGATGTACAGGACACGGAGCATTAACAAAGAGTACGTGCGGGAGATGATAATACATTTACCCTTGGCACAGGGATGGTACCGGCATTCCTGCCAGGAGGCTGCGGAAACGCGGTTTTATCGATTAATTATTTATAACTGTGTTGCATTATAGTAAAGTAATGTACCCCCCGGTTCTTTTCAGGGAGATTATTGCAACGCGGGTACGGACCGCTTTTGGTAAGCGGATGCTTTTCTTCATCTGCTAGGTTCGGATCTCACCGCTACCCGGCCATGAAATCAGTAACGTTTTGTGAACTCTTGAATTATTTCGGTGAAATATATGGATACAGGCATTGAAAACGAGAATGGCGAGTGGTATAATTCCGTGCCCCGCAGCGGGGGAGTCTATGATCTGGTGTATGCTGCGACATCCGGGGCTGACCGGGGAGAGCGGCTGCGTGCGGTCACGGCTCTTGGGATGAGTGACGATCCGCGTGCTGTCCGCCCCCTGATGGACCTGCTGGACGATGCAGATCCGGAGATCCGGTTGTCCGCGACAACTGCGCTTGGCCGGCTGAAGAGCGGCCGCCCTGTGGACAGCCTGATAGGCAGGCTGAGGGATACCGGAGAGCAGACCGTTACCCGCGAACAGGCTGCTGTTGCACTCTCTGCTATCCGGAGTACCGGGGCACTCCGGGGCCTCCGGGAGTTCGTTGCGGACGAGTCGGAGGATGCGGCACTCCGTTCGTTTGCAGGCAGCCTGCTCCCCGGTACCGGGAGCGTTTGAGGGGCAGTACGGTGTGCTCCCCTTCCGCTCTTTTCCCTTCGGCTGAGGGCGATCTGGCCGGTCCAGGACCGGATGACAGCAACCCGCCCCCCTCCTTCCCATGACGCGAATCCCACTCTTTTTTTACGTGCCCGGTGCAATGAACTACCGTTATGAAACCCAATAAACCCGCCCGGGCACCCGGCGTATGCAGCCGCTGCGGCGAGTGCTGCCGCTGGCTTCCTCTTGTCATGGTCCTGCACTGTAAGCCTCACCAGCTGCAGTACCTCCGCGAACGGGGCCTTAAGGAGTCAAACGGCTATTTCCTTGCCGATGCCCCCTGCCGGCACCTGCATGAAGAAGAGGTGCCCGATCTGAGTGGCCGCCAGCAGTGGAGCTGTGATATCTACGAGACCCGGCCGGCCACCTGCCGGGACTACTGCGGCAGAACCCTGAGCGCCGGAAAACGGTTTTACATACCTGAAAGCTGCACGATGGCGGGGGACAGCAGCGTGGAGCCGGCGGATGTGCCAGGGACGCAGGCAGACCTTACCGGATAACTTCACAGATGGGAACGGGGATCTTCCCGCGGTTTTTTTTAAAAAAAAAGGGATTAGTAATTCTCTGCATTGAATTCGAAGTATGCCTGCGGGTGATCGCAGGCCGGGCACTTCGATGGTGCAGTTTTTCCTTCATGAACATAACCGCAGTTCCGGCAGTGCCATTTTATCGGCATCTCGGACTTGAAGACGGTCTTGTTCACCAGGTTCTCATACAGTTTCGTGTACCGCGCCTCGTGGTGGGCTTCCACTTCGGCAATTTTCTCGAAGATGCGGGCGATCTCCTTGAACCCTTCCTTCTTTGCCGTGGCTGCAAAGTCCGGGTAGAGCGTGCCCCACTCCATCTGCTCGCCCGCAGCTGCTGCGGCGAGGTTCTCTTTCGTGGTACCGATCACGCCGGCCGGGAAGCTCGCGGTGATCTCCACATCGCCGCCCTTGAGCTGTTTGAAGAAGAGCTTTGCGTGTTCCCGCTCGTTCTGGGCAGTGTCCTCAAAGACCCCGGCGATCTGCTCGTAGCCCTCCTTCCGTGCCACGCTTGCAAAGAAACTGTACCGGTTCCGTGCCTGCGATTCGCCGGCAAATGCCGAGAGCAGGTTTTTCTCTGTCTTGCTTCCTTTGAACTTCATGATTACCCTTCTGTGTGTTCTTTTTTTAAGGAGAGATATACCCAGCGGTCACTCTTCCCCCGGGTTCCGGATCCATATCTTTGATAACAGGCTGCGTCATAAAATTCACAAGGTAGGTTCTCATGAAACGTCCCGGTCCGGCAGTCGTTGTGATTCTCCTCATCGTTATGGCATTCGTATTGCTTGGTATAGCACAGTACATGATCGGCACCCCCCCCAGATCCGGTTCAGGTAATGTATCCTACACGCTGGACAATACCCTGCCCGAACCCCGGTATTATACCGGCATCGTTTTTGATACCCTGAAGTCAAACGACCACCTCACCCTCATCCCGCTCAAGAGTTTCCGGCAGCAGGTGACCAATTATACCTGCGGCCCGGTTGCAGCCATGACCGTGCTCTCCTATTACGGCATGCCTGCCAACAATACCGATGCGGACGAGATCCGGATCGCACAGGAGATGGGCACCTCAGCGAATGGTACGAACCCGGAGCAGATCGCATCCTGGTTCAACCGGAACGGCTGGAATGCCACGTGGGGGACGGGCGGGACCGGCCAGATGTTACGGGATAACCTGGAGGCCGGTATTCCCACGATGGTCGAATGGATCGACTGGGGTGGTCACTGGGTAGTGGTGGTTGGTTACGATACCCGGGGCACGGAAACGGTCTGGGACGATGTAATCATCTGTGCAGATTCCGTTGACAGCCACGATGACCGGGTGGACGGGATAACGTACGCAAACTATGGGGAGTTCGATGCAATGTGGTTCGATGCCCATTACTTCCCGGCGAACATGAGCAACCGTGCCTACGTGATCGCGGTCCCGGCCTGATCAGTTCTCCCTGTTTTTACAAGGGACCTGCCGCAGGGCTGGGCTGCCCGGCAGCAGCCCGGTACGCCCCCTGGGGCACCCGTATCTCGAACCGGGCTCCCTTGCCGTGGACACCCGTCTCATTGATCTCGATGCCGGTAATGGCAAGGATCTCGCGGGCAAGGAAGAGCCCGAATCCCGTATGCTGGCCATACCCCTTATCGAAGATCTTCTGTTTCTCGTTGAGGGGGATCCCGATTCCATTATCAGCAAACGTGATTATCATCCCGTCTTCGGCCATCCCGCACCGTACCGTGATCGTTGTCACGCACTTCCCGTACCTCAGCGCATTGTCAAAGAGGTTGAAGAAGACTTTGCCGATCATGGGATCCGCAAAGATCTCGCAGGAGTTGCAGGTGCAGTCAAGGGAAAGCAGCGGAGGTTTTTCACGTCCGATTATGTCGCCGACCCGGAACCATGCCGGTGCCTGTGCCCCCATGTCCTGGTAGGTCCTGGCAAAATCGAACTGGTGCTGGATCGTATCAACCGCGGAGGAGATCTTGGCCAGGAAATCCAGGGTCACCGGATCGGGTTTCCTGATCGCAGCCAGCTGCGTATATCCCTGCACGACGGTGAGCTGGTTGGCAACATCGTGCCGCGTGATACTGGTGAGGAGGTTCAGTTTACGGTTGCTCTCCCGGATCGCGTTCTGGAACTGTCGCATCTCGGTGACATCCCGGGCATTCCCGATATAGGAAACCACCTGGTTTTGGTTATCGGGAACCGGCGAGATGGTCGAAGTATGGATCCGGGTGGATCCGTCGGCATGGAATGCCCGGTACTCGATATCCGACTGGCGCTGGCCGGTGGCAACTACGTTCCGGAGAAATGCATTGATTGCAGGGATATCGGCCGGATGGACAAAATCCTGGAACGGCCTGCCGGTCACATCAGCGGGATCGTGCCCGAGCAGAGCTTTCCAGCTGGGTGAGACGAACGTCAGGATCCCGTCAGCGTTGATCGAGTAGATGATATCATGGGTGTTCTCTACCAGCAACCGGTATTTTGTCTCCGATTTGCGGAGTCCCTCTTCTGCCAGTACCCGGTCCGAGATATCGTGCGAGACCACGAGAACACCAATACCATTTCCCTCCTTATCTGCCAGCGGGGTGAGCCTGACATCCAGCCACATCTTCCCGGATGGCAGGTCCTCGGTTGTTTCGTACCCGCCAGGCTGGCGGGTTTCCATCAGCCGTTGAATGGCATTCAGGTAGCGTTGTGCGACTTCCGGTCTGAGGACCCCGGTCAGGTGTTTTCCGGTCAGGCTTTCGGGATCTGCCCGCATTGCCTTTGCGGCGGTGGAATTGACGTACCGGATGCATCCTTCGGCATCTATAATAGTGATCATTGCGGGAGAATTTTCCGAGATGAGCCGGTATTTCTCCTCGCTCTCCTTGAGTGCCGTCTCGATGGCTACCCGTTCGCTGATGTCCATGATAACACCGGAGAAAACCAGCTCGTTGCCGTGCCTGACCGGGCTCGACAGGCCCCGGAACCAGATGGTCTCACCGGAGGGTTTGATGAACCTGCCGGTGAAATCCCACGGCAGGATGGCTTTCTCTGACCCATGAATCGAATCCAGGAACCGGGGCCTGTCGTCAGGATGGATACAGTTCACGAACGCCGGGAAGAACTCTTCCCTGTCGGGGGTAAGCATCAGGCCAAGAATATCTTCTGCCCGTCTGCTTACGTAATACATCCCCATGCTCCCGTCAGGCCGGACATAGAACTGGTACACCATGCCCGGAATTGTTGAGGTGATCTCTTCGAGCTGCTGCTGGCGGTTGCGAAGTTCCGTTTGTGCAGCTGCGGTCTCCTCGTACTGGGAGCGCAGTTCCTGCTCGGCAGCGGTGACCTGTTCGTATGCGGCCATCAGACTGCTCTCTGCCTGCTTGCGTTCAGTGATATCCGAGAACATCGCAACCATGGTGTTGGGAGAGATCTGGAACGCGGTAACCGCGTAGGTTCCGTGGATATTCGCGGCGTCATACTGTACCTGGTCCGCCTGCCAGCTCGTTCCCTCTGCTGCAACCCGGCGGTAGTTTTCGGGAATGTCCGTGGTTACCAGGTGGGGGAATGCAGCCTCGATGGTCCTGCCGATCAATGCCTCGTGTTCCATCCCGAGCATTGCATCCGCACCGGGGTTTGCTCCGGTAAAGACCAGTGTCCCATCCGGCCTGAGTTCAAAGAAGTGCATGCCTACCGGCGCATTCTCGATCAGGTTCCGGTACTTCTTCTCGCTCTCCCGTCTCGTCTCTTCAGCACGTTTCTGCTTTATGATCGTCCATAGCCCCTGCATCAGGAGGAGAAGCTCGTGGATATCCTGATCGGTATACCCGGTGGGTTTGTTTGCCACACCGGCCACGAGGACAATGTGGCCTTCATCGAAGACCGGCACGTTCATGTGCCGGACAATCCGGGGATGACCTTCCGGGTACCCCTTCTTCGCCGGGAGGGGAGCCTCGTAATCGTTGGTGATGACCGGCCGGCGCTGCCGGACCGCCTCTCCCCAGAGCCCCGTCTTCTCGGTTTTGTACACGATCGGCTTCTGCCGCATCGAGCATTCGGCCATAGCAGATTTTGACCAGGCGTACATGGCGAGTTCGCTCTCGTCATCGCTGAGGAAGGCAAGGTATCCGAGCGGGCTGCTGGTGACGACCCCGGCGCCCTCAACCGCATAATTCAGGAGATCCTTCTCGCAGTCCTGGGACCGTTCGTAGAATCCGATCATGTACGTAAGGCGCGCCTCGCTCTCCCGGATCCGGCGCTCGCCTTCCGCAAGTTCATTGTACTGCTCCCGGAGTTCCTCGCCGGAGGAGGCAAGTTCCTCGTTTGCAGTACGGAGTCCCTCCTCGGCATTTTTCCGGTCGGTGATGTCCCGGATCGATTCGATCGCCCCGGTGATTTCTCCCGCCCTGTTATAGAATGGGCTGGCCTTGGCAAGGACATGGATTCGATGTCCTTTCGGGTGGGGGAGATCGGTCTCGGCGGAGATGGCATTTCCCTCGCGGAGGATAGAGGAATAGATCTCCGCTATCTTCTCATCCGGTTTTAGGAGCACGTCAACGAGGACTGGGCGGCGGACCCCGTAGAATGGCAGGGCATATTCATGGTCACCCTTTCCGAGCATATCCGCAGCCATTATGCCGGTCATGGTCTCGATTGCCTGGTTCCAGGCAATAACCTTCCCCCCGGTATCGATGGCAAAGGTTGCATCCGGGAGGAAGTTGATGAGATCGGCAAGACGCCTCTCGGAATCCCAGAGGGCGATCTCTGCCTGCCTCCTGCTGACGGCCTGCCGGATCTTGTGGACCAGCTCGGCAAACTGTGACCGGGGATCGCCTCCCTTCTGGAGGTAGAAATCCGCCCCGTAGTTGATCGCCTCGATGACCACCTCTTCGCGCCCCCGGCCGGTGAAGAGGATGAAGGGGATATTCCCAAAGGATCCCCGTACGCGTTTTAAAAATTCTATACCATCCATCCCCGGCATCTGGTAGTCGGAGACAATAGCATCAAAATGGTGCTGCACAAGCCGGGCCAGCCCCTCGTTGCCCGACTGGACGGGGGTGACGATAAAATCCCCGGTCTTCTCCAGGTAGATCTTCCCGAGTTCAAGAAGTCCCGGTTCGTCGTCGACATAGAGGAGGGAAAGCATCACATGCTCCAGTGTAGGATGACCAGCGTGAGACTGAATGACAGGAATTGACCTGGTAAAACATGAATGTTACGTGCTAGTACGCTGATACGGGCTGGTGGCACTCCCCTTGTCAGGTACGGGGTATCCGCGTGATGAACGATGGCCGTGTCACCGGTACCCCTCTTTTGGCACGGTCAGCTCGAACTGCACCCCCCTGCCTGGCTCGCCATTCTCGGTGATGGTAATGCCGGTGATAGCCAGGATCTCCCGGGAGAGGAAGAGGCCAAGACCGGTGTGTTTCCCGAAACCTTTCCGGAAGAGTTTCGTCTTGTCCTCCTGAGTGATGCCCACCCCGTTATCCCGGTACGTAATGACAAGCCCCGCATCCGTCTCCCGGGACGAGAAGGCCATCTCTGTGACCTGCCCGCCATGGCGGAGAGAATTTTCCATGAGGTTGAAGAATACCTTCACGATGAGGGGATCGGCAAAGATCTCAATGCCCGTCACTTGTACCTGGACGTTGATTGACCGGGTGTTGAGCTGGTTCACTGCCTCCTGGATGACCGATCCTGCGTCCTGCCACGTGGAAGCATTGACCCCGATGTCCTGGTAATATCGCGTGAACTCGATCTGCCGCTGGATCGCTTCTGCTGCCTGTGCTTCCTTGTCGATGAACGCTTCGTATTTTGTTCCTTTGAGGTCTTCTTTGGAGAGTTCGAGGAACGTCCGGAGACCCATGATCTGGTTGAGTATGTCGTGCCGCGTGATAGAGGAGAGCATGTTCAGTTTATTGAGGGCGTTTTTGAGTGCCTCTTCGGTCTTCTTGCGCCCGGAGATATCCCGGATCATCCCCTCGGTACCCTGGAACTCTCCCGCGTCATTGGTATGCAGGCGGGCAGTCACCGATACCCAGAAGGGCGTGCCGTCCCGTTTCACGAACACCGCCTCCCAGTCCTGTACTGACCCTCCCTGTTGTTTCATGGCATCGATCATGATCGCCCGATCTTCCGGATTTTTCCAGAGGGATGTGGCCGGGAATCCCTGTATCTCCGCAAGGGAATTGCACCCGAACGTGTGTACGGCAGAAGGGCTCATCATGACCAGGCGGCTTTCCTGATCGAACCGGAAGTACACGTCCTGGAGGTTCTCGATGATGGTACGGTACCGCTCCTCGCTCTCGCGGAGGGCGGCCTCGGCATGTACCCATTCCGTGATATCGCGGAACGTCACGTATGCGGCCGGCCTCCCCTTCCATGAGCTCGGGACGGTCGTGACATCGACATCGACGGGGGTCCCGTCCAGCCTGAGGAACTGTTCGCGGATCAGCCCGAGGGTCTTTCCGGATGCCTGCCGTATCCGTTCTGCTGTCCGTTCCCGGAATGCCGGGGCGACGATATCAAGGGCGGGTTTCCCCAGGAAGAGATCGGGATCTTCGGAACCCAGGATCCGGGCAGCCGTCCGGTTGACATAGACGAGGATGCCATCCTGGTGGATTGCAATGCCGTCGAACGAGGTCTCGACCAGGGACCGGTACTTCTGCTCGCTCTCAAAAAGTGCCTGCTCGGCCTTCTTGCGCTTGGTGATGTCCCGTGCCACATGGACGCTGCCGAGAAGGTTCCCGTCAGAATCATACAGCGGGTTTGTCGTCACGAGGAAGTCCCCGCCAAGAGTATCCTCGTGTACTTCGGCGGAATGTCCCTGCCCGTCTTTCATAAGCAAGGCGTGGGGGCAGAATGCGGGATGGGACGTTGCGTGGTGGACAACCTCGTAACATTTCAGGCTGACGGCCTGCTCCGGGGTTATCCCCAGGCTGTCTGCCATGGCCTTGTTGACCCTGATGATGTTGTGCTCTTTTCCGATGAGAGCTATCAGGTCAGGGACCGCATTGAAGGTGTTCTCCCACTCCTCTTTTGCCGTCACCAGCTCGTTCTTCTGGGCATCGACCCTGCCCGAGAGCCAGGTGACAACGACCGCGACGATGAGGTAGACGACACAGCGGGCCGCCGCGGGCAGGAGATCCTGACCTGTGCCGGCCTGTACACCGGCCACCATCAGCAGGTAGAGTGCACACAGGGTAACCGCAGCAGGAACCCCCCACCGGGGAGAGAAGAATGCGGCGAGGATGATCGGGATATAGAACAGGTGCGGGAAGATGATGGATATCCCGACAGCAAGCCCGTAGAAGTTTGCTGCAAAAGCGATGGCAAACGTCAGGAGAATAAGGAATTGCGTGGCTCTTGGGTGTTCACGCAGCCGGTTGACGATTGGGGAGATCATGAAGGGACCACCTGCTCATACGGGAGTTCTTACGCTCTGCGTAGGTGAGCCGGATTAAAAATAGTATCGCGAGGGGCGAGCGGCTCTCCCCCGCGGTTACCTGAAACGGAACCCGCCGGGCGGGACCATCATCTCGAACCGTGCCCCTTTTCCTGCCGTTCCCGTCTCGGCAATGGTGATGCCGGTAATGGACAGGATCTCGCGGGAGAGGTAGAGGCCGAGGCCGGTGTTCTTCCCGAACCCCTTGTCGAAGATGACCTTCTTGTCCCGGTCAGTAATTCCTGCGCCATCGTCTTCAAAGACCAGCACCAGTGACGGACCTGCTGGACGGGTGGAGATACGGAGCGTGGTCATGGCATTCCCGCCATACCGCAGGGAGTTATCGACAAGATTGTAGAAGACCTTCTCCACCAGCGGGTCGGCAAATATCTCAAGGCCGGCAATATTTTTCACAATGCGGATATTTTTGAGAGGAAGACCCTCAACAGCCGTATCAAAACATGCGTTGACATCCTGCCATGACGGGGCCTCCACGCCAAGGTCCTCGTATTCCTTGGTGAACGTGATCTGGCGTGAGATGGTTTCAGCGATTTTCTGGTTCTTTTTTAAGAAATCCTCGAGTTCGTCGGGTTTGTTGAGGGACTCCTGGCTCAGTTCGAGGAATGCCATCAGCGCCATCAGCTGGTTGCGGATATCGTGCCGGGTGATGCTGGAGAGGAGGTGAAGCTTCTTGTTGGCCATGCGGAGGGCGTCCTCGGCCCTCCGCTGGTCAGAGATGTCATGGATAACGCCCTCCACGCCTTGGATATTCCCCTGCGTGTCGCGGTAGAAATGGCTGCTGGTCACCACTTGCCTGATCGTCCCGTCGCGGGTCTTGAGGGTTAGGGGATACGCGTACACGGATCCCTTCTCCCGAAGGGCGGACAGGAGGCTGTCCCGGCCGGCCGGATCCGCGTACACCGAAGTAACATCCTGCCCGATAAGCTGGTCGGCCGACTCGTACCCGGCAAGGATTGCCGCCGAAGGGCTGAGCATCGTGATCTTCCCTGAACGGTCGGTCCGGTAGAAGATATCCTGCATCTCATCGATGATCGCCCGGTACTTCTCCTCGCTCTCGCGGAGGGCCTCTTCGATGTGTTTCCGGTCCGTGATGTCCCGGGCCGCCGCAAAGATCCGGTCCCCTTTCGGAAAGGAACGCCATTCGATCCACCGGTAGGTACCATCTTTATGCCGATACCGGTTGGTGAAGTTCAGCACCTCTTTTTGGGAACTCAGGGTGGCCATCGCGTCAAGCGTTGGCAGCAGATCGTCAGGATGAACGAAGTCGAGGAAACGTCTTCCCTCAAGTTCGGGAAGTGAATACCCGAGGGTCTTTGTCCATTCCTCGTTCAGGCGCCGGAAATTGCCCTGCGTATCGGCAATGCAGAAGAGATCGAGGCTTGTCGTAAAATACTGGTCCAGCTCTTCGGTCTTCTGCCGGAGGGCCTCCTCCGTGGTCTTCAGCTCGGTGACATCCTGAAGGAAGATGAGGTGCCCCTCGATCTCCCCGCCCCGGGTCAGGAGCGGCTCGGCAGTACCGATGTAATAATGCGTCCCGCTCCCCCGGGCCCGGGTGAGTTCCCGTTTCCGGGCGGTCAGTTCCCTGCAGAGCGAGTGGAACTCCGGCCAGTCCGGGACAACATCCTCAACTGCTCTGCCCAGAGCGGATGCATGCGTGATGGAGAAGAGCGAGCAGGCTGCCGGGTTCATGTCGATGACCCGCCCCTCCGGGTCCAGCACCAGCACGGGTTTGCTCAGGGCCTCGATCAGCCGGCTCCGGGCAATCGGCATAATGTCAAGGAACTGGTAGCGGAAGAGTGCCACCGTATACAGGAGCGCCGGGATCCAGAGAAGCACCGGGGCCATGTTGACCCCCGGGATCGGGGTCAGTCCGATTACTGACGTGTAATTGATCGCTGTCGGGAGTGCAAGGGCAAGAAGCAGGAGGACCGTCTGCATCTCACGGAGGGTACCCTGCTTCCGGGTCTCGGCCACCAGCAGGATAACCGCGAGAACGAGCAGGGTGAACGAATATGCACTATAGAGGGAAAAGAAGGCGCTCTCGGAGTACTGGAGCACCGGGACCGGGCCGGCCGTGTTAATCGTGAAGTTATACCGGAACAGGTCATGGTACGGGCTGGTCAGGGCAAGGACTGCGGCAATGACCGGGACTACCAGCGCAAGGGCTGCCCAGTCATGGCGCAGCCAGGCAGTCTTCCTGACGTACGCGAGGACAAGCCAGAGCTCGAGAACGGCAAGGAACGGGAGGAAGAGGAACCTGAGGTTATGGACGAAGATCTTGAGGGGAAGGGCGGTCACCAGGAGATCGATCCCGTACAGCACCGCCCATGCCGCTGCACAGAGCATCAGCAGCACGTAGGGAGTGGCTGCGGGAACGCGGGAAGTAAACCGGCGGGCGTACAGCCCGACAGCAGCCATGCTGATACCGGAGATGAAGAGCATCCCGATGACCAGGTCGACGATGAACGTGATCATATTCCCGTATCGCCCCGAACGTTACCCTGATGGGCGATTACTGTCTGTGTCCACGCCAAGAGTAATAAAGTACAGGCCCGGACAGGAAGCCCTGCGGGAGGTGCCCTGCCAGGAAAACGCTGCAAGAGAAGAACGGGCCTGAAGGGATTTGAACCCTTGACCTGCGGATTAAGAGTCCGCCGCTATGCCGAACTAAGCTACAGACCCGCTTGTTGGGCTTACTAATGTGGTCCATAATTGCGAATAAAGGTTTTGGATATCTGGGGGTGGAATTCCTTAATATCGTGAAAGGATACATCTTCTGTAACATGCCACAGGAAGCCCCGGTTGAGCAGCAGGGACCGGCAAAATACTGTATTTTCGGGTGCGGGACGAACGGTTACAACATCATTCTCGAGCTCGCCAAGGAGCACGAGCGCGTGCTGGTCGTTGACCGGGACGAAACCCGGGTCCAGAACCTCCGCGACCAGAAGTTCGATGCGTACCAGCGCGACATCGCATCATCCGAGATGCTTGCGGGCATCCCCCCGTTTGAGATCGCGTTCGTGATGACCGGCAATGGCGATGCGAACCTTGCCGCCGTGCTTGCCATCAAGAAGCGGTACATGACCGTCCAGATCGTTGCCCGGGCGATAGATCCGGTGAACGGCCAGAAACTGACCGCTGCCGGGGCAGAGGTCGTCCTCTATCCCCAGGAAGTGGTGGCCCGGTTCGCCGTCCTCCAGATCCGTAAGCAGCACTCAAGCAGGATCTCCCAGCGGCTCTTCTCCCTCATAGCCGGCTGGGAAGGTACGTTTGGCATCATCACCCACAAGAACCCGGACCCGGATGCCATCTCCTCCGCCATGGCACTGGCCGAGATCGCAAAACAGGCGAACGGCAAGACCCTCGTCACCCGGATCTATTACGAGGGCAACATCGGCCACCAGGAGAACCGCACGTTCGTCAACCTGCTCGATATCAAGATGGAGCACCTGACTCCCGAGGCGCTCCAGTCCTGTAACTACCTTGCCCTGGTGGACTGCTCGGGCCCGGGCGCCAACAACGACATCCCGCCCCAAACTAAGATCAACGTCATCATAGATCACCACAAGGAGGGCAAACACAGCGCAGCCCCGGGCAGTTTCATCGATATCCGGCCCGGCGTCGGCGCAACGGCGAGCATCATGACCCAGTATCTCCAGGAACTGGATGTACCGGTCGACAAGCGTGTTGCCACAGCCCTGCTCTATGGTATCCGCACGGACACGAAAGAGTTCAAGCGCAACGTGACGCCGCAGGACCTCAGCTACGCGGGTTTCCTCCTGCCGCTGACCGATGCCGACCTGCTCGACAAGATCATGTCGCCCTCCATGTCGCAGGAGACCCTCGACGTGATCGGCAAGGCGATCCACGAGCGGAAGGTCCAGAGCGGGTACCTCTTCGCGAACGTGGGGTACGTGATGAACCGCGATGCCCTGCCGCAGGCTGCCGAGATCCTTATCACCCTTGAAGGGGTGAACACGGCGCTCGTGTACGGCATCACGGACAACGCGATCATCATCTCGGCCCGCAACCGCGACATACGGCTCCACGTGGGCAATGCCCTCTCGGAAGCATTCGGGGGGATGGGCGATGCGGGCGGACACCCGAATATGGGGGCTGCCAGCCTCCCGCTC
>Ga0172381_10004954_pt1 | contig 13635 bp, 16 predicted proteins | sample Leawel6488metaG_FD_119754 | JGI IMG/M metagenome (GOLD analysis project Ga0172381, IMG submission 119754) | Leachate microbial communities from a municipal landfill in Southern Ontario, Canada - Leachate well 64-88 metaG | ecosystem: Engineered > Solid waste > Landfill > Unclassified | place... | reverse complement strand
TTTTGACGGCACGCAATTTGGCGACCCGGCAGAAGTAAATGATGATATTTTTGCTTTAATTGTTTTACAAAATGCTGGCTTTAAAATTGATGATCCGATGATTCAAAAAACAATCACCTTTATCCTCACGCAACAAAAAGCGGATGGCTCTTGGAATGGCAGTGTTGATATGACTGGCGCAGCTATACAAGCCATTACCACTTTTGCTGGAGAAAATTCTCTTTTATGGGGTATCTCGCAGGCTGACGAGCCGAGAGGCAGCGCTGGCGTAGCAACGCCAGACAGCGACCTCGGAAAAGAAGAATTTTCCACAGCAAAAGTATCTAACGCTCTTCTTAAAGCAAAAGAATTTCTAAAACAGAAACAAAACGCAGACGGTGGTTGGGGAAATGTTTCCTCGACCAGTTGGGCGTTGCAAGGTCTTTTGTCATTAGGTGGAAAAACCCAAGGTTTAACCTTGGACTATTTAGCCCAAAATCAAGACAAAGATGGCGGAATTAAAAACGAAGCTGTGAATAACAGGATCTGGCAAACTGCTTATGCCCTATCGGCCATAACTGGAAAAACGTGGACGGAGACAATGCAAAAATTCGATCCCGTTAGAAGCCGCCCTCGCATAGCGAGTGCTACAGTCACCTTGGGGCGACCTGCTTCTAACGGGACAATCAAAAAAGAGGTAATATCAAATCCACCGACCGCAACAACGGAAGAAGTTAAAAAAATTGAAAATGTGCCAGAACCCAAGAAAGAAAGCGGTCTTAAAAATTTGATGCGGACAATTTTTGGACTTTTCTTTTAACTCATCGGGAAAAACCCGAGTAACATCGCCGTCACATTTAAAATAGAGTGCGAAACAGAAACAAAAATTAAATTTGGGTATTTATAGTAGAGCCAAGCAAATAAAATTCCCGAAACAAAGGTAAGCGGTAAGATTATTCCGGCATTTGGATAAATGATATGCATTAAAGCAAACAAAATAGCATTTACTAAGAGAATAATATATTTCTTTTTATAAATTTCTTTCAGCCTGGGAATTAAAAAAGAACGAAAGGCAAATTCTTGAAAGAAAGAAACTGGCAAGAAAAATACCCAGGTTTTTATCAGAAAACTAGGGGTATCGTTGTCGGGAAAATGCATTTTATTCGCTATTAAAAATAAGGCTACGAACCCTATCAGGGTAAATCCAAAATAAAAAGGAAAAGATTTCCTAAAATTATCGTGTCTCACCCCCATTTCTTCAAAACTCCAATTTTCTCTCTTGATAATTCCGTAAATGAGGAGCGAACTGACCGCCAATAAGATAAAACGCCAGTTCATCGGTAAAATATGAAAATACAACAAAAATATCGGCAAGACAAAAATGATGAACGTCTGAGCCAAGATTATTTTTTTTGACGGTAAATTTTGCATTTTATTTTCTTAAACTCGATTCCCAGTTTTTTATAATAGATAGTGCCTCATCCTCCAATTCTTCGATGTGAACAATTTCAAGCTGCCTATTATTTTTAAGATTGATTTCTTCAATTGAATACCGTCCCTCATAGTGTTGTTTTGAAAGTTTATCTTTTCCTATAGCATAAACAATTTTCTTTATTCCTGCCCAATAAGAGGCAGAAAAACACATCAGACAAGGTTCCATTGAAGAGTATATTTCGCAATCAATCAAATCACGAGTATCTAATTTTTGAGAAGCATTTCTAATTGCTTCTATTTCAGCATGGCTAGTAGCATCTTTGTTGTTTTTCCCGTTGCTTAAACCCTGAGAGACAACAACTCCATTTTTAATAATAATTGCACCAACCGGGAAACCTCCTTGTTTAACAGATTCCTTTGATAGCTCTATGGCTTTTTTGAGAAGATCTTTTTCCATAATTTTATTCCCCTTCAACCTCTTTGTTTAACCTTTCAAAAAATACTTTCATAAATTTGTGACGTTGATTAGCAATTCTTTTACCCTCTTTTGTAAGTATTTTATCTTTTATATACTTTAATTTCATTTCATATTCTCTCCACGCTGTGTCATCTACGGAATATTGTTTAGTTTTTTTCAAATCAACATCCTTGTTATGAACCTTAGCACCTACATGTCCCGCAAAAGAAAAGGCTCTACCAATCCCAATAGCGCCGATTGCATCTAATTTATCTGCGTCATATAGGATTTTGGCTTCTTTTGTTTGTGGAATTTTATTGTTTCTATACCTGTGTGTTTGTATACAATGAGCAATATTTTCTATTTTTTCTTTTGAAATGTTGTATTTACTCAAAACTTTCTTAGCTAAAATTGCTCCCTCCTCAGCATGATCAATTTTTCCATTTGATTTATCTTCTTCTTTTCGAGCAATATCATGTAACATAGCAGCTAATCCTAGAACTTCTAAATCAGCTTTCTCTTTTTTACCAATATTTATTGCCAAATTATATACTCTTTCCGTATGTTCCCATTCATGACAACTATTAATTCCAGATAATTTGTTTTTTGCTTCTTTTTTTACTTTCTCTAAAATTGTTTTCATATAAATAATAAAAACTATAGAAACCAATAATTGATGATTCCCCACAACACAACCAAGGTAATCAAAATTGTATTAATAAATATACCAACTTGATTCGCGTTTTTCCATGCTTTATATGAGCTATATAGCCAAAATACTTGTGCTATTAAATTAAAAATCAGGCCATAAGCTGGAAGCTTTAGCGATGTAAGTAAAAAGCCTAGCATCGTAAAAACAACAAGACTAATCTGAGCTGTATTATTCAAGGTTAAATGTTTTTTCATATTTTAATTATATTAAAATTTAGTAAAAGTGTTGATTAATTATCTGGATTAAGTAGAGTACTTTTTTAATAAAAATTTAAGTTAATGCCAAATAATAACCGGGGTAATAAAGCCCTGTCTCTCTTTTTTTGATATTTGTTAAATCAATGGAACTTGAATATATTTTTAATCCTTTCGCTGAAGCAATATTATACTCAACTAAACCATCATAAACATTCGGGTTTTCTTGATAGATTCCAGCTATTTTATTAGTTGCAAACATCGCGATACATCCAACACCCAGATTTGTATTTTTTAGACAACTAAATTTTATTCCTTTACTTTTTAATTCATTTAAAACTTTTTCGGGTATATTTTTCTCTAGATCACCAGACCAATAAAATATTGTGTCTCTCACATTTTCTGGCAGATCTGGTGTTTTACCCAATACAGAATAATCATTATTTACTATCTTGTGAATCCAGTCCCAAGCTGGAAAATAAATAAACATATATAAAAGTTTTTCACCGTCATGTAATGAAATAATAGTACTGAAATGATCTCCACCTTTTGCGTATATTGCTGTATCGTCTATAGGATCTATCCCTAAAAAATATTTTCCTTGTTCATTGAATTCTTTCGTCGATATAGTATTTTCCTCGGCAAGTAAACAACAATTAATCAAGTCAGTTTTAATAATTTCACTCAACAAAAATTCCTGGACCGCTAAATCAGCTTCCGTTACAATATCCGCCGCAGGGTTTCCTGTATTAAATTTATTATGAAAATCTATGCCTTTCTGCATTTTTAACGCAAGCTTCCCGGCTTGAATAAAAATTGGTTCAAGATTTTGTAATGTTTTAATTAAATCCATAATTTTATGTATGCTAATTTTATCTAGTTCACCCTGACTTACTTATAATATTTCATTTCTTTCAATAAATTTACAAATTTCTTCTCCAATTGTTCTTTGCCAAAACTCATTCTGTTCTTTTTGCGTCATATCTGATATATAAATTTTACTTTCCATGTCTACTTGTATTGATTCTAAAGGGTAACCTTCAACAATCTTGGGGCTCGGTTTAGAAACAAATAATCTTGGAGATATAATTGTGATTTCATCAATTATTTCTCCGTCCTTTGCAAGACAAATAGCAAATTCCCATTTCCCATTAACCTCGCCACCCATTTTTTCTATTATATTAACGTAATAATTCAACGCTTCAATATCTGAAGGTCGGTTTGTAGTACCTGGTATTCTTCTGACATTAATTCCTGGTTGTTCATTATCAGAAAGACCTTCTAAATACAGGGCATTATCCATAGATAGGACTATTTCTTCTAGTTTTTGAGAATACTCTTTTGCTTTCAGTCTGGCATTTTCTTGTGCGGTAGATCCATTTTCTTCGATATCATCCATTTTATATGGCAAACCTTTTACTTCAATATTTAAACCGGAAAGGGCTCCCGAGATCTGCTTAATTTTGGCACTGTTTTGTGTGCCTATTATAATTTCTTTCATAGTTTTATTATATCAAACTATTCATCTTTTTCTTTTCTTTGATCAATTAAGCCACCAACATATTTGGCTTCATAAATTTTCTTCTTTCCGAAATAAATTTTCTCTATACCAGAAAAATTATCTATCTTTCCGTTAAACCAATTTCTATATGCATAGTTTCCATTCTTATAAAATTTAGGACCACGAAAAGGTTTATCTTTAGATATCAGAGTAAGTACTTCTTGCAGAAATTTATAAACTTCTTTGAAATTTTTAATTGATTTATCAACAGAACCATAATAAACCATCATGTAAACCGGTTGATTTTTAAAGAAAACTACTTCTTCTCCCCCATATGGTTCTCCATCAAAATAGTTGTCATGATATTGCCAATAACCACTTTTGAAAGTTATTGTTTTAGACTTATTCTTTTCTTTAATTTTGTTAGCCTTATTACCACTAGCATATCCAGCTTTTTTGGCCTTAACTAAAAATCCGCAAAGTTGTTTTTGATTAATCATAAATTATTTTATTGCTAAAACTTCTTCTAGTAATTCAGGAAATTCTTCGGTTCTCATATGTTTTAAAATATAATGTCCATGATCTTTAAGATTTATTACTTTTCCATCGAGTTTATCGTGGTACATTATTAATCCTTTTTTGCCATCTTCTGCTTCGTTATTGGAAGTAAACATAGTTATTTCATCTATTCGTGATTTTATTGTTTCATCTATCGGATAAGCATAAAAATCAATATCAGTACCATTTCTTTCTTCTTGTGGAATTTTCCAAGGGGCTACAAGAATCAGCTTCTTAATTTTTTGTTTTGATTCACCTAACCATCGAACTAAGAATGAATAGCCACAACTGTGTCCGATTAAAATAGTGTTTTCATTGACTTCATATTTTTCAAACTCTTTTTTAAAATCTGCGTAAATAGGTCGCCATGGATTTGGCATTAATGGAGTCTCCATTTTAATACCTCGTGATATTAATTCTCTTTTAATCCAAGGAATCCAATGCTTATCATATGTCCTTGTTTCTGGATTCATGTTTTTTTCTTTATCTGAAGGACATCCATGAATAACAATACAATTTAATTTTTCCATTTTTTTATTATACCAAATTATCCTTTTTTCCTGTATTCCACGATTTTACCAGCTTCGATTTCGATTTTTTCGGCTTTGCGAAAATTTTTTATCGCATTGGCAGAAAGGATGTCGTAGTGTTTTATTTTATCCAGTTCATCGTCAATCCCCCACAGATCGCCATCTTCCCTTTTCCACCCATTTTCAAAAACATTCAATTTAAACGGTTGCGAATATTTTCGCAAAGTTTTCACACCACTATCTAAAAAATATTCGTGAAAATATGACATCACCAATTCGCGAATATTTTTGTAGACTGGTTCCCGATAACGGAGTACTGCGTGGTTCGTCTTGGATAATGCCCCCCAAAATCCATCGATTTTGAATAAGGCTATTACATGGTCAAAATCGTTTTTAGTGGTCTTTAAATGCAGAATTAGGGGTTTGTGACCGTGTTTTGACAGGATATAAGCTCCCAATAGCGCCCCTTCGAAACAATGCGCTTTACCAGCCCGCAGGGTCAAAATGGGTGATTTCAAAGTTTCTCCTTTCTCTTCAAAATTAAACTTTAAAGCATTCAAAAAATCTTGCACCTTTGCCGGTGTATTTAATTTCTTGATCAAAGCTTTTTCTTTTTGAGTAAAAGACAACATTTTTTAATTATATCAAAATTAAAGAGCCCCCGCCTGTCTGGCGGGGGCTCTTATACCAATTTTTATTTCATTGCATCGGCGTCAGTTTTGGACATAAATTTAAACATATTTCCTCCGCAAACAGAGCACTGCCCTTTGGCGAAATAGCGATTATTTTTTTATTCTACTTTTGGATCCTTCATCACTTGCATTGTTGGCTTATTGTTTCCATCACGACATTTCATACACAAAGCTTTTAATTCCATAGATTTTTTTAATTAGTCCTCGCCAAGGGCGGGATAAGTTAATAATAATTTACCTTTATAGTATACCTTATTTTTTCTCTGTTGTCGTTGTTTTCAAAAGATAGTTGCCGACGATGACCACGATAACCGTTATGATAATGGCATAAATAAATTTGGCAAAAATCCCCGATTTAGCAAAAGTAAAGAGTGTTTCGATTAATGCTTTAATCGCATCACTCCAAGCAAGCCCCGCTACGAGGCCCAACGCTCCAGCCATATATCCGGCTGTTTGTTTTCTAACTTGATCTCTAATCTCTTTATTCATTGTATTTAAATTAACTTATAATCCAAGCCCACTTAAAGAACCAACATAATTATTCAAGAAAGCCGGAATGGCAAAAGCGAGTCCGATCAAAGGCAAGACCACCGCGATAACCGTCACCCAAATAATCATCTGAAAATATTTTCTGGTTTTTTCGACCGATTTATAAATTGCATCAATTTTTACTCCTTGTTCCTCTATTTTTTTTAATATATCTTGTTCCATATTTACATTATACCCTGTAGTGAAATTTTTAACAAAATTCTACTACGGGGTTATATCCTATTTCACAATTTTAAAAAATATATTATACTAACGGGATGTACGACGAAGAAGAACAAGAAACTAAAGACCCCGAAGAAAAAACTTGCTCCATTTGCGGACTCCGTCAATATGGCGAGGTTTGTGCTGGTTGCAACACTCCGATCGAAGAAGAACCTGATTTAGACAAACGCAAAGAAGACGAAGCCGACGAATACGACTGGCGCGAGCGACGTTAGCTAATTTTTCTTATTTTACATTTTTGAAAAGCTTTTCCAGAGTTCGTTCATATCGATACTTTCTTCTGGAGGAGTTACTGTGATCGGGATATTCCAATTATTAAACAAACTAGTTGTTTCGATCTTTAATTCTCCTTGGTCTATTTTTTGAGGATTAACCATGCCCAAAGTTATCGTCACTTTAGTTGGGAAACCAGTTTTCCTACTGACCCAAGCATTTCCCTCAAAACTTTTTACTGAAGTAGTGATCTCTTGATAGGCTTTTTCACTGTCAAAGGCCGGCACACCATAATTGACCAAAGTACCGGCATAAACTTTCAAATTATCTAAATAGGTCTTGATCCCTGGATAGTCCGGTTCAAAAATAAAATGATACGAGGTGTCGCCATTAATATCTTCCACCGGTAATTTTTTCGTTATTTTAAAGAAGCTTGCATTTCGAGTAATTTCGTAAAGTTTGCTTTTTTGCTCAGCTTGCAAATTAGCGACCACCATCGGATCGACTCCAGAGAAAGTCAGCAGAGTAGATTGATTTAACAAATTATCTGTTCTAAGTTTTTGCACCTCGGGCACTGGGAACTTGACCCATTTGTTTTGCAGTTTAGTAAATTGATCAAAAAAGGCAATATTCGGAAATTGCTTCACTTCCGCATATAAAACTTCCTTGGCTAATTTAACTTCCACATCACTCGTCACTGCTCCCAGGGTGAACAAAAGTTCCAGAGAGCCTTTTACATCATCGGCATGAAAAGAGTCATACTGCCCTTTAATATTAAAACTAAGTTTTCGAGAAGAAGCTAACCCTCCGGAAAAAGTATCATACCCCGTTCCTTCTTTCATTTGGGACCAATCCAGGGTTGTCGTCGTGTCGAAATTTACACTGCTTGATTTTGCCACCAAACCCAAGGCCTCTTGAGCTACCTTCGGCATTGAGACAAGGTATCCAGAATAATATCCATAAATTGTTCCTCCCGCCAATAGTAAAAACACCAAGGCCACCATCGCCCAAAGGAAAAATCTCTTTTTCATTTTCGCTTCATCGGGCATGACCGGATACGGATTCATCATTCCAAAACTGTTTACATTTTTATCGATCGCGATCGGCTTCTCTTCCGGAAATAAAACCTCACAAGCTTCTTCAATGTCAACGTCCGACCAATCATTTTTTCGGAGTGTTTCTTTAATAAAATTCAAAGGAATCCCTTTGGCTATTTCTCCATTGATATAATCTAAAAGTTCATTTTTTACCATATGATAATTATATAACTTTTTAAAAGTTAAGTATACGTTAATTTGTCAAAGCCTGAGCCAGAGCCTCATTGTATACTTGATTTCGCAAGACAAAGAATTGCTTTACTGCGATCACCACGCTCAAAATCGCAATACATAAAATAAAAATCGTCCGTTTGTTTAGATAAAACATCTTAATATAATAGCATTTTCAAACTTCTTTTAAAATACAAAATGCCCCAAATGGCACATATACGCCATGGCGTATATGTGCCATTGATTAATCCGGTTAACTCAGGTGGACTAAAAACCACCTAAATTAAATCCTGAAATCAAAAATATCACAAAAGTACTGAGTGCTACTATAATAAACAGTATGTTAAGAAAGATTAAATAAAAAAGTTTGATCCCTGTAATCCTTTTATAATAAAATACTAATAAAAAACTTAGGACAGGAATAATAGCAAAAAAATAAATAAAAGAAATCCAACCACCAATAGAGGAATCATGTTCTAAAAAATCTGGAACAAAACCTAAAATCCAAATACCGTAAGTAACGAACCAAAAAACAATATAAGTTAAAATAATAAAGACAGTCTTCCCCCACCATTTATCCGTATGAAAAGTTTTTTGAATCCAATTAATCATTAATGTTTCTATTTTATCTTTTTATATATATTCTTGCAATAAATAATACCACTATCAAACACAAAACATACAGTGGCCAGTATTTTTGAAAATTGATATTAAATCCGGCAACAGAGGCAACTTGACTGTTTCTATAATTAAAATCTTCAATAGCTTCATCCGTATTTTGGTCAGATGCCACAGAAATATTATTATTGGCAATAACTATATTTTCCACCGGATTTTTTTCTGGGATTATCGGCTTTACATATTCTATTTTTTTAACTACTGGCAAATTATTTAAGGTAATAAAATTATAAAGATAACCGCCTCCAGAATTGGAGATAGGATTATCTTTTTGTTTAACCTCAACTGATTTAACACTTTCAATATTCCCCGCTTTGTCGGTAGAAAAATATTGAACTGTTTTTCCAGAAGCATCTATCGGATCTTTGTAATTGATCCAATTACTTCCCCCATCTAAAGAATATTCAGTTTTTAAAATTCCAGAGCTGTCGTCTGTGGCAAGCAAGGTGACAAAATTACTCAAAACAATATCTTTCGTTTGCGGTGGGATAAAATCTTGCGTCTTGCTTGAGTCGAGCACAGAGGAAGGTAAAATTTCCCTCTCATACACACCATCCCCTTCTTCATCTATTTTGACAACATAATTTGAGATGTCAGGACCGATTAAAATTTCAGACCTTGCTTTCAGTGTTTCCAGTGGAATTTCGTTCCAATATGTAGTACTTATTTTTTTATCGCTACCATCGATACTTTCAATATAAAAATCATACGCACCTGTGTCCTCTGCCTCACTTACCACTTTATAATTTACCCCATCTGGTAAAAAGGCGAATTTATCCCCTTCTATCACATCGTACTGCACCCCTAGGATGTTTTCTTCAATATTTCCCTCGGCGTCAATCCCAGTATGGTTACCTGCTTCGTCATAAACATGAAGAGTTACCGGACTGTGTACACTAACTACTTTTCCCGAAACATCACAACTATCAATATCACTAGAGATATTTTCAAAATTTGATGGTACCTCGTTATTTAAAATAGATAAAACTGTTTGTTTTAATCCATCAGCTGATGGTAAAGAACCATGCGAAGTTCCTTTTAGATAATATTTTGTGCCAGTAGAATCAATTGAAGAATGAAGTGGCACCGTCTCATCGCCGTTCACGTAATTGAGCTGAAAATCATCCACAAATTTTTTTCCAAGCGACGTCCACGATTTTTTCTTTTTTACCACAATTCCTCCGACGGTTTTTGTAAAACCACATCCGGAAAAATTTGTTACATTTATACTGCTTAAATCTATGTTGTCTAAGCTCTCATGCAATTTTTCAGCAAAAGGAAACATTTTTGGATTTTTTCCCTGATTGATTAAAAAGTCTTTTGTTTGTGTATAATCCAAATCTAGGTTAGGGGTAAAATTAGGATTAGAAATATATGGAGTTACTAAATCCGTTACATATTTTTGTCCCATAAAACCTTCTTGTCCATCGACATATTTTTTACTAGGCAAGAGTTCAGAAATTGATGGCATATTCTGAGAAATAAATTTTGCACGATCAGTATTTAATCCTAAAAGGAGCTTACTATAACCCATACTATCCCCATACATCAAAACTTTAAATGCCTTTGGTGCACCTAGGTGTGGGGTGCCTAAGAAAATCATTTTATCGACTTTATTGCCAGTAGTGTCAGCAATATATTTTTTTGCCAAGAGCCCGCCCATCGAATGAGCAATAATATCAATTTTTTCTGATCCTTTATTTTCTAAAATACTATCAATTTTATTTTTTAACAAAATTGCATTTTCGGCACTACTTTTACGCCAGTCATAAGGAAAAACAAATAAATCTGTATTTTCGTTATAACCATTTAAAATAAGTTCGTCTATCAAACCATCAAACACATGTACACCAACCGCTCCACGGATGATATCACCTAAAACTACCGGCCTGTCAGGGTCTTCTGTGCCATCTGTATTTAAAGCTAAATAATTCAAAAAGGAATCTGCTCCAGGCAATAAAAGCTCCACTAGATTTGGCCAAACTTCATCATTACTGCCGTCGCCTTTTAGTAAATAACTACCAGTAATTCCCGGAATCAAGATTACCGGATTGTGGGTTTTGCAAGTCTCATTTTTACACCACGGATCAAATAGTACGCCATCCATGACAGTTCCAGCAGTGCCAGATGGATTTAAGGTTGTATGATACGGCCCTGTGGCATTGCCCCAAAAATTATTTCTGGCATCTGTTGTATAGGTGGCATAACTTTCCACGCCATATTTGGCAAAGTCTTTAATCACAGAATTTTTTATAACACCAACGGTGTTGCCTCCCCCAAAAGTTAAAAGACCAGAACCGAAACCACCTTCCAATTTGGAATTCTCAATATTTAAGACAGATGGTTTATCTTGATATCCATATCCATCAAAAAACGTAATACAAGAATCACTCGGACAATTCTTTATGATAGAATGATTTAGAGATAGTTTTGAATTATTGAAAAGCAAAATCGTCTGTCCTTCACTCCCCGATAAATTTTCTATATTTAAATTATCCGCAACAATAGAACTATTGTTAAAAATCTGTAGAGCTTCTCCAGATAAATTATCAAAAGTTCCTTTGTTGATTTTAGAATAACTGTTTTCATAGACACTTATTCCATAATAATCTTTGGTAACTGCCAGATTTTCAAAATCAACGTTCGAAGAATAAAGTTCTAAGGTTTGATCAGCATATTTAAAAACTGTATTTTTTATCAAAGAGCTTTTTGCTTGGTAAAAAATAAGACCTCGCCAATCACCCACCTCTGGATCCATTCCAAAATCCTCACACACTTCTCCAAGACTGTTGCCATTTTCGTCTACGTCGTCATAACAAAAAATATCTGCATTAGTGTTTCCTCCAACTGCATCATCGTTCTTGGAAGTAAAATATACTTTTTCATTTTCTGTTCCATTAATGATTAATCCTCCTAAGACACCCAAGGGATATCCCCCATAATCAGATTCAAATTTCACCACCACCCCCGCATCAATTGTAAGCGTTGCGTTCGATAAAATAGCAAGGCTGTTCTCTATAACATACGGACTGCCTGCTTTGTTCCAAATGGTGTCTGCTGAGATATCTTCAGTCACAAAAGTTTCCGCAAGGGCACTAGGAGAAAAAACAAAAAGAGAAAAGAGAGTCACTATCCCCAATAGAAAATAAAATAATAATTTATTATTAAATTTTTCCACGCATATTAATTATAAAACAGTCAAATATTCTAGAAAATACATCCCTGTGGAAAACTCACAATTTTTAAATTTTCAATTATTAAAAGACCACCTGGGACAGTCCTAATTAATCTAGATATGAATTGGTTGAACTGCTGGTTTTTCCTCTTTTGTCTTCATTATTACAATTGTGCCAATGATAAGTAAAACAACCATAACTAATCCAGCCACTCTGTATTTTAAAACGTTGTCATACTTTAATAAAAGAACCACTCCTCCCCAAATAAGGGGAGCAATTATAGATGCGAATTTTTGAAAAGTAGAATAAAAGCCAAAATATTCTCCTAATTGCTCTGGTGGAGATATTTTTACCATCATTGCTTTTGTGACGCTATAATAACCACCAACGCCGGCACCACCAACAATGGTCACAAGATAAAGAACCCATTGAGAGGAAGCTAAAAAGAACAATAAATCAACTATTATTAAAACAAGACAAGTTAACAAAATTATAACCCTATAACCATAACGGTCTCCTAATTTACCAAAAAAATAAGCAAAAATTGTTGTCGAAATAAGGGTTATCCCTAGAAAAACAGATTTCATGTTGTCGCTGATTTTATAAATTGAATCCATTACTACCGCAAAATATAAATTAATAGTGATAACTATGTCAGATATTAGAGAAAAACCTAATAAATAAATCCCTACATTTTTATTTTTTCTAAATAATTCTTTAATTCCTTGCCAAGTTTTTTGACTAATTTTTTTATTATTTACAACTTCTTTATCTTCCGCTTGAATATCTTTTTTTTCTTTAAACCATAATACTAATGGCAACATTAATATCGTAGAAATTATAAAGGCTGGTAAAAAAACTTGGCTCCTTCCAGGATTATTAAATAAAGTTATAACTCCGTTAGCAAAAGGTAATAAAACAAGAACCGCGACCAGCCAACCAAAACTTCCAATACCTTCTCCTAGTCCTGAAATTTTTCCACGATTTTTTTCTGTTGAAACATTTTTTAATAAAGCATTATAAAATATCAAATTAATTTGATAAAGATACTGCACTATCATCGATAAAAATAAAACTATAAAAACACGATGGGTTAATGAAATATTAGAAACAGCTACAAAAGCCATTAATCCATTAAAAATAACTAAGCCAATAGTGGTCCATTTTATAAAAAACATTCTATTCCCTAATTTATCAGACCAAGCACCCAAAAATGGAGAAGTTATTAAAACAAACACAGTTGCAATAGCAAAGCTAGCACCATACCAAATGTCATCCAATTTATTATCTATAATAAGCCATTGAGCTAAAAAGAGACCACTGAGAGCAGTGATAAAAAAAGAATTACCAAAATCATACACTAACCAAGACCATAAGTTTTTCTTTTCCTGGTTCACTTTTTTATTATATCAAATTTGCTATTTAATATCTTTTAAAAATAAAAAAAAAGTGCCCCCGTAAAAGAGTGGGAG
>Ga0172381_10004953_pt1 | contig 13636 bp, 18 predicted proteins | sample Leawel6488metaG_FD_119754 | JGI IMG/M metagenome (GOLD analysis project Ga0172381, IMG submission 119754) | Leachate microbial communities from a municipal landfill in Southern Ontario, Canada - Leachate well 64-88 metaG | ecosystem: Engineered > Solid waste > Landfill > Unclassified | place... | reverse complement strand
GTTTGGGGATAACATCAGAAAGTAGTATTAGTGTACAAAGCGGCAGTTCGCAAAGTAGTGTGTCAAGTTTGGGGATAACATCAGAAAGTAGTATTAGTGTACAAAGCGGCAGTTCGCAAAGTAATGTATCGTCAAATTCTTCTGGTGCGGTAACGCCGTCCCCATTAGTTTATTGGGATTTTGAGCCGCTAGGTGATCTTACTAATAAAACTGGACTTGAAGGAAATTATGATGTGGGATGGGTAAATGAAGGGGCTACTGTTTCCGAAGGAAAATGTGGCAGTGGATATGCTTTTGACGGAGTAAACGGATATTTGCAAGTTGCCCCCAATTCTGGACAAATGCTTCCGCTTACAAATGGGTTCACATATTCGGCATGGATGAAAACGGCTGATAACACGCAGGAACAGCAATGTGTATTGGCTTATAGGCAAATAAATGGTGATTCATATGCAGCAATTTTGGGCGTTAGCGCTGCGTTTGGAGCTACTGATTTTGGTATTCACATGTTTGGTTCTAGTAACACATGGGTGAAGGCATCTGTTCCTATGTCAACATTTACAAATGATGTTTGGTATCATGTTGCCGGAACATATGACAAAATAAATCTTAAATTCTATATTAATGGAGTAGAGCAAGCAAGTACAGCATGTACGGACGATGCTCCTCCATTTTGGCCGGAAACAGCAATTGAAATTGGGACGAACTGTGGATCATTCCCACTAAAATACTTTAAGGGCTCAATTGATGAGGTAAGAATTCATGATGTAGCCTTATCTTCATCTCAAATTACGCAGGTTATGGAATGTGCCGCATCTCCTGATTCAAGTAGTTTATCAAGTGCCTCCTCAAGCATTAGCTCTAGTTCGACGATAATCGACCAAAGCAGTATGTCTGTGTCTGCCGGAGGCCAAGTTGCAACTGGGGGGACAATTACTGAAGATGGTGGCTATACAATCCATACATTCACGGAAAGTGGTACCTTTGAAGTACTTATTCCGGAGTTGGTCTGTGATGATGCATTTATTGTTGGTGGCGGAGGAGCAGGCGGTTCTCAAATCGCCGGAGGTGGCGGCGGCGGACAAATCATATTAGTTAGTGGACTAGCTTTCTCTGCTGGATCAAATTCAATAATCGTAGGCGCTGGAGGTGCCGGAAAAGGCGATGTATATGAAATATCTAACGACGGACAGAGCTCCATCGCTGGGGGTTTAGAGGCCATCGGTGGCGGAGGAGGTGGATGCTACTCAACAACCTCAGATGGTATCGAAGCTGGACATAATGGCGGGTGCGGTGGTGGAGGTGCGCCAAAAGAAGGAGGAAGCTCTCCTTATGGGGTTGGAGGCACAGGTCTTAACGGCAACGATGGCGGAGATAGCTTAACACAATACGTTGGCGCTGGAGGCGGCGGATGGGGTGGTGCTGCTGCCGATGCTAGCGATGATCAAGTGGCAACAGACGGAGGTTCAGGCTCTCAGTACGGTATTTTCGCAAGCATCGCTGGCTCTCCAGCTGGATGGTTCTGTGGTGGAGGCGGCGGAGGAAATAACGGCGGGACGGCTGGCTCAGGGGGCACGGGTGGTGGAGGAGCAGGAGCATCATCTGGAGCAGGTTCGGATGGAGTAGAAAACACTGGCGGAGGAGGCGGAGGAGGCGCTTATGGGTCAGGTGGTGGCGGCAGTGGAGGATCAGGGATAGTAATCTTAAGATACCTAACGCCTTAGTTGGAAGTTAATTTCTTTTTTAGATCAAAATATTTGCACGTATAATAAGGTGTTAACTGGGCTTCTCTGTGGTCAAAGCCAAAACTGCGTCTTGACACAGCAATAATAGGCGGTGCCTGAATTCGTTTTGCGACAGAAAGACCTTGATAGCAATTCCACCATCTCTCAAGATCATCAATAAAAAACTTACTATTCCCTCCAAATAATTTAGATATGATATACCCACGTTGTTTTTGGTATCCGATCTTTTCCTCAAGAATTCCATTAAACGCCCAATTCAAAATATCTTCTGGGGTTGATCTATTCCAGCTTTCCACCCATGCAGAAAAGAGTTTGTCGTGGTAATCATAAATTAATGGATCACCTTTTCCCTTATCGACATTTTGATCATTATTCAATTCAGCTGATGGCTTTACAGATATTGATTCTTCAGGAATTACATTATCAATATTCTCGTTAAACCATTTAGCCATTTCATATACTTGGGTTTTCCACAAGTCTGCTATTGGCGCTACAAAACCACCCAAATCTCCATAAAACGTTGTATAGCCAACTGTTAGCTCTGATTTATTGCCGTTGCAAGTAAAAACTCCACCAAACCACGAAGCCCATGCGGCAAGTATCCTGCTCGACCTGTCTCGTGCTTGGATATTGTCATACATTAGACTTGTTATATCACCATCTACAAGATCGGGGGAATCTGGTTTGTATCCAGTTTCGCATATTTGTCCACTTTCGCTAATTGAATAATTTCCAAGATTATTCAATGCTTTAATTTGAGTCCTTGTTATATCACACACATTTTGGATAGGGTGGACAATGTACCTACATCGTAAATTTCCAGCCAATTTCCTTGCGGCACACTTTGTCGTGTCAGAATTATAGACACTTGGCATGTTCACAAGTATTATGTTTTCTTTTGGCAAGATTTTACTCATAATCGCAGCCACTAGTGCAGAATCAATACCTCCGCTTGCTCCTATTACAACCTTGTCTATGCCCATCATCTCCATGAATTGCTTTGTCCCATATGAGATTGATTTATACAACATTCCAATATCATCTGGGAATCTTTCTAGCTCGGGAGCAATTGTCCCGAATCCAGATTCCAAATCAAATTCTTTAATTGACAATTTTTCTTCAAATGGCTCTCCGAAGATTTCTATTCGCCCAAGTTTGTCATAAAAACAACTTCCCCCATCAAACGTATAAATTGTCTTCCCGTTATTTTGGACCCCGACATTATTGACATACAACATGGGGATACTGTGGGTCTTTGACTGTTTTGAAAAAAGTCTATTCCTCTTTGAGTTTTTCCCATTCGTGTATGGAGAGCAACTGATATTAATAATCATATCGCATTTTTTGTACAACAGGTCTATTGGCTTTATGTCGTAGTCTGTGTCCCACGCATCTTCACACAATAGTCCGCCTATCTTTATGCCATCTGAAGTGACAAGAGATTCATAGGACCTGCTGACATACTCCAAAGCGTTTGATATGATATTTTCTCCTCCCCGCTCTTTAATCGATTTAATATACTCGCCTGTTAAGCGCTTCCCATTGTCATAAAAATGGCGTGAGTCATCGAACTCTCTATAATTTGGCATTAGCGTTTTGAATACAGGCTTTTTCCAAAGCCTGTTCTCAACCATTCTTAATGCATTATATTTCCTGACTCGACCGTCCTCGTTAACCTTACCATCTTGCAGATAAATATTCCCGAAAATAATCGCAATCCCGTCAGACGCCTCTTCTATCCTTTTCTCAAAAGAAACACAATCACGAATAAATGCTTCTTGCTCCCAAAGATCGCCAATAAGGTATCCAGATATGCAAAGTTCTGGAAAAACAATTATTTTAGCCCCTTTGTCTTTTGCTAAAGTAATCCATTCCACCATTTTTGTAACATTCGCCAATGGGTTGGCGGGGATTACTTTTATTTGGCCTACGGCGATTTTTACTAGCTTGTTCATGCGTTCTTTACTTGGTGTGGTTGGCAATAATCCATTGATAAAATTGGAGGGCTTCTTTAGACCCTGTAATTTTACCGGTGCAATCTGACATCTTGATAACAGGGCATCCATTAACCGTTAACAGTTTAATTACCATGTTAAGGGCCTTGCTTCTACCGAAATCATTTGTAAAGTGCGTACCAATACCGAAATTGCATTTAATTAAATTTTCGCAATATCGTTTAATTTCGATAGCCTTGTCAACATTCAGGGCGTCACTAAACGTGATTGTTTTATACAGTGGGTTAATTCGCAGCTTATTATAATGAGCAACAATCTTATCTGCAAATTCGAACGGGTCACCCGAATCATGCCGCACGCCATCGAATAGCTTTGCCAGCCTAAGGTTAAAATTCTTAAGAAACTGATCTGTCGTAAATGTATCAGGCAAAGCAGTCCCTAACTGGGCAGAATATACCTTTGACCAATTGTGCATGGCATAATAATTTGCGTGTTGGAAGCTTTCAAGAACCGCATTCCCTTGGACAAATTCGTGTGCGTAAGTACCAATTGGTGTAACATTATGTTTCATTGCTAGATGAACATTGCTAGTCCCTGCAAAACCATCGTACTTCTTCATGTTGCCTACGACAATGTCTTGAGTTAAATAGCTCCTGCGACGGCGTGTACCAAAATCGCTAAAGACGCATCCCGCATTTGTTAACCTCATTGCCTTTTCCGCAGCCATTAGTCCTTGGTCTTCAGCGCAGAATGTCCAGTTAGTGTCAACTGTCTTAAAATACAGCTCGCTAATCATAGACATTAATTTGACTTCCCACAAGATTGTATCACGCCACAATCCGTCAATCTCCAGAAAAAGGTTGTTGTCTTCAGTCAAATTAAATTTTACTTGATTTGGGTCGAATCGGTAATTTTTTAGATATTCCAAATACCATGGCTTAAAATAAGGGACTTTTTCCTTTAGCCACTTATATTCGTCGTTTTGGAGAACCCATACTTTTTCTGCATTATGTTCAATCAGCTGTCGGAAATCCTTAACAAACTGATCGGTAAACTTTTGTTCGCCACGGTTTGTAAAACGATATGTAACATGAGCGTCAGGAAATAGCTCAATAACAGCAAGTTGCATTGACAATTTATATAGGTCGTCGTCAAGAATCGATACGCCATATCCGTTTTTGGTGTTCATAAACTTTCTCCTAATATTGTGACCAGATGTTATCATGATAACGCAACTAGGTCAAGCATTTATTTATAAAAAAACATATTGTCGGACGAATGCGTCAGTGCAGCAACATTATTGTATTGAGCACACACATCTAAGCAATTATGCGAGCATATTTCATCTGCAAAAGAATCATGATTCAGTATCCATCTGAATCGTTCTTCCCTCATGTTTGCCCCTATTTTTCCAATAGGCTCCCCCCCTTCACGAAGGTATATGATGCACGGGAAGTGCCATCGTCCAGCGACAGCCATGTCGTCTAAGGCTAGCCAACACGATTTACAATCATTGTCTCTCAGTCCACGGACTTTATTCACATTACGAATATTTTCTACCCTATATCTCAAGATCGGGTACTTTTCTAAGATATCACTTGGCAGTTTCGCAAGTTCAATTAGGCTGCGATTATATTGGGCAGAAGGGATTATCCTAATATCGCTCACCCCAAGGGAGTCGGCAAACAAAACGCTTTCTTTACACGTAGAAACATTCTCTTCCGTAAATACCATCCCCACAGAAACGTAAGTGAGCTCGCTAAGCCTTCGTATTGTATTTACGACTTGTTCCCAAGCTCCAGTCACACCTCCGGACATCCTATCTCCGACGGCTGAGCAGCAAGCGTCAAGCGATATCGAAAAGTCGTTCACTCCATTATTTAAAAGTTTTTCATACAGTGAAAAATCTGCATAGCCGTTTGTTGATACGGCGATATGCTCCATGTTTCCTAATTTGCACATTTTTACAAGGTGATTTAAATATGGATATAATGATGGTTCTCCTCCAGAAAACCTAATATTTTTCAATTTATCTTTTATCCACAAATTGATAGTCCCTATAGCTTCGCTTAATGGGAGGTCTCCAGCACAGTCTGCCCGAAGCCCACGACAATACGGGCAACTAAAATTGCATTTGTCTGTCAAAATCATCTCGCACCGTGACAAAGGGCTAAGAACACTCGCTGTTCTTGCTCTTTCATCAGACAATGTATAGAAGCCTATTTGCTCTAGCTTTTTCATAATGTTGTTGGAGCCCGTATCGGGAATCGAACCCGAATCGACAGTGTTTTAGAGACACTCGGCCTACCATTAGCCTATACGAGCCCTTATTTCTTTTTATTTTCTAGCCACCCATTCTTGACAAACGTATCAAACTGCTTGCGGTATTTTACAGGAACCGGAACTCCATTGTCAAACTTATCCGGCAGGATTCCATCTTCAACATATAGATATTCCTGTCCTTCACAGTTTCCGTCTATCGGATTCCACTCAGCCCTCATTAGACAAAGAGCGTAGTGCCCTTTATCGCTTGGCCTTGGCTCTGGCTTCTTGCTGAACCAATGCTCGATGATATCTCCGTCAAGCGTGCAAAGTTCGTTTTCTTCCCAGTCCCATTCGTAGTTCACTATGTTTCTCATTTTGCAGTACTCTTTTTTATTCTTAGTGGCACATTAACATAACCAATTATTTGTGTCAATACTTATTTGCGCAAAGTTACAATAGCCTAAGCTTTTTAAAAAAGCCACCGTTATGCAAACAAGCAATTGCCGTTATTTCATTATTCCTGTCTGGCTCCCTAAACCCAGTCCACTTAATTCCGGCCAAATCAAGTTTGGATATCCAATAATTAAGTTCCTGCTCTCCAGACACCCCCACGTAAACAAGCGTCCCGTTGCCCCATTCGTTAACAGCCTATGTTGGGTTCTCTAAAATCCATTCTGCAACAGCATGTCCGGCTTGAACAGCCCTCTGTGAAGCAGATAGGTCTTTACGGATAATGATGTAAAGTTTATTCATATTTTTGTAGTCCATTTATTTTTCCCGAAATATTTAGGTTGAATTAGATGAGTACTAAATAGCCTTTTAGCAGACTGGATTGATTTGCAAATCTCGCTGTATCTTCTGCAATCAGTTGTCATCCAAGAAAGGCTACATATCCTTTCTCCACTTAAACCAATTATTTCAGTAATGGAAGCTGATTTTATATGACTCCTTGGATTTTTTAGCTCAAGGTCCATTATTCGCCTCCTTGGACTCTTTGATGCAAAGTTTTTCTTTTAGCATATCAAGAACAGATAGTCCTTTCTCCGCTTCTTCTCCACGGTCCAATATTATGTTGCGCCCATGACATTTGCACCCATCCCATTCGTAGTGACGGCAATCCGAATAAAAGCGCAAGCATTCACCAATTTTTTCCAATTCGTCAGTAATAAAATCTTTGCTTATTTCGACTCCATTAGTAATTATCTTCACAATGTTCCTCGCTCCTGTGTTCTATGTACATTTTTCTCTGTTGATCTTTTAATGCAGAAATATTGTCATTGATCTTTTTTAGATTTAATTGATGCATCTCTAAATTATGACTATTTACATCTAGTTGTTCTTTTGATAATGAGAACCCATCTGCACAAATAAATGGGGCAACAAACGGCTTCTTTGCATCTTGCTCCAGTTGGTTAATTTCTTCGTCTAGTTTACAAAGTTTATTTGATATCTCAATGACGAGTTCTTCTTTAATCCCAATACAACCTGTTGCGTCATCTTCTCTGAAGTAACATTTTCTATATGGGTTATTACCATAGACTCTGTGTTTGGAATAGCACTCCGCCAACCCGTATACAAGTCCATCTTTTGTTTTTGACTCTAATGTGATTATTTCTGACGTAGTACACCCACAACTGCATCCACTCCAATGAAAATCTACTGAATACATTTTTATTCTCCTGTGATTGAAAGCTGACCGAGGCAAAAACAACTTGCGCTCGGTCAGCCTTGGTTGTTTTTGTTAAGCGACGATTTCCTGAGGAGCGGCAATTGGCTCCTTTATGGAATACTCATCCTTAATCTGTTGGATATAGCTTTCGTTAGGGAGATTGTCTTTCTTTGGACGTTCAATCTCTTGGCGAGAATACCCACGCAGTTCAGAATAAGCAATATGGTGATGTCGGTAGTCATGGCGGAGTCGATTCCACTTTGACAGGTTATCCCATCCATGGGCACCATTATTGGCTCGCTGATGATCTTTTATTTCAGCGTGGATTGTTCGGATTGCAACAGCCGTATCTTTAAGCCATTGCTTGAGTTTTTGTGTGGTTGGGTTCATTTGTAATTTCTCCTTTCGTATTGTTATGGGTTTTGAGATGAACCACGGGCAACAATCACAGAGAAATTACGGAGGTTTTTTAATTTTTAGGACCTATGTCATTTTATTTTCTCCTTCCTTTTATTAGTTAGTTCTTATCCTTTTTCAATCTTCAAAGTCATATGATACATCAAATCTAAAGAAAGTCAACTACTTTTTTAATGAAAAATTAAACAGACATTTTATCTTTAGATGGGCCGACCTTCTTTAGTCTCTTTTTCTTCCCGTTGATTATCCATTCTTCTGCTGCCGAAAAAGAATTCAAACTGCCTCCAAAATCACTATCCTTAAAATGCTTTGTGACTGTTTTATTTTTCCCAACAGCAATAGCTCTCCACCCATGAAGGCTTCCTTTGTCGATGCGACTTAACTCTTTTGGCGGTTGATTTAACATTTTTATCCTTTGGGATTAGTAACGATATTTTGTTTTGAAGAAATGTTATTAAAAGCCTTCATTGCGATCTTCTTATATTCTTCAGCTTCGCCCTTTAGCTGCTGATTGAACTGTGAAAGACTTAACCCCATTGATGCGGCGATCCTTCCTGAAAAGCCAGCTTCGTGCTCCATTATTTCTCGCTCTTCTTTTGCAAACAATATATTAAAAGACATGTAAAAATCCTCCTAAGTTATTTTTACGGACTATAAGAAGATTATATAAAATGTCAAGTGTAATTCCAAATATCTGATTTCCTAAACCGTGGCAAAATCTCTTTCTTTTTATTCATTGCGTCTTTGGACTTTGCCCGTTCCAATCTACGATAAATTTTTTTGAAGTCTTTGGTGGGTTTGTAATAAGGTTTTTTGTCTTTATCCTTACGGTTCACAACATAGGTTAGTTGCCAGCCAGATGTTGAAAGACGGGGCATTTTGCACATCTCGTCAAGAGACCAAATCTTCCCGTGTGCGCTATAAAACAGTTCAAGATGACAGCGATATGTTCTACTCATTATTTTTTCTCCTAAGTTATTTTTAGTAACCTAGAAGAAAGCACGCATTATCTCTTTTTTCACAATTATCTCCTCAAAATAATGATATATCAAGTCCGCTTTATTGGATTAAGTGGGCATAATATATTGTACTTCTATTTTTTTCAAGTCATATCCTGTAGTTCACATGGATAACGAATATGTAAACTTAGGATTGTCAAAAACTAGCATAATCCAAACAACTGGTTGGTGGGCGAGACAGGATTTGAACCTGCGACTTCCACCATGTCGAGGTGGCACTCTAGCCGAACTGAGTTACTCGCCCAATAAATTTTCTATAAAAATGGTCAGCGTGATTGGATTCGAACCAACGTCCTTTCGCACCCCAAGCGAACGCTCTAAATCCAGACTGAGCTACACGCTGTGTTGGCACCCCCAAACGGATTTGAACCGATGTTTTCAGGTTGAGAACCTGACGTCCTAGGCCACTAGACGATGGGGGTGTGAGCCACTTAGCTCCTCTGCACTTTAGCAGCTCTACCAGTAGTCGGCTTTCCTGACCCCTTACCCTTTGGCTTCTCTGGAAAAGGTCTCTTTACCAAACTTTCACTGGTCGCATAACCGCATTGCGGACACCTTTGTGCCGTCGGGCGGTAACACGGACTGCCGTAATGGCAATGTGAACACCACATTACAATCACCTCCTCTCTCAATAACCGGATATTGAGAGAGTCTACGGAGGGGCGATATCCTTATTGTTTTCCATTTTATTTCTCCTAAATGGTCGGAGAAGCGGGATTTGAACCCGCAGCCTCTGCGTCCCGAACGCAGCGCTCTACCAAGTTGAGCTATTCTCCGATATATTTTTATACCATCCCATTTGCTTTGCCGTATGCTTCATATGACAATTGGCACAAAGCACTCTACATTTTTCCATCTCGTTTTTAATTTTCGCAAGAGAATATGCCATACGAGACATTGTAGAAACATTATATAGTTTTGTTTTCCTATCAATATGATCAAAAACCAAGACAATCGGATTTGTTTCTCCACATTGTTTGCATGGGTGCAGCTTCAGGTAATTCCATACAAAACTCCTATTCCGCATTCTCCTTTTTGTGTGTTTTGCACAGTTTTGTTCCCTCCTGTGCCTAGATGACTTCCATTTTTCTCTTTCGTAATCATTAAAACATTTTTTGCACCAGCTTGAATATTTATTCTTCTTTGCATTCCTAACCCTAAATTGTACTGATTCTTTTTTCTTAAAGCATTTTGTACATGTTATTTTCACTGTTTTTCCTTGTTTGGGCTAAAATATATTTCCCAAAATAATAGGACAATTCATCCAGAACGTACTTACTTTTGGCGTCCCCACGGGGGCTCGAACCCCGGTTCCCGCCGTGAAAGGGCGGTGTCCTAGGCCACTAGACGATGGGGACATAAACTATATCAAAATGGTGGGCGAGAAAGGATTTGAACCTTTGGCTTCCACCGTATCAGAGTGGCACTCTAACCGGACTGAGTTACTCGCCCAATTTTAAAAATGGTCGGAGCGGAGAGATTTGAACTCTCGACCCCCTGCGCCCAAGGCAGGTGCGCTATCCAGACTGCGCCACGCTCCGATTTTTTTTATATTCAATTTTCAAAGCAACACAATTTGGGGTAGGTGACGGGATTTGAACCCGCAGTCCCGAGGGCCACATCCTCGTGCTTTATCCGGATTAAGCTACACCCACCATCAAATTTTTATGACGTAAACAGGAACTTTTTCCACGACTCTTTCATTGAGTCCGTCTTACTTAGACAGAACAATGGGTTTGTCCCCCTTGGTTCACGAGGAGTCTTTAACGGATACATCCCCGCCTGTTCTACCGTCTTATCATTTTTCTTTTGATTACATGACAAACATGCTGTAACAATGTTGTCCCAAGCAGACTTCCCGCCCTTGCACTTCGGAAGAACATGGTCCACTGTAACCTCTTTATCAGAACAACGCTTCCCACAATATTGACATATAAACTTATCTCTAAAAATAACATTCCTCTTCGAGTATGTTACCCTCCTGTGAGGGATTCCGCTATAATCATCCAACAATAATAGCTCAGGGATAGCTATGGTCATACGGGACATCTTTATTTTTGGCAGACTAAGTTTCTCAGAAATGTCTATCCATGAATCAAGATCGTGGTGCAAAAATGTTTCGTAATTCAGGCAAGAAGCCCTGCCTGTAAACAGCAACTTAAATGCCTTCTCTACTCCGACTACATTAACTGGAATCCAGTGTTTATTTAATACTAATGCTCTGTTCATTCCTGCACCCATCATATATAATTTTGACACAAAAAAACCGCCCCCTTTCAAAGGGGCGGATAAGTGTCAGTCTGGCAAAAGACGCCTAGCCACCCCTTGTCGGTGGTTCTGTAATCAAATGTTCTAGGCTTCTTTTGCTCATTTTCTTTTCCTTATCCCTTTTTTCTACTGGCGACTCTCGTTTTTAAGACCTTCGTTCTTACCTTCTGGAACGGTCATGCAGACGGCCAGTACATTTCAATCTTCAATTTAGGAATATACTTAATTTCCTAACAAGAGTCAACATCTTTTTTGAACTTTTTAACAGCCATCTTCTTTATAGGAGATAGACACTTTGTTAACGAATAACAAAACTATCGCTTCCAGTGTTTATGGAGCTAACATTAAAAATTCGATTTTCATTGGAGGACAATCTGGGTCAAGCTCAAATAGTACTGTTGCGAATGGAATTGGCGAAACAGCCAACTGCTGGGTGACGAATATAACAGTAGTAGGCTCTGCTGGACAGTATTCTATATCAAGCCTTTTAAGTGTGAGAAACACGCTGTCCACATATAACATCGGTACATGGGGCGGCTTTATAATCGGGTATATTGGAATATCAAATAGTTTCGTAGGACCATATGGCACAAACTACGCCTTAGCCAGTCCAATGTTGCTGGACTCTGCGTGGTATGAGAACTATGTCGCAACGCAGTGGACAAACAAGTGGGGCATCTGGAATACAGGAACCAACTTTGTGCTTGGCCCGACTGGCGTAGCTGGATTGGCTCCAAAAGCAAGATCGCCGTTGATTAATGCAGGTCTACTTTACGATAGTGGCTCAGATAAAGACTACGCAGGAAACGCTCGAACTATTGGTGGAGGAGTTGATGTTGGAGCGTATGAGTATTTCCTATCACCGATATTTTTTCAAAAAACACATAGGTTAATTACGGAGAAACGACCATAAGACAAATATCCTCATTCCCCTTCAATATGACAATTAGCTGTTTTACCAATATTCTCACCCCAAAATTTTTCCAACGCCTTTTGAGCACAACGTTCTTGAAACTGAGCAGGGGTATCGTGATCGCCTTTGTCAACAATCTCTTTAGCTGCTTAAAGTCATGTCTGATACTCCTGATTAATTACGTTTGGAATCTACTAAAAATCAAAAAACATATCAACTAGAAAATTTTTAAATTTTGTTCTTGATTTATTTTGCCGCATTACGTATTATACTAACAACGATAAGAGATGATTTAGTAATTTAAGAAGTAAGGTATAAGAAAATGTCAGTTTTTGTACAACAAAATAATCAGCAAAATCAGAATCCCCTCTGGGGATGCTGAATCGCTGTACTTTGTTGTATGCGGTTTAACAACCCCCAGATTTCTCTGGGGGTTGTTTTTTTTGCAGTTGTTTGAAATTTAAAGATTCCAGTGTGCGCTAATGGTAGGCGGCGAAGCTGTTAACTTCGTGTACCCCCTTAATTGGGTATGGACGTTCGAGCCGTCCCACTGGAGCCAATTTTAATAGATTCCATCGTAACTCAATGGTAGAGTGTTTGACTGTTAATCAAAATGTTGTAGGTTCGAATCCTACCGATGGAGCCAATTTTAAGTAGTATTGCCCGATAGTGTAATGGTAGCACAACTGCCTCTGGAGCAGTTTGTCTAGGTTCGAATCCTAGTCGGGCAACCATTTCAATAGACTGTCCCTTGGTGTAACGGTAGCACAATTGCCTTTGGAGCAATTAGTCCAGATTCGAATTCTGGAGGGACAACCAATATTTGTTGTATAATATTTTAATCATGAGAGATACAAAAAAAGAACAATCAATTCGGAAGTTGCTTAAAGCTTTATACGATTCTTCCCTTAAAGACAATAGGCTTTCAAAGGACAGAGAAGAAGCAATTGTAAAAAGTGAAAAACTTATCGCAGAGCTTTATTCCACAAAAAATCCAAAGTTTTATTATTGCGAACCTGAAAGAGTTCGCTATCCGAACTTGAAAGGTTTCGGCATCTGCGAAGTATGATTCTTGTGAATTTGAAAGGTTTTAGAATCTCTTTTTTGCAATAACATGAATAGAAAGTAAAAAAGGGAGTTTGTTAGATGCAAAAAACCATTGATGACAGGCGCAAGAAAATTGTGCTATTGCCCGGCGTTGGCTTCCACTCAGACCCTCACGAGTACGATCAGTTCTCAAAAAATTTTACAGACAAATTTAATTGTGAATTTGAGGTCTTTAATTGGATACATGACTGGAATGTAGTCGTCCCCAAAGACATTCCTTATCAGAGACTTCGCCCGCAACTTTACGAAATCATGCTCGATTTTCAACAAGTCGTTCG
>Ga0172381_10004952_pt1 | contig 13637 bp, 19 predicted proteins | sample Leawel6488metaG_FD_119754 | JGI IMG/M metagenome (GOLD analysis project Ga0172381, IMG submission 119754) | Leachate microbial communities from a municipal landfill in Southern Ontario, Canada - Leachate well 64-88 metaG | ecosystem: Engineered > Solid waste > Landfill > Unclassified | place... | reverse complement strand
GAAATGAAAGAAAAACCCCAGATATCTTATAAAGTTGAACCAGAAATGCCAATAATTGAAAAAACTTTTTGGGAAAAAATAAAAAGTTTTTTTGGATAATCAGTATTTATTTCCAACATAAATTAAAAATTTAAGAATTCTTAGATAATAAAAAAATCAGTACTTAAAAATTAACAATTAGTTTTTATCTGTTCTACTTCCTCAACATACCCATCTCCTCTTATTTGTTCAACTTCATCTCTACATAGAGGACAAATTTGTTTTGGTTTAGGGCAGGGTTCTGCTCTTATTTGTTTTGTTTTTGGATAATTAAAAGATTCTGCTCTTGTTTGTTCGACTTCTTGTGTTATAAAACAAAGAGAACCTTCAACAGAATTACATGGACTCTTCTCATATATTGAAATATAGATTAGATTATCTGATTTTTCTATACCCTCTCCTCTGTGTTCTCTTATATTTAAAAAATCACACCCGCCTGAAAAAGATATTGCAACACATGTTACAATTGCTCCTAAAATTAAAATTCCAATAACTGAGAGTGTTAATATTAATTTGTCAGCCATAACTAAGTTATACAAGTTTGTTTTATAAGTATTGTTGTTCAGACAACTATAGAATATTTAATCACTGAAAATAGATAAAAATAAACGCCCCCGCTCGGATAGGAACAAAAAGGTTCGCTTTCATACTTTGAGGCATTCAGGAGCAACATTTTATTTAAAACAAGGTATGAACTTAAGAGAAGTTCAACAACTATTAGGCCATTCTAGGATAGATACTACAACAATTTATCTTCATATTAATCCTGAGGATTTGAAGAAGAAGTTTGAGAGTTTATGGGATTAATGGAATATTTTAGAGGATTTCCCTTTCTTATTGAAAATAAAAGTCCAATCATAATCCAACTAAAAAATATCATTACTATTAATAAAATAATTTGTAAGGGAAAAATTAGATAAGCAATATAAATTTTGTCAGGTAAAACCATTATTTCTGTAACTTCTCCAACTGTTATATTAATTTCATTTAAACTATATTTTTTATTAACTCCTTGAGTGATTGCAATTATTTTATATATTCCATCTCCTAAAGAGAGATTGCAATTTCCTAATGATAAATTACATTCTATTTGAGTATCTTTTTGAAAATTAGGAGAGATCTTAATTATTTGAACTTTTACTGATTTATTTCCTTTATACTTAATTGTTAAATTTCCAGTAGGATTATATTTATTGGTCAGGTCTATTTTGGTTCCATTGGAATAATCTGCATAAACATAAGATCTATTAAACCCCCAATTCATATCTTGAATTGTTAAATTAAATTTTCCTTGTGAGGGGTCGGTAATTATCCAAGACCCATTTAAATTTACTTCTGTCCAGGTATGATCATCTCCAGGATTTTTAATAAGTCTTGTAGAGATATTTAAGTCGTCCATCATTGCTTTAAATAACAATGCAGACTCTCCACATGCCCCACATTTAGAAAAATATACCCATTCTCTATCATTATCTTTATCTGTCCTTATACAAAATCGAGTATGTCCATTCTTAGTGAACCAGAACATAAATTGTTTAGTATCATAAATTCCTTTAAAATTTGTTTTTTCCCATTCCAATAAGTTAATAATTTTTTCTTCAGAGGTATTGAGATCTTTTATCTGTTCATTAACAAATTTTTCTAATGAATTATCAATTATTAATTTAGTAGAAATTTTAATTATAACGGGCATATAAAATTCACACATTAAAAAAAGAAATAATCCTACCAATATTAACCATCCCATTTTATTTTTAAAGTTCATCCATTTTTTTAAAGAATCAATTTCAATATACATAAAAATAGCAAACGGCACTATTATTTAAATATTGCATAAAACTAGAAAATTTTAATAATAATTTTATTTACTCTCAATCTTTTCTTTAATTTTGTTTGTAGCCTCTATAATAAGATCGTGCCATTCTTCTATTCTATGAAATAAATTTTGAAATCCATCTTCTAAATTTTTTCCAATAAGTTCCATGGATTTTTCTTCTATTTTATTACAAGAATCAAGCCAGATTTGATCTATCTTCCCCCCATTATGCACATAACAATTTCTTGTTTGTTTTGCAAGATTTAACTCTTTCATAGATTCTTCACTTAAAATATCTAAGGTAGATTCTTCTTCAAAGAATTTCTTCATATTTCTCCATTGACTTGTATCTAATTCTGTCCCAAAGAGAATTTCTGAGGATTTATTAAGCAATTCTTCAAATAATGAAAAAAGAATTATCAAATGCTCGAATGTAATTTCTATGTCTTTTGAAGTTAAAATAGAACATAACTGATTGGGAGTATATTCATGATATCCTCTTCTAAATGCAGGAAGACCCAATTTATGAGGTCTATTCCATTCAGAAGTATTTTCAAATTTAGCTTTTAATTGAAAATAATAGCCCCAAACCCCCATATAAATAGCTTTCCAATTATCTTCACTCTTATTTATTCTGTCAATTATAGATAATATTTCCTTAGGGATTTCCATATCATTAACACTTAACTTAGATTATTTAAATATTGCACATAATAAGTATTTTATGCAATTATAGATATTATTTCCCTTGTAAACGAAAGATATAAAATTGCATAAAACTTGTAAAGAGCATGGCAAAAAAGAAAGAAGATTATAAATGGTTGATAGTTTTAGGTATAATCCTTTTATTTTTGTTTGCTTGCATATTTTCTTATTGGATAGGAAGTTCAAGGGGATTTGATAGAGGTTATAGCTCAAACCTCAAAGATTTAGAACAAACAAGACAAGAGAATAATGTTTTAAAAGGAAAGTTAGATAACCTTAATTCAACATATTCAGATTGTATCCTTAATCTAAATGAATGCGAAAAAGAGCCCAAGGTAATTTATGATTCAGATGATTATTATCTTCCAGGATTAGGGGAATTTAGCTTAGATTACCATGAAATTGAAATAATCCTAAAAACCTATGTTTTATCTTTATTATTTTCTTTATTATTAAGTTTTAGTTTATTCAAAATTAATATAAAAATAGAAGGAAGAGTCCTGCTCTGGTTCTTATTAATTCTTTCTGTATTTATAACCTTAATTATACTATTTTCTTATGGGGGTTAGGGATGAAAATTTCAATCCTCTCCACAAGAAGGAATCGTATCCCCGAGTTTTAAAATATTAATGCCAAATTCTAAGGGAATTTCATTCACAAACTCTGTAAAATCTCCATCACAAGAGAAGATATACACATCAGAATGATGGAGTTTCTTAATCTCTATAGCTTGACATAACAATTTTCTATCTGTTTCTTCTGGCAAATCATTTGGTCTTTGAGATATCTTTATTTGTTTTTGTCTAGGATTACTTATATTTTTTATTTTTGTATGAGTTAGACTTTGTAATTTTTGAGGAAATTTTAAATAAAATTGATCTATCTCTTGAAGGTTTAAAGGATAATTTTTTATATTCTCTTCTAATTCTTGACTAATACTATATTTTGAAATAAATTTTCCCATAGATTTTTTTGCTTGATTAAAAATCTTAAGGACCTGATATTTGTTTCTAACATGCAATCTTATAAAACAAAAATTATTAATTTCCCAAAAAAGAATACTATTATTTTTAAGTTCGGAAATAACCAAATTAGAAATAACTATATTGCACTTAAAGTTATTATTACTCAAAGAATCAATTTTATTTGTGACTTCATCTAATTCTGTCCTATATATCTTGGGTTGAACATAAGCTAATGTCCTGTATATACAAATATTAGTATCGAGAAGGATTAAACTTTCTTTTTTCATAATTAAAATAGGGATTAAAAAACAGATTCAAATATACCATAATTCTTTGAGGAGGTATTAATAAAATTAAATAGCTCTTTAGCTTCTTTCAACAAATCTTTTATTTTCGGCTCGTTTTCATTTCCATTAGCTAAGCAAATTATTTCTCCCCAGATATTTATATAATTCTCTGTTTTTTTTATTAAAATACCCCTTATCACTTGATCTATTTGTTCATTTGATAAAAGGGTGTTTAATAGATTCTCAATATAATCCAGGCAAGCCAGAATAACTTCTCTAGAAGATTCATCTATCTCTTCAATTTTTCCTAAATCATTAATTCTATTAGCCAATATGATTTGTAAATCGCAGATACTTGTTTGGATTCTAGCCTCATAATCTTTTGGTTTTTCATTGGCATATTTTAATAGATAATTACTATAACAAAATCTTTCTAGTGCTTTAGCCCCCGAAATACCATACACCTCTATAATTTTTTTTAATTTTTTCTTTATTTCATCAACTTTATCTTTGTTAATTAATAGTAATTGTTGACCTTTTGAAGATAGATTCCATTTTTTTTCTTCCCATGTTCCATGGTCCTCTTTGTTAAGGGTAACTAACCCTCTTTCAGAAAAATCATTTAGTAAATCTTTAATATCTTCAGAAAAAGGACCATGAGGCATTTTTATAAATTCAAAGGGGATTATGACCTTATCTTCTGCGAAAGTTAAAAAAGATAATTTGTGTATTTGAGTACTATTAAAATTTTTAAAACTAAGTAGAGAAGCCAAAAATAAATCTTTATCCTCAATTGTTTTTAAATTATATTCACTAAAAAAATCATCAAAAGAAAAGCTTGATAGCATTGTTACTCTGTTCAGAATATAAATGAACAAATCAAACCCCCCTTTTCCATTATAACATAACACATTTCTTGGTTAATAATCTTTTCGGTTTTCATTTTTATAGTATTATGATGTGCCCCTTCTATATAAAATTATAGTGGATTTTCCTTATTTTTAAAACTTTCTAATACCTTTAATAAAATATCATTCTGTTTTTGTAATTGCTGAATTAACCCCCGGACATTTATATTATTTGTTTGGTTTATCTTTATTTTTTACACTATAGATTTACAAAAAAAGAACCAAAGAGTTCACTCTTTTTTAACAAAAGTGAACCTTTGGGTATCACGCCCCCGCTCGGAATCGAACCGAGAAGCCGGTAAAGGCACCGCTCTCAAGGCGGTTGGAGTACCATTGTCCCACGGAGGCAGTATAATGTATTACTCTTATAATGTTAAGAGTTTAAATGATATAAAATTATACCACTAATAGGAGTATAAAGATTATGCTTTTAAATGTTTTTACTTTGTTCTTAACAATTATTTAAACAGGTATCAAAATTAGGTTCACAAAAATCAGATACCTCCCAAAAATCATATCTTTGTGCAAAATAGGAATTCCTACAATTAGTATTTATCTGTGAACAAGTATTAGAACAATCAGCTTGTTGTTTGTCTGCATAATAATACCAAACAAATAAAGTTATCATAAGAATAATAATAACTGCTAAAATTATAAGGAGTATTTTAAAATTCTTTTTCTGTTTTATTTTAAGTTTTGTACTTTCTTTTGATGAAAGTTTTTTATTTCCTTGATTTAATTTTACAAGTATTGCTATTAAAAGAATTATCATAACCACAAATACAAATTCTTCCATAATTACTACTAATCCTTACTATTTATATAATTTATCTTTTATGAAAAGAAAAGAAAAGAAGAATAAAAATACCTAACCCGATTAGAATACTAAATATTCATAGTAATAGTTTTATCGTTTTATTTTTTCTTTTCAAATCTATGCACATCTCTTTTATACTGCCTCTCTTGCATCATTTTTTCCCATTGTTCATCTAAACTAATATTACTAGAATTAGCCATGCAACAAAGAACAAAAGTAATCTCAGCTAATTGTTCTTCTATGCTTCCTGGTTTTTCACTTGCCTTTTTCTTTTTTATCCCATACTTGTGATTTATCTCCCTACCAAGTTCTCCAACCTCTTCAATTAAATGAGCAAGTTGCTGATGTATTGGCCAATAAGCAGGCTTGAACTGAGATACCCATGCATGCACCTGTTTTTGATTATCTTCAAAAGACATAAATGAAAATGTCTTGTTTGTTTTATAAGTATTATTCTTCTTGATAAAAATCTTTGTAAAATATATTCTCTTTCAATAAACCCTTAAAATATTTTTCCTCTTGCTAACTATATTCAGCAAAAGGTTAGAAATTTGATAACCTAACTCTCGCTAGGTTTGCTCTATGGTTTTTAAATAATTTAAAAATTAATTAACCAAAGAGCGAACTTAACCCTGCTGCTGATTCTTCTTGCTTTTCTTCTTTAGGCGCTTCTTCTTTCTTTTCACTTGAAGCTCCTGCTGTAGAAGCTGATGCACTTGCAACAACTGCATTAGCAAGTTCTGTTTCTATGTCTACGCCCTTTAAGCTTGCAACAAGACTTTTTACCTTGCTTTCATCTATCTCTGCACCACTAGCCTGAAGAATTTTTGTAATCTTATCTTCACTAACTTCTTTTCCTAATTTGTGCAATAATAGAGCTGCATATATGTATTCCATTTTCTAAAATTTTACCTCCATGGATTTATTTTGAATTTTAGAAATACTCATTGCCTGTACATTTGCCTTTGCAAGTAAATATCCAATTGTTTCTTTGCAACAATAAACAATCTTTTGTGCAAATCCTAATGCTTTACCTGCAGCACTTGATAGTTGAACTGCTGCTTCTTTAGAATCAATATGAATATTTGCATAAATCTTTTCTGCTTTAATATCAAAGATTGCAATGGGTTCTAAACCAACACTAAAAGGTTGAACATTTAATTTCTGCAAAATTGAAGCAGTTGCTTCATTAATTACTTGACCTTTGTTTACAATAACTTTTGGTGCTCTTATAGAAATTTTTCCATTTTCAACAGAAACCTGTAACCCAACAGCACCTAATTCACTAATTGCAGGTCCAGGAACCAATTCTGTTGGTCCAGCTTTAATTTCAATATCTTCTGGAGCAATTTGTCCTGCTTTAGCATTAATGGGGTTTTTTTTCTCACTTAAAATACCTGCCAATTCATACCCATCCATGTCTGAGAGAACAAAAGCAGAATTTTCTTGGACATAAGGTTCTAAACCTAGAATAGACTCTTTTCCAAATGCTTTAATTGATCTCATCATAATATTTTTTTTAGCAACTTGAACCTGTGCATGTTCTCTTATTGATTTTTTAATATCCTGAAATTGTTTTGAAGGTAATCCTTTTATTGAAACAATCATTAGAGTCTTTGAATTTTTTATTTTTTCAGCTAAAGCTTTTACTGCCTTTTCTTTTATAGGATTATTTTTTGAATGTGACTTTTTTTCTTTAGTAGTCATTTTATAATTCAACCTTAACAGGTTTACTCATTGTAAATTTAATTTTAACATTTCTTATATTATCCACCTTTCTTGGAAGAGTTTCAAGAACTTTTTTATAAACAGTAAGAGCATTATGCATTATATTTTCATTATCCATAGATTGTTTTCCTATGCTGACTTTTATACTTGGTTCTTTAACCTTAATTTTAACAGTAGAATTAATTTTGTTTATAGTCTCTTGAACAAGTTTGTCTTCTTCATTGATTAATATTCCTACCTGGGGGTTTGGCATCTTATTTGCAGGACCTAAAGCCCTACCAAAACTTGTTGCAACAGCTGGCATTAATTTAGCATTAGCAACAAAATAATCATAACTCTTGATTAACTTTCTAACTTCTTTTTTGTCTTTATATTTTGGGAAAGTCTCTTTTTTTATTGTATCAATTAAATTAGAATCTTTTTCAAGAAATCCAGCAATTCTTTTGTCTTTAATTTTATTAGGAACCTGAATAAACAAACTAAAAGCCTGTCTTCTTACATCAAATTCTTTTAAATTTATAATTAAGTCTACAGTCTGGTCAAATTTTATTTTTTTTGTATCTTCAGCCTTTAGCTTTTTTATTGCTTCAATAAATTTTTCTTCAGTTGCCATGTTTTAATTTTTAAAGACGTTTAATCTTTATTGATATAGACTACCTATGCGCTTGTGCTTAGAATATTAAGCTTTAGCGATGTAGTTATCGTAATAGTATGATAAAATCAGGGTTTTTAAACCTTATCAAATGTGAATAAAATTTAATTTATAAACTTGTGTGGCTTTCGCCAACCCAAGTTCTTTTCACTTATCAATATTTTATAAAACTAGAGAAGAGGAATTTTATGGGTTTAGTTAGGTCTTATAAACTAATTGAAATAATTAACCAAGCTTAAAAAATATTTTCAATCTTTTTCCAGTTCATTCAAATACTCTTTAATTCTCTCAACGGTCTGAGGGATGACAAATCTTTCAATACTATTTTCAAAAATTTCTTTTAAATTTCTATTTTCAGATAAATAATAATTATTCTCAGATTTTTCAATTATCATAGCATCTCTTAATCTTTTTAACTGTCTTCTTATATTGCTTTCTGCTAATCCTTTTGTTTCAAGAGAATATTTTCTTCTCAATTCTTCTGCCTTTACTCCAATTTCCTCGCTTGTTAATCTGTGTTTATGTTTATTAGCATCAATTAAAACCATTAATATGTCTACAATTATATCTCTTGAATCTCCAAGTTGAAGCAATCCCCAACTTAAACAAATCTTTCTTACAAGCTCTCTTTTTTCTAAGCCTGCTGGCTTTTCATATTTTCTTAATGTAATTTCAGATAAAGGTAGGTCTTTCATATTCTCTTTTATTAAATTAGAATTATAATCTATATAAAGATTAGTGCTTTTTTTCCTTTCTTCGCTGAGCTTCTACACCTGGAGAAGCACCTATCATAAGCTTTGTGTTGGGTTTTAGGGGCTTGAGAAATAATCTATCCTTATCTAAAACCCCGGAAAGTCCTTTTACCTGCTTGTATTGTTTAGCTTCTTCAATATTTAATTCCCAAGAACAATCTTTTCTTTCAGCAAACCATTTACCATTTTTACTAGAAATTTCTGTTTGATATTCTGTATCATTAATTCTAATAGCATATACTCCTTCTTGTATAGGTTTCTTATTTGCATCTAAATATTTTTCAGACATAAAATAATTCACTAAAAAGGTTCTTTTAAATATTTAGTTATTGAGAAGCAATCTTTTTTTATATATAATAAAATGAATATAAACTTATAAAGTTAACCTAATCTTTAACAAGATGAGTAATAATCAAGTTCAAGCAAGTTTGGTAATTCCAGTTAATTATCAAACAATCCAAAATTTAGAAGATATTAGTGAAGGGAATATAATTGAAATAAATGAGGTTCAATTCGCAGTTTCTGAGGTTACTAACCCCCATAAAGAGTTTGTTAATATTGAAGTTCTTAGAAGGGATTGTTCTTCCATACCTTCACAAGAACAGGTTATTCAAAGAAGGATATATCAGGCCAAAAACCTAAAGGATTTAGAAAAAGGTAATTTATCAGAAATATGCAGTGAAACTTATTATTCAAAACCATTTAACGATTGTGACAAGGGCAAATTTGAATTCTATTCAAATAAATTAAATATGTTAAGATTTCAAACTAAACAAGACCCTTTTTAAAATGGAAAAAACACAAAAAATTATTCATCAGAGGTCAGTAATTGAAATTAAATCAATGCCTTTTTCTGATACTAAAGGAGAGTATAAACAAAGACTAACATCGATTATAAATGATGTTCAAGGGGAAACAGGCATAGTTGTTAAACTTCACGATATATCTCCTGAACGAGGAGAAAAACCAATCCTTATTGTTTCTCCAATAAGAAAACCATTAGACTTAGTTGCAAAAAAATTAAAATCTATCGGGTATTCTTTTAAACAATATAATCAAGAGATTGATGCGACCAATGAAGATAAATATAAAGTAATTTCAGAAGAACTTATACAAATATCATGGAACTAGTAGCATTATTATCAACAGGGCAAGGAACCTGGGCACAGGTTGCAGGAGTTATTAATGGGGGAGAATGGGATAATATTATTTTAATAGGAAATAATTATGCAAGCAAATTCACATCTGAAAAAGATTTTGAATTTATAGAGATTGGTTCAGGAAGCATAATGGACCTAAAAGAAGAAATCTTAAAAAAATTAAAAGGAAAAATTAAAGGAACAGAAGTTGCACTATCTATTGCTTCTGGTGAAGGAAAAGAGCACATGGCATTAATCTCTGCCTTATTATCTTTGCCTGCAGGAATAAGGTTTACAGCACTAACTAAAGATGGATTAGTGTTTTTGTAAAAATGAATTCAAAAACAAAAAATACTCAGGATACTTTAGAAAAGATTGCAGATTCAAAAACAAAAAAACCTAAACCTTATCACTGGGCTTCTAGGGGAAATTTTCAAATACAATCTTCAGATGCCCAAACTATTGCTTTTTGTCAACAACTTGAACAACAAGGTTATGGTTTAAGAAGTGAATTAGGACTAGGAGAAAAAGTAGACCCAAGTTATGCAGTTATTTTTCCTGATGGAAAAGTTGTGGAGTTAGATCAGTTAGAGAACTTTTCTAAAAATTTTAAAGGACCCATTAAATCGAATTATCATAAAACAATGTTAAATGCATCAATATATCTTCAGGCATACGAACAAATTTAGATTTCTTCTTTAGTTATCTTCATCTTCTTTTTATCCTTCCCAATTAAAACAACATTTGAGAACTCATGCTCATCAAGAATTTTATATTCATCAGTCTTTAAACTTTCAGCAATCTTTTCAGCAAACTCTTTTATTTCATTAAATCTCGGCATATCTGAATAATCCATGCCCTTTCTTTTTCTTGCTTCTCCAACACTCATAAACCCCTTCACCTCAATAAAATCAGGCATTGCTTTTTTTATTAATTGAGCATAATCTTTTATCATTTCAGTTTTCATATTATTATTAATTCCTTTGACTAATGTCATTCTTACAACTTTTCTTGTTTTTAATTTTGGAAACAATTCTAAAGTTTCATTAAACTTTTTCCATGCATTTTTTTCAGAACTTCTATGCCATTTATTATAATCTTTTTCATTTGAAGAATTTAAAGAAATATACAGTTGAGTTGGAAGCTGTTTAGTTTTATTTAATTTTTCTAATACTCCTGGGCACAATCCATTTGTAACAATAAAACTTGTTTTTCCAAGTTTTCTCAATTCACTGACAAGCTCTCCAATCTTAGGATAAAGAGTTGCTTCTCCTGTAAGAGAAATAGCAAACTGCATTGGTTCTTGAGATTCTTTATATTTTTGTTTATTTGTTTTAAGATTCCCATTAAAACCTTCTAATAATTTTTTTTGTTCTTTTATACACTCTTCTATGATTTCATTCGGTTTATCGATTTGTTTTAAGTCTATATCTTCTGTATAATCTAAATTTCTCCAACAATGAATACATTTGTTCTGACAATTAAATAAAGTACAACTCATCTGACAACATCTATGGCTTTTTATTCCATAAAATTTTTCTTTATAACAAACTCCTTCATCAACCAAGCTTTTTTTTGTCCAGTTACATATTTTAACAGCACTATTTTTACCAACAATTCTATACCCTTGTTTTTCTAATATCTTTTTAGCTTTTTCTTTGTTTATCATAAAAATACGAGAAGAAATAAGTTTAAAAAATCATTGATTTAAGATTCTTTGTCTTAATTCAAGAAGGCAAACCTAATTTGAACTTATCTTTTGTCTATATTTGATAATGTTTTTAGTTATTCAGAAGTATTTTTTAGCTTAGTAGATATTCCTTCTAGCTTAAGATAAATTATTCATAACTTATTCTCTAAAATTCCATATTATCTAAGTTATAGGCTATTGATAAGCAAAAAGAACTTAAGTTGGCGAAGCCACTTAAGTTAAACATTAATTAATAAAAATATTTATAATTTATCTTTAAAATATTGCAATAAACCATCCGACCATTAACATAAATATGGCAAAAAGAATCAGATAAGTTATAATTTTAAAAACTTTTTGAGCGATTTTTTCACTTCCAGTAATCCCCCAGATAGTTAATAAGAAAAATCTACCTCCATCAAATATTGCAACAGGCCACATATTAACCAAAGCAACACTAAGATTAATTAAAGCAACCCACCAAATTAGATTATAAATAAACAATACAAGTTCTGGATTAAATTTTGGTTCATAATTTGTTGAAGGGTCTTTAAAGAAATTAAAAAAATCAATTATTTTTCCCATAAATCCTGTTCGTTTAGTTCCGCTATATCCAATACCTATCATTGGTTTTCCTTTTTCATTAGGGTCTTCTGCAAGCTTAATCTCATAGGTTAATGTTTCTTCGCCATCTTTTGTAATAATAGTTATAGTCTCTTCAGGAGAGAGATTTAATAATGTCTCGCTTACATCACTTGTTGTTTTTATTTGTTTATCATTAATCTGAGTAATAACTCCTCTTAATCCTGCTTTAATCGCAGGCATATCCTCAAATAATATAATTGTTTCATTTTCTGTTTTTAATTGTTCCTCTAAATTTTCAATAGTAATATAATAAGTTTTATTGCCTGCAGTTATCTTAGTAAAATTTAGTTGATTGTCATTTGTACCTAAGATTAGTTCATTTGTAAAATTATTTTCATTTATTGTTTTTAATAATGTTTCATTTGAAGCATTAGTTATATTTACACCGTCAATAGAACTAATTGTTCCTATACTGACCATTCCAGCAGCATATGTATTAAATATTGCTCCTGCAGGATGATAAGTCATATTAAAAAATCCTCCAAGTAATAAAAAGAACAAGATAGCTAAGATAAGATTAGTAAACACTCCTGCTGAGAGAATAGACATTTGTTGATACTTAGACTTCTTTTGCATTTGTTTATCGTCTGGTTCTACAAATGCAGCTAAAAAAGGACCCAAGAAACCAAATCCTGTTGTTTTAATTTTAACTCCATATCTTTTAGCAACAATTCCATGAGCAAATTCATGGAAAATAGCAATTATTGCTATTGAAAGAATCCAATAAGTAAAATAAAATGGGGGCAAGAAACTTACTTTGAACAAAGAAGGTAAATAAGGAATAAGAGGCATTATTGGAGGTATTTTTATTGCTCTAACAAGTTCAGGACTAAATAAATAAACTTTAAGTAAATAATATAAAAAATAAACCATACTCAACATTAAGATATAGCCACAGACAATTCCTAAAAAAGCAAATATGCTGATAGCTTTCTTATATTTTTTTCCAACATAATTAATAAATTTTACACCAATTTTGGTTCTATAAAGATACATTATACCGTCTCTCTGAAGATTTTTTCTTTTTATCCAAAGAAAGATTCCAACTGCTAGGCTAAATAACACTAGAAATGTTAAATCATAGATATAAAATGCCATTTTTCTTTTTTATTTTAGTAATAATTTATTTTTTAATTAGGAATATTGGGCTTTTAAAAGCTTGGATTTTAAAGATTAAAAAATTTGATAACTCTACACAGAAAATTTATTTCTTTCTAATAGGCCTAAAATCTTTTCCCAAACATTTTCTGCACCTAACTTTTTTGTCTAAAATTTTTCTTGAGTCTGACCTTAGTTTTGATTTGCAGTTTTTGCATACAAACATGTTATGGAATAATCTTGCCTGAGCTGCTGGTAATTTTGTTGCCATATTTTGTTTTGTTTTTTATTTATTTTTAAATTTTCCTTTTAATTATTTTAGAACCTTCTGTTTCCCAGTATTCTACTTGGTCCCCATCTTTTAATTCTTCTTTTAACTCTTCAGGTATTGAAAGG
>Ga0172381_10004951_pt1 | contig 13637 bp, 13 predicted proteins | sample Leawel6488metaG_FD_119754 | JGI IMG/M metagenome (GOLD analysis project Ga0172381, IMG submission 119754) | Leachate microbial communities from a municipal landfill in Southern Ontario, Canada - Leachate well 64-88 metaG | ecosystem: Engineered > Solid waste > Landfill > Unclassified | place... | reverse complement strand
ATACCAGAATCGGACTGGCGCCCTTTGCTTGGGAAGCAAATGTACTGCCACTATACTAATCTCGCTAATAATACAATCTTAGGGTATTTTCCCTCTTTTTTCAACCTAGGGTGTAACATTATTTCCTTAAATGTATTATAATAGATATATGGACACGGATATAGAAGCATTAGTGCAAAGAGCACAGAATAAAGATAGAGAGGCTTTTGGCGAGTTGTTTGATTTGTATTACGACAAAGTCCTTAAATATGTCTTTCGCCGAGTCTTGAGCGCTGAATATGCTAAAGATATTACGTCCAATACTTTCTTAAAGGTATTAAAGAATTTAGATCAATTTGAATGGAGAAACGGACCATTTAGTTTCAGCGGGTGGATATTCAAAATAGCCACCAATGAAGTTAATCAGTATTTCAGAAAACAAAATAGGTATAAGTTGATTATTGATGATCCTGATTTTAAAGAACTAGGAGATAATAATAAAGAAGCAGAAGAAATAGAGAGGAAGATAGATAACGACAAACATCTTTTAATTTTGAATAAAGCGATTAAACAATTAAAGCCGATTTACCAAGACATTCTTCATTTAAAATATTTTGAAGAAATGTCATACGAAGAAATATCACAAGTGTTAAATAAGAATGAATCAACAGTTAGGGTTTACAGCAAAAGAGCTAAAGAGGAATTAAGAATTATCCTTGAAGCTGATGCCAGTAAGTTTTTAGAAAATATATGACAATAGAAGAATTATTCAAAAAAGCGAATAATGAAAGAATAGAATTGGATGGACACAAGGAAAGATTAAAAGCAGTTCTTTTGAAGAATGAGTATTTTGATGTGGCCGAAGAAAAAGAATACTGGGATTGGAAATTAACGGTTTCCTCTCTCGCCTTCTCGGCCCTAATCATCATCTTCTCTTATTCTATTCCTTCAGTCGGAAACAATACAGTGGCGGTAGAAAAGACAGGATTGTATACTAGTTTAGAAAAAAGCAACAATGTCACCTCTCTTGGTCAAGATTCATACAACGGAGCAGGGGCAAATGTTTTAAAAATGGTCGAAGATGGAACAGAAACGTTAATGTATTTTAATGACAGAAACGTTCTTATCCATTCGGAAGTAAATAATAAATAATAATATATAAAAATATGAAAATATTAGAAAACAAATTTTTTCAATTTCTAGTTTTCGTTTTAATGATTATGATTATCGCCTACCTTGGTGCTTCAATTAATCAAAAAAACCAAACTAGTGAAAATCAAGTAATCACTGTTTCAGGAAATGGAGAAGTTTATGCCGCTCCTGATGTAGGCTTAATTGATATTTCAGTTAGAACAGAAGGAAAAGATGTTGCAACTGCAACTAACGAAAACAGCGTTAAAATGAACAACATTATGTCTTTTGTTAAGGGTTCAAGCGTACTAGAAAAAGATATTAAGTCAACTGGATTTAACATTAACCCTGTTTATGCTTGGGAAGACAAGACAGGAAAAAGAACCTTGACTGGATATGAGGTTTCTCAAACAATTAATGTAAAAATTAGAGACTTAACTAAAGTTGGAGCCATAATTTCTGGAGCAACAGAAAAAGGAGCTAATGACATCGGTAGCCTTTCGTTCATTGTAGACAACGATGAACAAATAAAAGAAGATGCGAAGAATCTAGCCATTAAAGATGCTCAAGCTAAAGCTAAGAATCTAGAAAAAGCTTTAGGAGTAAAGATGGTTAAAATAATCAACTTCTCAGAAAGTTCTTACAATCCAATATATAACTCTGTTGCGTCATCATATAAGATGCTAGACTCAGCTGGTGCTGGTGTCAGTGTTCCAACGATAGCGGCAGGACAAAACAAAATTACGTCAACGGTAACAATTACTTACGCAATTAAGTAAAAACAGAAAAGACCCGCGAGGGTCTTTTTTTGTTATGCATTCTTATCAATTATTCCTCCACCGATGACAATATCTTTATCGTAGAAAACAATTGACTGCCCAGGAGTAACGGCAAATTGAGGTTTAATAAATTTCAAGACAGCCTTGCTCTTATCTTTTGAGACAAAGCTAGCTTTAGCTAATTCTGCTCCGTAACGTATTTTAACTTCAACTTTATTTTTGGCTTTGTTGAAAGGAATTATCCAATTAATATTTTTGACAGATACTTTATCAAAGAAAGCAAAACGTCTAGGTCCGACAATAATACAATTCTTTTTAGAATCTATTTTGAGAACATAATATGGTTCTTTTAATCCCCCGATATTTATATTCTTTCTTTGTCCAAGAGTGTAATTGGTGATTCCGTTATGCTCTCCTAATACCTTGCCGTTGTAGTCAATAATCATTCCTGGCTTTCCAGCAGGAAGTAAGGCTGAATAACTATCGCATTCAACAAAATTTTGACTCTCTTGCTTATTTGCATATTCGGCAAAGCCATTTTTCTTGGCAAATTCCTTAACGAAGGATTTCTTTTTTGATCCCAAAGGAAAGATTACTTTTGATAATTGATTTTGCTTTAATCGATAAAGAAAATACGATTGATCTTTGGTTTTATCAGTTCCCTTTTTTAATAAGTAAAGATTGCTTTTTTCGTCATATGAAACTCTTACATAATGCCCAGTGGCAAAGTAATCAAATTCAATCCCACTTTTCAATGCTTTATCAATCAAAAGTCCGAACTTTATTTTCGAATTACACATAACGCAAGGATTAGGAGTTCTTCCCTTTTGGTATTCTCCTTTAAAATATTCAAGAACCGCTTTTCTGTATTCTTCTTGTAGGTTTACAACATGATGTTCGATGCCAATCATTTTAGCGGCCTTTTTTGCATCTCTAATGTCGTCTTTTTCATTGGGGCCGTAACAGCCACTACTAGTTCCTTTAATATTAGGATTGTTATCCCAAATCTGCATCGTTATCCCAACCACGTTATATCCTTTATTCTTTAGCATTAAGGCAGTCATGGTTGAGTCAACTCCTCCACTCATTCCTACCGCTACAGTTGTTTTCGGTTTTGCTTTCATATTTGATATTCTATGGCAAAATTATTAAATAAACAAGCATTATAAAAAAATTGGTCAATGATTGATTCAATGACCCGGGCATTTGCCCTTGTTTATTGCTTAGGAATGTTTCCCTTAGCAATCATTACTTCCAAGGAACTGTTTATTTTGTACATGTCCTTGGCGTACTGTGAATTTTTCGAGACAAGAATGTAGAAAGGTTGACTAGAGACCGTGCCGGACTCTTTAAACCCTGAAAGATGCGACTCGGCTATCACTTTTCTACCAGCAGAGGCAGAGTAAATGAAGTAGTCGGCTTTTCCTTCTTTGAGCATAGCGAATGCTTGTTCGGGGGTGTCTACTCTCATCATGTTCAGATTTGTTTGGATGATGAATTTATCCATTTCCTGTCCATATGAGTCACCGGTCGTGGCAATTCCTTTCTTGCCTATCAAGTCTTCCTTTTGAACATAGGTGAATCCTTTGTCTTCGGGGAAGAACAAGGCGATATCGTCAGTTGCGTATGGAACTGAGAATAAGAAGTACTTTGCTCGTTCCTCATTCCAGTATGCACCGACGATGCCATCGATTTCTCCGCTCTTCGCTTTTTCTTGGACAACGTCCCAAGATCCTACATCTTTGCATTCAACTTTAACATTGAATGTTGCAAAAACCATCTTGGTAACATTTGGGCCAATGCCGACATTGTTGCCATTGGCTGATGACATGATGGGTGCCCAGTCTTGGTGCCCAGAGAAGATAGCTACTTTCTTTTCTTCTGACGGTGCTGATGATGTGCAGCCAGCAAGTAAAGCAAATACTGCTATTGCTGCCATTAGTACGACAACTTTTCTGCTGATCATAATAGACATGTCTCCTGTTCTTTTTGGATTGGAACAGTAATTGTTTATAACACAATAAACATCAATTGTCAAAATAAAGGTTGCTGCGTTAAGATAAATTTATAGTTCAGAAACAGCTTTTTTAACTAGATCTCTTAGTGCTTTGTTTTGGTAATCCATGGCTTCAATTATTTTCTTTGTCTTGCTTGATGCCCTCTTGTACATGAACTGGATTTTTCTTTTTGTCTTTTCTTCTCCGTTACGCTCCACATAAGAAGGAATGTTGTATTCAAAATATGCCAAACTGTCAGCATCTTTTAAAATGTCAGATTCTTTATCGCCACCAACTTCATGGTTTTTGACTAGTTCGCTGATTTTTTTAATGGTTTCAGGTGGATATTTATATTCTCTTAGTATTTCGGCGATATATTTGGCGGATCTTGTGGCGTGTTCTTCTTTGTATCGTGCATATCCTTCTAAAGAATTTTTTAATTCGCTTTCAGTTATTTTAGAAATCGCTCTATCAATATCATGAGAAAAAGCAGCAATCTGCAGCGCCTCGTTAGCATCATTTTTTAATTGTAAAACCCATTTCAAAACAAGCTCGGCATGAATAACGTCTTCTTTTAGGGGCGATTCTTTTAAAATCGTCCTTATCTTATCGAATAATTCTGATTTAATTTTTATATCCTTCATAATTACTAAATTAGAACCCTAACTCTTCGGCGATGCTTTGCAGAGAAGATAGTCCAATTTGCAAAAATTCTTCCAAAGGAATTCCTGCCTTTTCACATTCCAAAATAATATCATTTTGCGGCAAAAGCTTTACTCTTGAATTTTTTCTTTAGAGAATCCAAGCCAACGCTTTGAAGTTTTTTGTCTGGTTGGACAAAAGCTGAGGCAACAATAAGGCCAGTCAAGGTTTCGGCTGCTGCTAAACAATGCTGTAAATTAGTCGAACGCTGTTTTTCAGAAAATTGAGGGATTTCTTTTAGTCCATAACCATGAGATGAGATTGTTTCAATTAAGAAATCACTAGCTCCAGCCTCTTTGAGAATCTCTTGTGACTTAATGCAATGTTCGCTGGGATTATCTTTAGTTAGGCCCCAATCAATATCATGCAATAGACCTATTATTCCCCAAGATTCTTCATTTTCATTAAATCTTTTCGCCAGTGCGCGCATGAATACTTCCGTCTCTCTAAGATGAAATTTTGTAATTGGATCAGATATATACTTATTAACTAATTCGTTTGCTTGTTGCAGGGTTAAGTTTAAATTTTCCATATTTTTATTAATTTAATTATATCACAAAACAAAAAGCCGACAAAAGTCGGCTTAATTAAATTTCGTTAAATGAGCACGTTTTAATAGCATCCAATTTGAGTACGAGTAGATGAGCACGTGTTGTCACCATAAGTGCCAGTACTGCAGTCAATCGTACATGGATATCTATTATTGCAATCTCCAGAAAAACTATGAGCACTGTTTGTACATTTCCAAACATGAACCGATTCATAGCCTTCTGTGGCAGACCAATCATGATAGGTCATGTAGGTTCCACCATTATTTCCTTGAACATAGCAGAAATAAGCTTGCGTTGTTGTCCATCCATAGCTTATCCATCCGCTTGGACAAGCAGTGGCATTAAATCGACATTGATTAGCGCTAGTAGTGGTTGCGACGACTGATCCGCCCGCAGCAGTACAAGCTGCTTCACTATGTAAAGAGTTAACCAAAAATGCTGGAGGAGGAACGGAGCCTCTTGAAGCTACACAGGCCGGACTAGATCCTCCATTTATTCCTAGACAAGACCAACTTGATGAACTACCTTGGCCAGGAAAAGCTGGACTAGCCGTTGTTTCTCCAGTAGTACAATATGCGCCGGCGTATGAGGTGGCGGTATAAGCATATGATGTAGCAGCTGGACCACAAACTCCATTAACTGGCGTAGCAGCGCGATTAGCGGTACAAGATATCGGAGAGCCGCTAGTCACAGGACAAGTCCAAGTTGTTGATGTTCCAACTCCAGGAAAAGCTGGACTAGCCGGAGTAGGAGTGCCCATTACACAGTAGGTACCACTAAAAGCAGTCGCATTGTATGCATAATTTGTTGCTGCGCCTCCACAAGCATTAGTTAAGGTAGCTAGAGCACTTAAACAATTGCCGGTGCCATTACAGATGTCTCCCGAGGTTTTAATATCTCCATTCACCTCAAATTTCTTACTAGTCGATATCGGTTCTAGTCCAATTCCTACCTTCTGATTAGTCCCTTCTCCTCTTATGCATAATCCCCCCTCAGGACACTCCATCTCACTCCAAGAATGTCCGTTAGCTGGTTTTGAGGTTGTGTAGGCAGCACTGGCCAAATCAGTTTTCAATTCTGTAGCGTATTGATAAATTGCAAAAGACAAACCAAGAAAAATAATTGAAAAAATAATTAAGATTTTTTTATTCATCTTTTAATACTTTAAGTTATTGAATGCATTATACCTTAAAAGAGCAAAAGGTGCCACATTGGCACCTAAAATTTGTTCGAAGATGGAACGAACTTGGAATCTTTTTATTAAATTTAAGATAAATCATGCCTCTTTTTCAGTATCTTTATTTTGTCGTCCAGTGCTTCCGGCAAATTAACTTCTAATAATTTTGCTAGAGTTAAAAGCTGAAGAAAGACATCTGCAAATTCTCCCTTTAGGTTTTCTCTATCTATTTCTGAGTGTCTTAAATTTGGCTTATTAATCTCTTTTGCTAACTCACCAACTTCTTCGAGTAATTGAATAAACGTTAAAGATGCATCTCTTTTTATTCCATACTTTTTATCTATCTCAGAAACTAGATTGGTATAATTTTCAATATTATCAAAACTCATATTTTTATTTATATTTTATTAAATTTATTATATCACAAAACAAAAAGCCGACAAAAGGCGGTCTTAGGTTTACGCAGCAAGTGGGACGAACTCGGAATTTTTGTATTAAAAATAGAATCATTTTGATTCCGTTGATTTTACCCTCTTGTCTGAGGTTTTTTTAATCTAGTTTTAAAGGTCTTTCAGTGTCTGTTTATGCTTCTCTGTCCCAGACCACCGAGGGTAAGGTTCGTGGTTCGGCTGCCATGAACATTGTAATCAAACCCGCTTCCATAGAACCATCACTTACATGCAATTCGGAGATGTTGCTTGTGAATGGTTGGATTGAGACGACATATCCTTCCTCGTAGAAAGCGCTGAAAGCTTCTTCAATGGCGAATCCTTCTTTCAAAAGAACTTTGGCAATTTCGGAACCAGTCTTGCCCTCTTCACGAAGTTGCTGTAATCGACTAGCTGCTTTGTCCATAATTTCTTCCTCCTACTTTTTGATAATAAATTCATACCATATTCTTATGCTAGTGTCAAATGTGCTTGGTAAACAGGATTCAAACTTATAACAAAGCCCCCAATTAAGGGGGCTATTGTTTAGAATCTATCTTTTTCCTTTATGATCGTCATATACAAAGTTGGAACAATAAAGAGAGTAAAGAAGGATGATAGCATTAGTCCAAAGATAACAGCTCCTCCTAAAGACTGCCACATCTCATTAGAGAGAGTTATAGGAATTAGACCACAGATAGTACAGATAGAAGTAATGAATATAGCTTCTAGTCTTGATTTGCCAGCATCAATAATTGATTCTTCAAAAGGAATGCCACTTTTCCTATTAATATTTATCTTGTCTACCAAGATAATAGCGTTTTTAACAACGATACCAAATAGGGCCAGTATTCCGATAAGACCCGGGAAACTTAATGGCACGTTGAAGATTGCCATTCCAATAAAGGTTCCGATTAAAGCTAAAGGAATAGTAGTAATAATAATGAAGGTCTTTCTAAATGAATTGAACTGGATAACCATTGTTGAAACAATTAGAACAATAGCGATGATCATTGCTAAAAGAATAGAAGTTACTGATTCGGTATTTTCTTCATTCTCTCCCCCATAGCTAATTGAGTATCCAGAAGGAAATTTGTAATCTTTAATTTTCTTTTCGAACTCAGCTAGAATTTGCGTTGAGCTAGTGTCAGCACTGGCTCCTGATGATAAGACAATAGTTCTTTTTTGATCAATACGAGTAATTGTATCTACCGATGGCTTAAGTTCTATCTTAGAAACATCTTTTAAGAAGACCGGCTGCTTTGCCAAGTTCAATATCTGTAGATTTTGAACATCTTCCAGAGTAGGAATATCTTTTTCTCCAAACTTAGCTACAATTTTTATCTCCTTATTATCTTTAATAACTGTACTGACTTCAGTTCCAGAGATAGCCATACGGAGAGTTGATCCAACGTAAGCAGCATTTAAATAATTCTGCTCCATCTTTACTGGGTCAAGAGTAAAGGTATATTCTGGTGAAGCATCTTTTAAAGAAATATTAGTATTGATGACTCCATAAATTGAAGAAAGTTTTGGCTCTAACTCTTGAGCAATACTTTTTAATTCATTTAAGTCGTCTCCTTTAATTTGAGCTTCGAAAGCGCTGCCGGAAGGAGGTCCGCCGCTTGGAGTGCTGACGGTAATAACAGATCCTTTGATGTTGCCAATGTCCTGTCTAATTTTTTCCGCTAAATCGTATGATTTAATGTTTCGGTATTTCTTATCCTTCAAAGTAATAGTAACCGAGGCGATATTAGATTGGCTCTTGCTGCTATAGGACATTGGACTAGCTCGGCCAACAATGGTTGAGAAATTATCAATCTCTTTGTAGGTTAATAGTTTTTCTTCAATTTGTAGAGCTGTCTTATTAGTTTCCTCTATCCTCTGCCCGACTGGATTTCTAATATCAATATATACGTAGTCCATGTCGGAAGCGGGGAAGAAAACTGATTTAACCACTCCTGTGGCTGGCAAGGCGATAGCGAAAAGGAAAATTCCAAAGACGGCAGCCAAGGTTACTAATCTGGTTTTTTGGGTAGCAATAATTTTGCGTAGATATTTTTCATAAACAGGAAGTAACCCATCTAAATTTAATATTCCATGCATCAATCTTTCTCCAAAGTTAGTATTTTCATGACTTCCCTGCTCTCTTAATTTCTTCTTAATTAAGTTATCGTCATTGTATTCCGCTTCAGTCAATTCAGCATTTTTAATCAAAGATTCTCTTCCTCCTTTTTCATACCATCTAATGGCGAATATCTCTAAAGCAATCAATATTGCTCCAACAGCATAGCCGATTAAAGAGTTGCTGAAGAAGCAAGCGATAGCAATAACAAGAACTACTATTTCTACAAGGAAGAACATCTTCTTACTTAATCTTACTCTTTCCAAGACAGCCGCCAAAGGATGAGTGATTATCAGAGCAACCAGCAGTGAAGAAAGCAAAGTAATAGAAACTGTTATCGGAATCGACTTGATGTATTCACCCATAATTCCACTACAGAATAGCAAAGGCAAGAAAGCCCAAACAGTCGTTAAGGTGGTGGTTGTTAATACCACTTTAAAATCGTTTAAAACGAGCAAAACGGCCTCTTCTGGCGTGAATTTACCAGTTTTAAGGTATTGCTTCGTTGCCGAAACAACCACGATGGCATCGTCAACTAAAAGCCCCAAAGAAAGAATCAATGAGAAGAGGGTTAGGAAGTTAAGCGAGTCGCCTCTAAGGAACAAACAAAGGAAGGTAACGAAGAATACCAAAGGAATGGCTAAGCTAGCAACAACAGCTTCTTTTAGTCCGACAATAGCTAGTAATACTCCAAAAACCAAGATTAGAGTAAGAAGGAAGTCGTGACCTAATTGATCAAAGTTATCCTTAACATCGTCAGCCGTATTTAGAGTAACGTCGTACTTTATACCGGCGGGCATCGTCTTTATTTTTTCATCAACAGCTTTTTTAGTCGCATCAACCGTATCGAGGATTGAACTTCCTGTTCTTTTAATTACGGAGATGTTAATTGCTCCACGAGGTTCGGCACCACCCATTGAAAGTCTAGAAATAGTAGATTTCTTGATGGCTTTTTCTTTGACCGTGGCTAGGTCTTTTACAAAGACAACTCCCCCATCACTACTATGTGAGACCGGAAGATTTTCTATTTCCTCAACAGTATATACTTTAGAATTGGTACGGATAGGATAAACAAAACTTTGACCGTCAAAGTTACCTGAAGGGATTCCAATATTATTAGCAGCAATCGCTGAATTAGCTTGGTCAGATGATAGGTTGTAATACAAAAGCTTTTGCGGATCGTAAGCGACTTCAAATTCTTTCTGATCTTCTCCAGAAACGCTAACTTCCCTAACTCCAGGTATCTTTTCAATCTCATCTTTTATTTGATCAGCATAATCGCTCATGGCAAAACCACTGTATGGTCCAGTAACGGCAATAGTCCAAATTGGCTGATCTTGTAGTGAGACTTCAGTTACGATTGGGTCATTGGCATCATCCGGTAGACTGTTCTTAATATTAGAGATTTTGTCTTTAACTCTTCTGACCGCATCATCTAAATCTTCTTTAGAATCAAAATCAATACGAACCGAAGAGTATGAATTAGAAGAATTAGAAGTTACCTTATCGATTCCTTTAATACCAGAAATAGAGGTTTCTATTTTCTTAGTTACCAATTCTTCTACGTCAGATGGAGACGCTCCAGGATAAATAGTGGTTACAACCGCAATCGGAATCTTTACTTCTGGCTCTGATTCTCGAGGTAGCTGCATGAAGGCATATATTCCGGCAATCGAAAGCAATCCCATGATTAAGATGATTACTCGGAAGTTAGATACGAAAAAGTTAAGCCATCCCTTGCGTAGTTCGGGATTGAATTCTAGCTTGTCCAAATAGCGTTGGTCGGTATTTTTAATCTGATTGTTTAATTCGTTCATAGGCTTATTGTTCAATGATAACTTTCTGACCATTTCTTAATTCATAGACAGTAGAAACTATTTTCATGTCGGGATCTATGCCTGCCTTAATTTCGATAAACTCTCCATCGATTTCTCCCAAGGTAACCTGCTTTTCTTCTAAAACAGAATCGCTATTTACTTGGTAGATATAGGCGGAATCATTAGTGATGTTAACTGCTTGTAGAGGCAATAAATATGATGCGGTCTGGTTTTCATTTTTACCAACAATCTTAACAGTAACGTTTTGTCCAATAATTAGATTAGATTTCTCTGGTTCAGAAACAAGAATATCAACTTCAGCTGTTTTAGTTTTAGCATCAACACTGGGAGATAATCGATCAACCTTTCCCTTTATTCCGTCGCCGATGATTACATCCGCTTCTTTTTCGATTAATGGCAAATCTTTATCACTAACATATGATTTAATTTGTAGCCCTGATTCGTTAACGATTGAAGCAATGGCCGATCCAGCCGTTATTAATTCTCCGTATTTAGCTGAGAGTGATGAAACGGTTCCAGAAATAGGAGAACGAATGATTGTCTTATCAATTTGAGCGGAGATGTTTTCAACTGTAGCTTGAGCTGCTTCAACTACCGCTTCTTGACTCTCAATTTGTTCAGTGGTTGCGCCAGCGACCGCTAAAGCGAGAGATGATTCAGCGCTCTCTAGGGCACTAGTTGCGGCGTTAATAGTAGTCTCTTTGGCCGTTAAAGAATTCTGATAGCTATTATAGGAAGTTAAATAAGCAGCCGCTCGAGTATTGGGCACATCAACTGTCCACTTTTCCGTTCCAGTTAGGTCACCACCAGAAAAACTAATGTATAATCCTCGGTCTCCCATTGGTACCGCTTTGTTTGAGATTGGACCTGATGCTGATTCTAATCCGCTAGTATTAAAGTAGTATCCGTTTGATGTTAGATATACATTAATATTGTATTTTCCCTGTTCGGTTCCCGTATATGTTCCGCTAACAGTAGCTACGGCGCTAAAGCTTCTTTCTGGATTAGCTTGAACCGATGAGTTTAAAAGAGTCTGATAAGCGTTCTTAACTAAAAGATCTTGCTGGGCTTTTGTATCTTCCAGAGTTTGCTTGGCAGTATCAACTCTTATCTTCGCAAGATTAAGTTCTTCAGTCCTCGTTCCTTTTTTCATTTGTTCTAGGTTTGCCTGTTGAGCTCTAAGGCTAGCCTTAGCTTGGCTCAATTGAGCGTTTAAATCGGTATTCTGAAGAGTGACAAGGACTTGTCCAGCGTAAACTTTGTCACCAATCGAAACTTTGATACTTGAAACCGGCGCATTTACTTGGCTGCGTAAGTCTGCCTGTTGCAATGATTCTACAATTCCATTTGAAGAAACTGAAGTTAGATTTTTTTGATAGTCTTTTACATCTAAAAGAATGACTTTAGTTAAGGCAGTCTCTGAATTAACGGTAGAGCTTTTCTTAAGAGCATTATTGACTATTGCCCCTGCCCCGGCAATTAGTACGATTAAGACTAGTGCTCCCGAGATGTATTTGTGATTAGTGATTTTATTTAATATTTTCATAGGTTTAATTTTTAATTAAGATTGATGATAAGTAATGAGCGTATTTTTTAACATCCACTCCTTTTTTACAATATTGTTTATGGACGATATAGGCATGACAGGCGTTGCCTATGACCACTTCAGCTATTTCCGGATTCTTTACCCCGTATTCTTTTAATCCTTCGTGGAGTAGTTTCCGTGAGCATTCAATATGCTTTGCAATGTTTTTAAAGACTGTCGGTTTGCTCATATGTGAGCAGATATCTTCAGACATTCCCAGCATTACCCCTCCTTCTAATGATTGATTTATAAAATGTTCGATGATTGCGGCAAAATGTTCTTGATTTGATTTGAATTCGGATCTTCTCTTGCTTAAGTCGTAGATGTCACGAATTAAATCATTCCAGATGGATTCTAGTATCTCAATGAATAGGCTTTCCTTGTTCTTGAAAAAGTAATACAAGGAAGATTTTTCAATATTTGCTGCGGCTGCAACTTCTGACATGGAAGTAGCCTCATAGCCCTTTTTCGCAAAGAGCTTCTTGGCTTTTCCCAGTATTTTTTCTTTAGTGGTGTTCATATATTTGTTTTTACCTACCGTTCGGTTGGTATATACTATCATAGATAAAAATATTGTCAACGATATTTAATGTAAAAAAATATCCGAGACAGAATGATATCTATCTCGGTTTTGAGAGATTGTTTAGTTTAAGCCTGCAAGAGCTTTGTCAAGATTGGACCTCTCTCTTAGTCCCTTCATGTCTCCAGTGCCAATGCCTGGGGATATTTTGTGATCCGCGGTGAACATCATGCACTGTGCATTGAGCTTTTCGGCTGAATATTCAGCCAGTGAGGTAATCTGCGTGTTGAAGACCACACTGACTCCAAGCTTGCTGAGGCCGGTTAAGACATCGCGACCAAGCTTGTCTCCAGAAACTTCCTGAGTCCCTTCGCCGAGTTCGTCGAAGATAACGACGACTTCGTGAGGATTCTCTTTTTTTGCGGCTTCAATGACTTTCGTCATTTTGTCCAGAAGATTCCTGGCAGTCGATCCTTCTCCTTTGGACATGAATACCGCCCCCACCATTTTTTTGGGATTTAGACGGACTCCCTCTCCAAAGACTGGCAGTCCACTCTGAGCCAAGAAAATTAACTCGGCAATTGTCAGGGTGGTAACAGTCTTTCCTCCTTCGTGGTGCCCGGTAAACCCGAGTATCCTTCCGTTCAGGATTGGAACATCTTTGATGGGAGTCAGCTGAGCCTTTTTCCCGATGAGGTGAATCGGCATCATTTTTTCGAACGCGACAATGTGGCTTCCGTCAAGGACGAATTCCGGCCAGCATAACGGACAATTCAATTTTTTGGAAATTGTCGAAAGCTCGTTCATTATGATGGACATGTCTTT
>Ga0172381_10004950_pt1 | contig 13637 bp, 13 predicted proteins | sample Leawel6488metaG_FD_119754 | JGI IMG/M metagenome (GOLD analysis project Ga0172381, IMG submission 119754) | Leachate microbial communities from a municipal landfill in Southern Ontario, Canada - Leachate well 64-88 metaG | ecosystem: Engineered > Solid waste > Landfill > Unclassified | place... | reverse complement strand
TTCCTAGTACGAGAGGACCGGAATGAACTGACCTCTGGTGTACCAATTGTTCCGCCAGGAGCATCGTTGGGTAGCTAAGTCGGGAATAGATAAGCGCTGAAAGCATATAAGCGCGAAACTAACCCCAAGATGAAAACTCATAGATTTCCCGCAGATGACGGGTTTGATAGGCTCCAGGTGCAAGCACAGTAATGTGTTTAGCCGGGGAGTACTAATAAATCATTCTATCCTTCGATATACTTAGCATTCGAGTATATTGATAAAAATCATTAGCGTAAGTCGCTAATAGATACAGATTTTAGGTATTTTTTAAAAAGTAAATCAATCGTGAATAGTGTAAGAGAACTATACTGGAAGTGCTCCACCTGATCCCATTTCGAACTCAGAAGTGAAATCTTCCAAGGCCGATGGTAGTGCTTTGCGCGAGAGTAGGTAGTTCTCCTACACTGTTCACGATTCTAAAAAACAAATTCCAGCTTTTCAGCTGGCTTTTTGTTTGCATACACACATTGACAAATAAAATTATTTGTTTATAATAAAAATATGTACCTAAACAATTTAACGACATTCAGCTAAACACTAGGAAGGGAGTTTTGTAGGATGAGCAAAATTGTCGAAGATATCAGCACCTGGGAACGGATCTGGAGATCAGGCAAACCTGCTGGCATTTTTTGGATGGCGGTAACGACCTGTGGCGAAGGCCCAATCTCACACCTCCCAAGCGGTGAAAGTGTCATTTTTCACGAGCCCTGGCCTCCCGTCAACCTGTATGGAGTCGGTGAGATTGAGGTTGATGTGCGGCGCGCCAAGAATTGCATCATCGGAAAGTGGACCGGGAAAACCCGCTAACCACACCCGCGAGATGTACTAGGCTGCACTCAGAGACCGAAAGGCAAATGCCAATCGGTCTTATTTTTTTTACAATAAAAAAATGCAGCGTCGCAATGCGTTGCGACGTAAGTGCGCCCGCAAGCTAAACTCCCTTATTGCATAAAAAATTTGGGTGATGTAAAATGCAGATAATCTGGAGAATTAAAAAATCATGAATAGCGTTAGAAATTTATCTCTAAATAAAAAAAATAGCACTTTACTGAAAGTTTTTTTAGGAGCAATAGTGCTTTTTTTATTCCTTGGCGCTTTAAATATATTCAGGCCGCAAATTAGAAATTATTTTTATCTCGCATCAAATCCTATAGAAAGCAAATTATGGACAGCAGGGGAGAGTGTGTCTAATTTTGCCAGCTCTGTGCTAAGGTCTGGATCTTTGGCTTCTGAAAATGAATCCTTAAAATCTGAAAACCAAAAACTTTTAAGCAACATTACTCTTTTGCAATCCAGGCAAGCTGAAATTTTGTCCCAGCAGGAGGCTGTTTTAACTTATCAGGACAGCGGATTCCAGCTTTTAATGGCGGCCATGATGGGCCTAGATGGCGCTGATTTAATTTCTATAGATAAAGGGTCTGAAGATGGGGTAAAAGAGGGTATGAGCGTAGTAAACCAGCAAAATGTACTTTTTGGAAAAGTATTTAAGGTATATAAAAACTTTTCCCAGGTAATGCTTATTTCCAATAAAGACAGTGTAATAAATGTAAAAATTCTCCAGCCGCCTTTGCCTAATGGGCCTGAAAAAGAAGTCTATGGAGTGGTAAAAGGAAACGGCGGGCTGGACGCCCATTTGGATTTTGTGCCCATAGATGACACCATAAATAATGGAGATGTTATGCTTTCCTCTGCATTAGAAGGGAGTTTTCCTAAAGACTTACTGATTGGCTCTATAACCGAAGTGATAAAAAACGACCAAAGCCCGCATCAACAGGCTAAAATAAAATTATTTTTGAATCTTAACTCCACTAACTTATTTGTCGTTACAAATTACAAGCTAACCGACAATTAATTTATCAAGCTATGTGGTATAAATATGTACTTATAGTTGCTATTTTTTACTTGCTGGAAATTTTACAAAACAGTTTTTTTGCGCATTTTAACCTGTGGGGAGCTGTGCCAAACCTGGTATTTATATTTTTTATTTTGCTGGTATTTTTCTCCGTGCAGGGCAGGCCGTCCTTTGGCTTGGAAATAATTTTTTACGGCCTATCAGCGGGGTTTTTCCTGGATATTTTTTCTTCGGCGTTTATTGGAGTATCTATAATTTTATTGATTGTGATAGGGCTTTTGATAAAAAGATTTCAAATGCTTTTAGTTGAAAATCGGGGCCAATTTTCTTTTTTCCAGTTTTTACTTGTGTTTGTTATTGCATTTTTGGTGTATAATTTTTTGCTGGGATTTTACTTCTATTTCACTCAACTAGGAACCACTTTTTGGAGGCTGGACCTAAAATTAGCTGGTGAAATTGTATATAATTTGATTTTCGCTGCTATTTTCTTTTTTACATATAAAAAATTGACTGAAGGCAGACTGGACAACAGACAACTGTCCCTTTTTAGAAAAAAATAATATGTTTAATCGTTATAGAATAAAAAGCTCCAGCTCAGACATAGAACCTCATGAGGTTTTTTTGGATAAATTGGCTCATGCGAAGGAAGAAGAACTGGGTATTTCTGAAAAAAAATTTGAAGTTCCCTTAAAAGAAAGGATTTCGTATGTTTTGTTCGGGCTTTTTTTAATTTTGGCTATAATTTTGTTCTCAAAGACATTTTATTTCCAGATTGCCCAAGGAAAAAAGCTTTACACTTTAGCTGAGAACAACAAAGGCTCGGCCAGCCTGATTATTCCTGAGCGTGGCATTATTTATGATAAAAATTTAAAAAAACTTGTTTCCAATTCGCCTGCTTTTGATTTGGTTTGCGAGAGATCGCGTTTTGCCGATTTTTCAGAAGAAAATACCAACACAATAAACAGCATAGCATCCACTATCGGGGCCAGCCCTGAGGAAGTGAGCAGTAAAATACAAAGCTCTAGCGCTTCTGAAGTGCTGGTAGTAGAGGATTTAAGCCATGAAAATCTTTTGGTTTTGGAAGCCAGGCTAAACGAACTGAAGGGGTGTCGGATTCAGCAAAACACTTCCAGAAATTACTTATATGGGCCGGTTTTTTCCCAGGTTTTAGGGTATACAGGAAGAATAAATGGCGATGAATATTCTGACTCTACAGGATATGCCATAAACGATTATATTGGTAAAAACGGGCTGGAGAAATATTACGAACAATATTTAAGAGGCACGCCCGGCCAGGCAAAAGTAATAAAAACTGCCTCAGGTAATGAACAAGGCATACAAATAATAGCCGAGCCGGATTCGGGCAATAATTTGATATTAAATATTGACGCTGATTTACAGGAAGAAGTCTATAAAGCGCTTGAAAAAAGCATCAAAAACGTGGGTGCCAAAAAAGGGGCTGCTGTGGCAATGGACCCCCGCACAGGAGCTGTGCTGGCCTTTGTTTCCTACCCGTCTTATGATGACAATTTATTTTCCAACGGAATTTCCCAGCAAGATTATGATGCTCTGCAAAACGATCCAAGCCAGCCGTTCTTTAACAGGGTAATCCAGGCTCAATATCCTACCGGCTCCACCATAAAGCCTTTTGAAGCCTCTGCCGCACTGCAAGAAAAAACAATTTCTCCAGAAAAACAGATAAATGATATTGGATACATTGAAATTAGAAGCAAGTCTGATCCAAGTGTTGTTGTTGCTAGACCAGGAGGCGTGACTCCGCATGGTTTGGTGGATATGAGAAAGGCGCTTGCCGTGTCTTCAAACATTTATTTTTACACAGTAGGCGGGGGTTATGGGGACCAGCAAGGCTTGGGACCTGCCAGAATTAAAAAATATCTTGAATTGTTTGGATGGGGTACAAAAACCGGCATAGATTTGCCGGGAGAATTTGAAGGGTTGGTGCCCGACCCTGCCTGGAAAAAGGAACACATAGGCGAATCATGGTGGGATGGGGACACCTACAACCTTTCCATAGGACAAAGTTATTTAAAAGTTACTCCTTTGCAGGTGGCTGCAGCTTATTGCGCCATTGCAAATGGGGGAACTTTATATAAGCCCCAGATAATGAATCGCATTACAGGTCCGCTGGAAAGCTCGGTTCAGCCAATAAAAAGCTTTACACCAGAGGCTGTAAGAAGCAACTTTATTAATGCAGATAATTTAAAAGTGGTGCAAGAAGGAATGTATGACTGCGTAAATAAAGATTACGGCTCGTGCGCCTTGCTAAAAAGCGTGCCAGTCCAAGTGGCAGCAAAAACAGGAACAGCTGAAACAGGCAGAGATAATTTTTTTAACGCCTGGGCTTCAGCCTACGCGCCTTACGACAATCCTGAAATAGTATTTGTGGCCACAATTGAAGGCGTTGAGGGCTTGCAGTCTGCCACATTGCCCGTTGCCCGCGACGTTTTACAATGGTATTTTTCTAAAAAATAAGATATTATAACATAATATGCCAACAATAGAAGAATTAAGAAAAACAAGAGTTGAGAAATTGAGAAAGCTCCAGGCAGCCGGGCTTTTAGCGTATCCCGCTACCACCAAACGCACTCACACAATTGGCGAAGTTTTATCTAATTTTAAAAAGCTGTCTGGAGGCCTTTTGGGTAAAAAAACAATTATAATAGCAGGCAGAATAATGGCAAAAAGAGGACAGGGAGGTCTGACCTTTGTGGATATCTTTGACGGTTCAGGACCTGCCCGCAATGCTTCGCATAGCGATGCAGGCGGGAAACTGCAGGCAGTTATGAAAGAAGACAAACTGGGGCCAAAAGGATATCAATTTTTCCTGGATGTTTTTGATATCGCAGACTTTGTAGAATTGAAAGGGATTTTATTCACCACAAAAAGAGGCGAGAAAACTTTGGAGGTCCAGGATTACAAAATGCTTTCAAAAGCGCTTTTACCTTTGCCAGAAAAGTGGCACGGCATACAGGATATTGAAGAAAAATTGCGAAAGAGATATTTGGATATTTTGTTTAACCCTGAAGTAAGGGAAATGATTGAAAAACGAGCTATTTTTTGTAATTCTATAAGAGAATTTTTGATAAATAAAAACTTTTTGGAAGTAGAAACTCCTGTTTTAGAAACCACCCCGGGCGGAGCCGATGCTAGACCCTTTGTTACGCACCACAACGCGCTTGATTTGGACGTATTTCTGCGCATTTCCATGGGTGAGCTTTGGCAAAAACAGCTTATGGTGGCAGGGTTTGAAAAAACCTTTGAAATTGGCAGGCAGTTTAGAAACGAAGGTATGGACGCAGAACACTTGCAAGATTACACGCAAACGGAGTTTTATTGGGCTTATGCAGATTACAATCAGGGTATGGAGCTAGTAGAGGAAATGTATAAGTACATAGCCCAAAAAACTTTTGGCACGCTGAAGTTTAAAATACGAGGATTTGATGTGGATTTGGGGAAAAAATGGGAAAAGTATGACTTTCAGTCTATTGTACAGAAGGAAACCGGCATAAATGTTTTTGAGGACAGCCTCCCCGAAATGGAAAAAGCTTTAATTAAATTGAAAATAAATTTTGATAAAAATGGGTTCAACCGCACTCGAGCCATTGATAATTTATGGAAATTTTGCAGAAAAAAAATTGGAGGCCCGGGATTTTTGATAAACACCCCAATAGAAATTTCACCATTGGCAAAAAGGAATGTAAAAAATGAGAAAATAGCGCAAAGGTTTCAGGTTATTATAGCCGGCTCTGAAAATGGCAATGGATATTCTGAACTTAATAATCCACTTGACCAGGAAGAAAGATTCAAAGAACAGCAAAAATTAAGAGAACAAGGGGACGAGGAAGCCCAAAGGTATGACAAAGACTTTGTGGAGGCTTTAGAGCATGGTATGCCCCCAACTTGCGGGTTTGGTGTGTCAGAACGCCTATTTGCATTTTTGATGGATAAGCCCATGAGAGAATGCCAAATATTCCCCTTAATGCGCCCAAAATAAAAAAAAGAGCCCGCAATCCATTACAGGACGGGGCATGGAAGCGACCCTATTGGCCACTTTTTGGTTAATCTTTCGTTGGCGCAAAGCCAACAAGATCGCAAATGCCGAACGAGCCATCTTTGCACTCGTGAAGCATTTTGGGATTTTCGATGCGGGCTGCTCTGGCCTTATCGTCAAACATGATTGTGCTCGCACTGACGATTCCCTCATCCGCAAGAGGAAAGCATACTCCAATTTCCTCCTCTCCGCATTTTCTGCATTTATAAACAGTTGAGAGTCCCATGTGTCCACCAGTTAAAGGCCTTGTTGAAAGGGTTTTGGCAAAGAGTATAAAAATTATATAACGGAATTTATTTTAAGTCAACCTTTTTAGAGTAAAAAAACAGAGCGGTTGGCACAAGATGTGCGGTCGCTCTTTTGTATTTCGACGCCCAGTTTGTCTGAGCCTATTTTTCAGCCTTAGCTGGAGCTGAAGCCTTGCTGTCAGCGGTGGGCGCCTTGGGACTTTTTTTCCTCAGGCGCATCAGCGGGAATCAGGCAGGTTTTACCCTCAATCTCACCAATCTTCACGAACCTTGTCTCTTCCGGGATGCCCTCGAAGGACTCTTTGTTGTCGGTTTTGGACCAAACAGCAAAGACATCCCCTCTGCTATTTTCGACAACGGCAACATCGCCTTTGGAGGTAGCTATTTGCCCGTCGAACGAGTAGATTTCGTTTGGCATCACGATTAAGGAGCTCGGATTTCCGGCGCCACTGTAGTAGAGGCCTATACCACCGAGTACTCCGAGGAACACGGCAGCTGCTAGGAAAAAGAAAAACTTGCCTACGGCACCGGAGTCTGCATCTTCTTGAGCAGCAAATCCTGCCACTCCGGCGCACGCGCCCGCTACAACAAGAGAAAAAATGCAAAGACCCATCTTACACCTCCGGTTGTTAAAGGTCACGATCTAGCTAGGAAGCGCTCCCGGCTGAAAATTTATCTAATCCAATAATAGCATATAATTTATTTATAGTCAAGGGATTTACGATAGACATCATTTTTGGTATGATTATATAATGAAAAATCCTCCTTCACATAAAGCTACGGACGGGCGAAGAGTAATGGTGTTTGGAACTTTTGACGGGCTTCACGAAGGGCATTTAGATTTTTTTGAACAGGCCAGAGAACACGGAGATTATTTGATTGCTGTTGCCGGACGTGACGAAAATATCAAAAAAATTAAAGGCCATTTTCCTAAAAAAAGGGAGCGCGAAAGGTTTACCGAACTACAGAAGTGCAACCTGGTTAATAAGCCCGTTTTAGGGTATGATGACGATCCTTATAGAGTAATTGAAACTCTAAAGCCAGATGTTATTTGCCTAGGGTACGACCAGGAATCTTTTTCAAAAGATTTGGAAAAAGAACTAAAAAGTAGGGGATTGGAAATAGAAGTTTTGAGAATGAAAGCATTTAAGCCAGATAAATTACATTCATCAATAATTCAAAAACATGTTGGATATAAACAAAATAAGAGAAGATAAAGAAGAAATCAAAAAGTCTCTCTTGAAAAGGCTGGACGAACAAGATTTTGATTTGGATGCGATAGTCGCATTAGACGACAAAAGAAAAAAGCTTTTGACAGAGGTGGAAGTTTTGAAGGCAGAGAGGAATAAACAGTCAAAAACCAAACCTTCTCCCGAAATAATTGAAAAATTAAAGGCTGTAGGTGAACAAATTAAGCGCCTGGACGATGAAGTCAGAAGCGTAGAAAATGAGCTTAAAGAAAAATTATCGTCGCTTCCAAACATAACAGCGCCAGATGTTGTGGCCGGAGGAAAGGAAAACAATAAAGTTTTGCGCCAATTTGGCAAGAAGCCTAAATTTGATTTCCAGCCAAAAGACCATGTTCAGCTGGCAACTGATTTAGATATTATAGACTATGAAAGGGGAGCCAAAATGTCTGGAGCTGGATTTTGGGTTTATAAGGGTAATGGAGCTGTTTTAGAATGGGCTCTGCTAAATTATTTTATAGATTTTCATAGAAAAAACAAATATACTTTTATAATTCCTCCATTTTTGTTGACCGAGCAGTCTGCCTATACGTCCGGGCATCTGCCAAAATTCCGCGACGACTTATACTGGACTCAAGATGGGCTGTGCCTGGACGCCACGAGCGAGATGATGCTGGGAAACTATCATAGAGATGAAGTGCTGGACGAGGAAAAATTACCATTAAAATATTTTGCATACTCTGCCTGCTTTAGAAGAGAAGCTGGATCATATAGAAAAGAAGAGAGGGGTATGGTACGAGGGCATCAGTTCAACAAAATAGAAATGTTTCAGTTTACAAAACCGGGTGATTCTTGGAATGCTTTTGAGGAGCTGGTAAAAAATGCTGAAAAATTAGTCGACGGTTTAGGATTGCATTTTCAATCTGTCCAGCTGGCTGCCGGTGACGCGTCTGCTGCTATGGCAAAAACAGTGGATATTGAGGTTTGGATAGAAAGCATGGGTATTTATAAAGAGGTTAGCAGTGCATCAAACGCCTTAGATTATCAGGCGAGGAGAGGAAACGTAAAATACAGAGACAGAAAGAATAACAAAAATGAATTTGTACATACGCTAAATGCCTCGGGCCTGGCCACTAGCCGATTAATTCCTGCTATTTTAGAGCAAAATCAACAAAAAGACGGAAGTGTTAAAATACCAAAAGCATTGCAAAAATACTGCGGTTTCAAGATAATAAAATAATTTTAAGCAAAAAAAAGAGAGCGACTGCACAAATCTGTGCTGTCGCTCTTTACGTCTTGTTCGCGCCGAATCAGTTGGCGGGCTACTCTTCCTGCGTGGGTAAGGGGTTGGGGACGGTCACCCCGTGTTGATCAACAAAGGGCAAGAAAACCTTTTCGCCGTCCTGCTTCACGACAACTCCCTTGAGCGGGACTTCCTCCTCGAAGTATACCCCGAGGATCTCGCCGTTGATACTAACGACCGCATACCAGTTGCCATCGTCCCCCTGAACGAGATTGGTCATGCACTCGTAAGTGTCGCCTCCATACAATACGCTAGTGCCGGACACGGGGTACCCCTTATCTCCGAAGATGACCATCAGAGCAGCGATCACTGCAAGAAGCGCTACAGCAATCAACCAACCATCTCTCTTTTTGTCCATGTTGGACTCCCTTCTGCACGTGACGGAACAAGATTGTTTGGGTTCTATAAAAAACAATAGCATATTTTATAATTATATGTCAAGTGTTTACCATGCGCTAAAGTTTTGGTATTATTAGTGAATTATTATGCAAGTAAATATAAACGGGGTTAAGACTAACTACTTAAGTTTTGGACAGGGGAAACCTTTTATTATTTTGCATGGATGGGGTTCAGCTTCTGACAGATGGATAATTGAAGCTGAGGCAATTGCAAAGCAAGGACATCGGGTTATTGTACCAGACATGCCTGGATTTGGAGAAAGTGATAAGCTTACTGCTCCATGGAGAGTAAATGATTATTTAAAATGGTTTGAGGATTTTACCTCAGAGCTTAAAATAGAAAGCTTTACTTTGCTGGGATATTCTTTTGGAGGAGCTGTAGCAGCTAAAGTAGCTGTAAAATATCCGCAAAGAGTAGAAAAGTTGTTTCTAGTTGCTTCCGCTGTAATAAGGAATAAAACTGCAAAAAAAGACGCTTCAGCTGGATTTGCTAAATTTATTAAACTTTTTCAGTTTTTGCCGTTTTACCTGCTATTCCGCAAAGCTGTGTATAAATTTATCATCCGAAAATCAGACTATGTTTATACTGAAGGCGTAATGAAGGAAACATATTTAAACGTAATTTCAGATGATGTTTCATATAAGCTTGGTTTTATAAAGGTGCCCACTGTAATTATATGGGGGGATAAAGACCAATCTGTTCCCGTGGAAGATGCTCGCGTAATAAATGAAAAAGTAAAGAATTCCAAACTTGTTATTATACCTGGCGCTGACCACTTAATGCATAAGCGTTTGCCTGAAGCGCTGGCAGAAAAAATAATCGAAAACCTATAAACTGTAAATGCTATATTTTTTATATATTCTTTGGTTTGTTTGGGAAATTAAGTTTATCCTGTTTTGGCTGTATTTGTGGCAACTTAAAGAATACCACATAGGACGATTTATAGATCATTTTCGCACGCACAAAGGCAAAAAACTTGTTTTTGATTTTACTCAAATTCTAAAGCTGGTTTTGCTGGTTTTTTTGCTGGATGCGAGCTTGTCCTCATATATTTATTATATAGTTATAGCTGTTTATTTGTGGGAACTGGCACTGTTTGGCAGGGCTATTATGTCTAAATCTCTCAAAAAACCTGTAAAAACTTTTAAAACAGGATTTTTATCTGGAGTATCGTTTGTAATTGCAGGGTATTTTTTGGTGAATATTTTAGCCTTTAATACTCAATCTTCTCAAATTTCTTGGCTTTTGACTTTTGATATTTTAACTCCTGTTATAATCTCATTTGTGGTTTTAATTTTTCAGCCGGCTTTTGTGGCTATTCGCAACAGGACCTTAAAGCAAGCAGAGGAGAAAATGAGAAAGATAAAGTCTGTAAGCAGTATGAAGGTAATAGCCATAACGGGGTCCTACGGCAAGACTTCCACAAAAGAATTTCTGGCAACCATACTTTCCAAAAAGTATAAAGTTTTATCGACAAACAATCATCAAAATTCTGAGATTGGTATTGCGCGCGCTATTTTAAACGATTTGAAACCAAGCCACGAAATTTTTATTGCTGAAGTGGGTGCGTACAATAAAGGAAAAGTAAAAGAGGTTTGCAATATGCTAATGCCAAAATTTGGGGTGGTAACCGGCGTAAATCAACAGCATTTAGCACTTTTTGGAAGCATGGATAATTTACTTTTAGCTGAAGGCGGAGGAGAGTTATTGGCGTCATTATCAGCAGATGGAACTATATTTGTAAACGGAGAAAATAAATATTGCTTGGATTTAATTAAAAAGAGCGATAAGCTCCCTGAATTTCAGGAGAAAATTTATGCTTTGGCAAAGCACACAGTAAACGCAAACATATGGGCTGACGGTGTGGAAGTATTTAAAGAATATATTTCTTTTTTAGCTATAAATAACAGTGGACAACTGGCTCACTTTAATGTCAAAGTCCTGGGAAAACAAAATGTGGAGAATTTACTGGGCGCCATTTTAATAGCGCACGAATTAGGTATGAGTTTTGAGGAAATTGAGCAAGCCTCAAAACACATTACACACGAACAAGGTGGCATGTCTTTACGCAGAGGAAAGCACGACATAGAAATTATAGATGCATCTTACTCATCAAACCCAAATGGTGTTATGGCTGACCTAGAATATCTCCGAGTGTTTACCAATAAAAGGGCCATAATTATGCCCTGTTTAATAGAGCTAGGAAAAGAATCTGGTATAATTCACGAGAGATTGGGCAAAAAGATTGGCGAAGTTTGCGACCTTGCCATAGTAACCAGTAAAGATTATTTCAAAGAGATTAAACGAGGATGTTTAATGGCAGGCATGAATGAAAAGAATATATTATTGTGCGACAAACCGCATGACACGTATTCAGCCATTACATCATTTTGTAAGGCTGGCGACGCTGTTTTATTGGAAGGCCGCGTGCCTCTAAAGCTAATTGATCTATTAACACTTTAACCATGCCTGAGGACGAAGTACAACAAAAAAAAGAAGAAAAGAGCCCCGAAATTCAAGAGGCTGAGATTGGGGTTGAACAAATTTTTGATTCAAACAGGACAGGAGAGGAGAGAGTGACAGAGATAATTCAGAAAATAAAGCCAATTTTAAAATCAGGGCTTTTTGATGAAGGTGGTATTATTACCGAAATAAATCAAGCTGAAGGAATCGAAGATAAAAAAGCATTTACCGCAAAAATTGTTTCGGTTTTAGCGCCAATCCTAGAGTTAAGAACTAAAGATCCCGATGCATTTGAAAAACTTAGTCGCGCACCCGCAGAAGAGAGATTTACCGAATTGAACGAGGTTTTTTCTTACAATGAAATACCAAATCCGGAGGGTAAAAAATCCTTTTTAATTCATTTACCGGTTGATGGAGAAAAAAGAAAAAGACTGGGGTTGATGAAAATCGGCAGAATGCTTGAGCAAGGCATGCATGAATTAGCAAAAATAGCAGCAGATAGCGAAGACATTTCAAAAATTGAAGCCACTTCAAAGCTAGTAAAAAAATATCAAAGGCTCATGGAAAATTTAGGTTTTACGGTTACAGGGCCGATTGATGAAGAATTGCGAACGGCGCATTTTAAAGAGACAAAACCTGGTGAAGTTTGGCACGCAGAAATTTTTAAGGAAGATTTTTTAAATAAATATCTGGAAGAAAAGTGAACTATTTTAAGCCGGTGTCAATATCATTAAGCCCGAATGTGGAAAAAGACGATGTAAAGCTCGCCCTGAATTTGATTATACGGCCGTGGCTATGGACCCGACAAAAGCGCTCCGCGCATTTTGACGGGCAAGCGCACGGAAGTGCAATTGAAGAGCTTGAACGTAAATTTCGAGAATATTTGGGGGTAAAATATGCTGTGTCGTTTAATAGTGGTAGAAGCGGGCTCTATGCTATCCTCAAAGCTATGGAGGGCTCTGTAGGCAAAGAAGTGCTACTGCAGGCGTTTACATGCAATGCCTCCATAAACCCTGTTTTGTGGGCCAATTTGGACCCTGTTTATGTAGATTGCGACAAAGATACTTTTAACATAGATATAGAGGATTTAAGGCAGAAGATTATTCCAGAAACTAAGATTTTAATGGTCCAGCACACGTTTGGAAATCCCGCTAATATGGACGAGGTTACCGCTATTGTGCAACAGTTTGGGCTTACATTGATAGAAGATTGCGCGCATGCTCTGGGGGCAAAATATGGTTCGGCAAGCTCACCACAGGTAATGCAAAAAGTGGGAACATTTGGAAAGGCTTCCTTTTTTAGCTTTTCAAGAGACAAAGTTATTTCTTCTGTTTACGGTGGAATGGCTGTAACAAATGACGAGGAAATTGGAGAGGCCCTTCGGCAGGCTCAGGGCGAATTTGGAATGCCAAATTCGTGTTGGACGTGGCAGCAAATTTGGCACCCCATTTTGCTTAATTATATTATTTTGCCTGTTTACAATTTTGTAGATTTGGGAAAGGTATTATTGGTTTTGTCTCAGTGGACACATATTTTATCTAAGGCTGTACATTGGAAGGAAAAGAGGGGACAAAGGCCTGATTATTTCCCAAAAGCTTTACCAAACGCACTGGCTATTATGGCCTTAAACCAATTTACAAAACTGGACAAATTTTATGATCACCGAAAAAAGCTGTTTGACTTTTACAACGAAAACCTTAAAAATACTGCCTTTATTTTGCCAAAACCCGAGCCAAACGCCCAGCCCAGTTATTTGCGCTATACTGTAAAGCACTCTAAGGCGCATGATATAATCTATGAGGCCTGGCATAAACAAAATATCCTGCTGGGGGACTGGTACACTACGCCTATAGCCCCATATGATACGAAACTAGATGAAATGCATTATAAAATGGGTATGTGCCCAAATGCTGAAAAACTGTCTAAAAAAACATTAAATCTTCCCACACATATAAACATATCAATGAAAGACGCAGAAAGAATAGTAAAATTTCTTAAGAAGTATGCATAAAAGCGTTTCAGTTTGGCTAAAATTAATAGACGGAGAAAATAAGGGAAAAATTATTTTACA
>Ga0172381_10004949_pt1 | contig 13639 bp, 36 predicted proteins | sample Leawel6488metaG_FD_119754 | JGI IMG/M metagenome (GOLD analysis project Ga0172381, IMG submission 119754) | Leachate microbial communities from a municipal landfill in Southern Ontario, Canada - Leachate well 64-88 metaG | ecosystem: Engineered > Solid waste > Landfill > Unclassified | place... | reverse complement strand
GCGAGGACGGCCCAATAAATGCGGCTGAGAGAGTCCGACACCTCGCGACCGAACGTCTCGCAGAGCCCGGAAAAGAGAGCCTTGAAAGCCTTCTGGTTTTTCACTGGCGTCGTCCTCCCCAAAGCGGTTCGTTGAGGTCAACGTTTTCGAGCGTGGCGATGGTTCGCGCCGTTTTTTCCGAGTAGAGGCGATGCGCCGTGGTGTATTTCCCCTCGATGATGCCGAGGAACTTTTCGGGTTTGAGCATCCACGGGAGGTCGGCGCGCCATCCCCGTTCGTTGTGTCCCATGAGATGCCCGCACTTGCGGACGCCATGGAAAAAATTACGCCACCAGTCAAGATTTTGACGCTCCGGGTCTTCTCGCCAGCGACAGCCGAGGTGTTTCCGGCGGGTCTCGGTCCACTTCGCCACACGTGGGAGCTCGGGGAGGATTTCATGGTAAATGGCTATGATTTCCTGGTGCGGGCAATCGGGGGGCTGTGGGTGTTTTCCGTTTCCGGGTTTGACCGGTTGTTCTGTCGGTTGTTGCGGTTGCTCGCCGTGGTCGCCGTCCCCGACGGTGACAACCGGTACGATAGTACCGGAATCCTTCTCTTTGGTAGGCTCGGTAGGAAGGGAAAGGGAAGGAGAGGAGAGGGGTATTACTCCGGGTATACTCGGAGTATTCTCCGGGTATTCTCCCGGCTTACTCACACTCTTTTTTTCCTTTTCCCACCGTGCGGTTATGGCCTTTTTCCCGTGGTCGCTTCGAGCCTTGGCGCCTACGACCCATGGCTGGTGTTCCTCCCAGTCGTGCAGACAATACGATCCTTCCTCGCCATCGAGAAAAACTGCTTCTTTCATGGCGCTGACGAACTTGTGGGGATCTTCCTCCCACCCGGCCTCAAGCGCCACGTCAAGGTTGCTCATCCCGGTGAGCTCGCCGGATGGGTGGTTCATGGCGGTGTTGATCCAGAGGTTGAGCAGGTAGTCAGTTGAGCCGGGGCCTAGCAAGGCGCGCAATTTGAGGCGCTTGCGGTGCCGGAGAAACGAGACTTCAACGCGGATATCCGTATTCACGCTTACTCGTCCTCGCCGTCTGGGTAGTCGACGGGGGCGGCTATGCGGCACAGGGCCCACCCGAGGCCGACGATCACGACGGCCAACGCGACACACCCGGCGAAGATCATGACGGCCTCCCGCACGCGAGACAGCAGCCGGCGAGGATCAGCCCGGCGATGAGGGCCGGGAGGGAGAGCGCCCCGAGGACGCCCGCGAAAACCGCAAATCCTGTTATGCCGACGGTGTTCATGGCGCCCTCCTGGGGGTTTTGGGCCGGGAGCGGGAGACCTTCTTGTGTTCCCCCCACCCCCGGCCCGCGTACTCACGAGTCGTTTTGTTGGGTGTGTCCGGGCTCCCCCCGGCGTGCTTCGCTACTTCATGGGCGGATCCATAGTGATTGCTGTGGGTTCTCGATTTACAAAGCGAGGGGGCTTGAGCGGCGCCCCACGACCGCGGTCTAGCCCATCGGCGTGTCCTCCTGTTTCCTGCGTCGGGAGCGGGCGCGCTTGCCGGTCCCGGCGTCCTTCCGCTCCTTGCGTGGTTTGCCTGAGGCGTAGGGGCGCGCGGGAGCGTCGCCCATGTAGGCGAGAGAAGCGTCAGGAGGGAGCGGGCCGAACGCGAGTAGGTAGCGCGCTATCGTCCTCAGCCTCGGGTGAAACGGCTTGCGCCCCGCAACGATCAGTGCCCAGTATTGGGGCACAATCCCGAGGCGTTCGGCTGCCTCGCCGTAGCCAGGGTAACAATAGTTGATGGCGGAGATGATCGGGTCGTCTTTCATGGCCATATACTATCCATGCGGGCGCGGCGGATGTCAAGGAAAAAAAAGACACCCCACACCAGAAAAAACTAAAAAAAGTTCTTGACAGGCCGCGAGGCCTTGTGTAGTCTACCTCTAACGGTTGGCAATCACGCCGCCGCAGACCGAAAGGGCACAAAATGGCTATTAACAGGTTGGCACAGGCCCGCGCGGATGCAGCACGTCTCCGCGCGGAGCGGGTCCTCCCCGACGTGGGGGAGGCACTCGCCCGCAAGGCCGCCTCAGACGATGCGGCCAAAAGGGCGGCATGGGCCGCCCGGCCAGAAAATGTAGGCCTCCGGATCCAGTCCGCGGATGCGGATTGGGCCCGGGAGCAACGGGCGATCGCCGCGGCATCTGAGGCGGCCCGCCCGGCCCCGAAGCCCCTTGCCTCCGTGTTGGCCGACGCCGACGCGGCCGAGGCGGGGGAGGACAACACGGCGCGTGGGCCGCTGGTCATCAACCTGACCCCCCACGCAATTTCCATCGCCGACGCGGCGGGGAGCATCCTCCTGACCGTCCCGGCCAGCGGGACCATCGCCCGGCGCGCCGTGACCACGGCCCCCGCCGGGACCGTAGGCGTCCGCGTCCCCGCTCGTGAGGGGGACGAAGACGAAATCCTCGATTTCCCCGTGCTGGCTACCCAGTACGGGGCCGTGACGGGGCTCCCGGACCCGCAACCGGGCGTGACGTACCTCGTCAGCGCCCTGGTGCTCGCCGGGGTGCAGGGCCGCCCCGACGTGGTCGCCCCCGACACGGGGGCTGGGGCGGTGAGGGACGCGGCGGGGCGTATCCTCGCCGTCAAAGGGTTCGTGCGCTGATGTTGCGGCCTGGTGCCAGCGGGTGCCGGGCCATACGTGTTCTGGATTCACGGTAGCCCCCTCCGGGGGGCCTCCGCGAACCCACAACAAAACAGCCCGAGAGGAGAAGCACCGTGACCGACAGAGAGTTAGAGGAGCTGGTGGAGGCGGTGGCACGGGCGCGGGCGGCTGAGGAGCAGGACCGGGAGCCCCATCCAGCTCGCAGCGGCCGTGTCGATACGTGCGGCTGGGCCGCGGATGGTCGCCAAGTGAGTGAAATCCCACAGCATGTGCCGGACGATAGGAGGTGTGAGATGACGGTACAGCGTCGGTATACGGCGAGTGATGGGAGCAAGTGGATCATCAGCCGTGGCGGCTACGTTGGCACCACGGATGACCGGGCGGACCGCTGGTACATTGACCGGGCCGAGGCGGACGCATGGGACCGGCGGGGCTGCGGCTACAAGACCCTGGCCGACGCCCAGGCCGCCATAGAGCGGGCGGTGGCCCCATGACGGCGCGCCTGCTTACGGCCCCCGCGAGGCCAAGCGGCACACCACCAGCCCGGTTCAGCGGCCCTTCGGGGACCAAATTGCTGACCGGCGGAGAGATGGAGTAGCGGTCATGGATGCACAGAGGGGCGACACATTCTCGGGTTTCATCCTTGGCCTTGCGGTTGCCCTTGCGAGGGCGGACGCCGAGGCCGCGAGGAACGCTCCACGGTGTCGGTGGTGCGGAAGCAGGGACCTGGGCGAGGACATGCTGGGGCGCGGCACGCGGTGTTACTCCTGTTGCCAGTTCCAGAGGAAGGAGGCGAGGCCATGAAGAGCGAGAATCCGTGGTGCAAGTACGGCGGGAAGGCGCACGGCCCCATGACGCGGAGCGGCAAGGACTGGCTGTGCTTCGCGTGTGGACGGCGCTTCGACGGCATGGGCCGCCAGTTGTGGCCCGAGGCGCGGGACATGGTGCCGACGGACCCAGTGACGTGGATGACCGAGGCCCGGCGCGCGGGGGGGGCGGCATGACCAGCATCTACAGCGTGACGCCCGCGTGGGGCGAGGACAGCGGCGTTGACGCCGACTCGGGTCTCTACGTGGAGCCGCCGCTGACGTGGGCCGAGGAGCACGAGGACGACGACGAGGGGGGGGGCAACCATGCCGAAGATTGACTATGAGCACCCGGCCATTGAGACCATCGAGGCGCGCCTGATCGCCGCCGTGGACGAGGACGCCATCATCACGGGATTCGTGGCGAAGGCCAAGGCCGCGATGGACGAGGCGTGGAGCAACTTGCAATCGAGCCTCGAAAACAACCTGATGAACGACGTGAGGTGCAACGTGAAGGGCGAGGCGACCCGCATTGCCGAACGCATGCTGGACGCCGCGCTTCTGGGCGACGAGACCACGGCCCGCCAGATATTCGGCCCGCCGAGCTACTACCACTGGCAGGAGCCGTTTTTCTACCCACTGCAGGACAAATACCCCGACTGCGTGAAACTGCGCCGGATGCTCCTGGAGGCCAACCGCGACCTATTTCAGAGCATGGCACTGGATGACTACCAGATGGAGGTAGCCGCGCTCAAAGGCGAGCTCCGCTCCGCCACGCAGAAGATTGCAGCGCAACGGCGCGAGATTTACGCGCTCAAGAATCCGCCGGAGCCTGACAACGGAGGCGACGAATGAGCCGCAAGAGCCGCGAGTTCCGAGACACAGTACGCCCGACGCCATGCGGCTATCGTGACGCACCACAGCCGGTGTTCGTGGTTTGCGATGAGGTAACGCCCATCCGCATGTGCGCCCGGTGCGGACGGCGCCCGGCTACGGACGGCTACGCATGGTGCGACCAGTGCCGGGTTGAGACGCGGGACGCGCACCTCCGCAACGCCGCGCGGGGCGTGTTCCCCGAGGAGCCCTTTTGATGCCGAGCCGCATAACAATCATGGTCGAGGGGCGGGGCTCCATCGAGTCCTGCCAGTTCAACGGGCGCGAGCTGGTGAGCGAGTCGGCCAAGGTCGCCGCGGTGTCCTTCTCGCACGAGGGCGGATCGAAAACCCCCACGTGCCGCGTGGACCTTCAGCCGCCGGCGGCCCCGGCGCTCCGTCCCCGAATCCCCACGGCGAGGCCCCGCCCCATCCAGAACAAACCGCGCGCCAGCGAACCCACGGAAGGCGGTGAGATATGAGTTTCGGAACATGGACGCCCCGGCACTACACCGATTCGCGCGGGCGGAAACTCCCGAGCGCAACGACAATCCTCAGCCTCCTCGACAAGCCAGCCCTCGTCGGTTGGGCCGCAAAGACCGTGACGGAGTACGTGCGCGAGCGGGCACTGGGCGGCAACGGCGGCGGACCGGTTGACCGCATGCGCCTCGTTGAAATCCTGGACGCCGCGCCCAAGGAGTGGCGCAAAGTCAGCCGCAAGGCGTGCGACATCGGGACCACGGTTCACGGCGCAATTGAAACCATCCTCAAGGGCGGGCGCGAACCCGAGGCCCCGTCACCTGAAACCCTCGCGGCCCTCGTCGCGTTCTATGAGTGGCGCGACGCCCACGCCCTGACGCCGCTCGAAACCGAGGTCACGGTCTACGGCAACGGCTACGCTGGCACGGCTGACCTGGTGGCGATTCTGGACGGCAAGACCTACCTCGTAGACTTCAAGACGAGCACCGGCATATGGCCCGAGAACTACCTTCAGATTGCCGCCTACCGCGCCGCGTGGAACCGGACGCACGAACGCCAGATCGAGGGCCACGGGGTATTGAGGCTCGACAAAACGACGGGGAAACCCGAGTGGAAGGACGCATCGGCACGGTTTGCCGCCGACTACAAGGCGTTTGACCTGCTTGTCCAGTTCTGGTCACTCACCCGAGGGGAGGCGTGACATGGAGGATCAACGCGCATTGATCATCACGAACCCGCAGGCCATGGCGCCCATGGAGGCGCTCAAGCGCAAGGACGTTGCCGCTGGGCTCTTTCGTAGCGGCCTTTTCCCGAACGTCCGCAACGAGTTCGGCGCCTTCGCTGTCGTCCAGTACGGCGCGGAACTCGGCATCGGCCCCATGGTGAGCCTGCAGAACATCAACATCATCACGGGCAAGCCCGCCGCGAACGGCCAGACCATGCTCGCCCTCGCCATGGCGCGCGGTGTGACGTTCACCGTGACCGTTGAGACGGCCACGGAATGCACGATCATCTTCCGGCGCGGCGGCATCGAGTATACGGCCACGTACACCATGGAGGACGCCAAGGCCGCGCAACTCACGGGCAAGGACAACTGGAAGAAGCACCCAAAGGACATGCTTTACTGGCGGGCCGTGTCGAAGGGCGTGCGCCGCATCGCCCCCGACGCCGTGATGGGTCTCTACACGCCGGACGAACTGACCGAGGGAGCGGTGATGGACGTGGGCGAGGTTACGGCCCACGTTGAGCCGGAGCCCCCGGCCCCGCCGGCGGAGCCCGAACCGGAGTGGGCAACGAAACTCCAACTGACCAAGATCAACGCCATGTGGACCGACAGCGGGCGCCCCCGCGAGGACCTGTACGGGTTTTTGACGGACGTGTGTGCGCGCGCCATCACCAGCGGGCGTGACCTCACGAAACACGAGGCCATGATGGTCATTGACGCGCTGGATGCCGAGCACCAGGGCGACGACAGGGAGGCCGTGTGATGCGAGTCTACCACCTCGCCGAATCATCGGTTGAGCGTCACCGCGACATGTTCAGGGGCCTGTCGAACAATGCGACAGTCGCCCAAATCGCCGCCCTTTCCGAGCGCATCATGGACCTGTGGCGAGACGACCACATCCACATCATCGTTAATGGCCGGTACGAGATCACCATCAAGGGGGGCGAGTAATGGCCGAAATCTCCTTCACGATCCCCCTCCAGCCGAGGGGGCAGGCGCGGGCGCGGTCCTCGGTGATATGCGGGCACGCGCACGTCTACAAGGGCAAACAGCAGGTGGTAGCCGAGGGCCAGCTTGCGGCCCTTGTCGCGCCCCACTGCCCGCCCGCGCCGTGGACGGGGGCCGTGGAACTCTGCGTCAGGGCGTACCTCCCCGTGCCGAGCGCATGGAGCCGCAAGAAAAAGGCCGCGGCCCTGGCGGGAGAACTCCGCTACACGAAAAAGCCGGACCTCGACAACATCGTGAAGCACCTGAAGGACGTGCTCTCCGGCATGGTCTACGCGGACGACAAGCAGATCGTGAGCCTTTGCGCAGATAAATGCTACGGCGACCCGCCCCGCTGGTGCGTGAACGTGCGCGAGGTTCCGGCATGACTCACGAGCAAAAAGCGCAGTTCCTGGACCTGCTGAAAACAATGTCTGCATCGAAGGCGGCCCACGTCTTGCACCTATCGGATAGCCGGGTCTATCGCGCCCGCCATGGCGACCCGGCATTTGAGGCCGCATGGCGACGTGTCAATGACCATAAGGACGCCGAGAACGTGGACGGCATGAAGCGCCGAGCGCTCTCACGGGCAGAGATAGCCGAGCGCCGCCGGGCCGGACTCAAACTGGCGCTTGAGAAATACCGCGCGGCCCAGAAGGCTACGCCCGACACCATGCGCATCAACGGGTGCGTGCTGACCCGGAAAGACGGCAAGCGGTGCGGCGGATTGCTCACCTGCCAGCACTACGACCAGTGCCTTAATGCCGCGACGGACGCCGAGCACAACTGGCCCGGATGGATTGCGAGGCCCGCATGACAACCTACCCAATATCGCCCCCGAGGCCGTTCAAGTGCGTCTTTTGCGGTGGCAAAACCTACGGCATAGAGTGCGGGCCGATCCACCTCCGGGCGCACGCGATCTGCATAGCGAATCGGCGTGACGATATCGAAGAAGTGTGGGCGTACATGGCGAGGCTTGAGCGAGAGACAGTGGCGCGTCGTGCCGGGGACTGAAGGCCGAACCTCTTTTCAAGAAGACCCCGCCCCCGCGTGGCGACAGGCGCGGGGGGCCACTGACACAGCCCGGCACGCCGGGGAGGAGGGGGAGAGATGATGGGCGAGTTGGGCGGCCCAGGCGAGTGGGAGAAAAACGAACGGCTGTACCTGCAACACGTTGACGGAGCGATAGTCGGGCGAGTGTTCAAGGTGCGTGGAACGTCCGCATGGCTATGGAAACTGGTAGCGCGAGACGACACGGATGACCACGAGGTGTATCTCGCCGAGTACGACACGGGGCAACGGTTGATGATACACGAGGAGGCCACGGACGCCTGCGACGCGGCGTTCCTGCGGTTCCAGAAGTCTGTGGGGGAGGTGGTGATATGAGCGAGTGGATGAAGGTAACTGACGTGTTCTACATGCGCGAATATGGCCCCATCAAAGGTGTGGTGTATCAACACAACAATGGCCGATGGACGTGGCGAATTCGCACGAATGACCTAAACAATCGCAGCGTCCTGGACATCGGGCGCGTACGGTTTTTCTCTCATGCCGAGGCCCAGTCGGCGTGCGACGCGGCGTTCCTGCGGTTCGCGGCGGCGGTCAAGGGCGCGGCGGAGGGGTACAACACATGAGAATCCCTAGACCACGCCGAGATATAATCACACATACGGACAAGCTTACTATGTCCGTGGACATCCTAAAACAGAACATCCCTGTCTTTCCTACCAAATCGGCAGCCGTTGAATGTGGGAAGGCCCACGGCTGGAGATGCGCCATTAAGTTAATTGGGCGATTCGAAACGGTATGGGTAGTAGGCAAACAAGACTTTGCAGACGATTTTATTGCTGGCGTGCGGAATGAAGTCTTTCGTTTCCCGCTTATGCGTTTGGAGAAAATATTGGGGGTAGCTCGAATGCAGGTACTGACTGTGCGCAGGAGTGCGCCCGCAGACGCGGCGGGGGCCGCGAAGGAGGGGACGGAATAAGCGAGCGTGGCCCGTTTGACCATGTCTGGTTCTGGCGCTCGCGCCTTCCGGGGCGCAAGGGCCAGCGGTGCCGGGTGATTCTCCGAGTCCCGCGCACCAACTCGGCCCTGGTCGAGTTCGAGGACGGCTACCTGGTCAACACCAGCCGGTGGGCAGTAAGGAAGGTGGCGCCGTGACCGATGCGATGAGACGACCGTGTTTCGAGGGTAACGTGGAAGCGGATGATCTCTCCCATCATCCCGACGAGTGCCAGGAGTCGAGGTGGTCGCAGCACTCGGACCCTGATTGTGGATGGATCGCTCGCGGAGGCCACTGGGCTACCTGCCCATCGGGGAAACGCAGCAGCTACTACGTCAAATGGCGATATCTGGCCACGACCGTACCATGCGGCAAGTGTCACGGCACCGGTCGGGTGAGAATCGGAAGCGGGAGTCCCACACCATGACGAACCCGATGGTTCTTGCGCACGGCCCCGGCCCCGAGGGGCAGACGTGCGGGCGATGCGGGACGGAGATACCGGAGGGCATTGTGTGTGACGACTGTGTTTACGAAATGCTCGCAGATGCGAGGGAGGAGAACGAGGCCGACTACCGCAGGCGTTGCGCTGAGATTGAACAGTAGACCTGCTTGCGAGCTGTGGAAGGAGAGGGGATGACGTACAAATATCTCTGCATCCACGGAAACACACTTACAGACCGTTGCTTGGAATGTGACTTGGCAAAGGAGCAGGCCCGCGCCGAGCGCGCCGAGGCCCTTGCCGAAGAGCGCATGCAACTCTACGTGGACGCGAACGAAGCGCGCGTAGACGCCGAGGCCGAGCGCGACGCGCTGAAGGCCCTCGCCGCCAAGTATGACCGGCTGTGCGAGTTGATGCGCAGTTACGACGACAGCGGCATTCGCTGGAGTTCCGCCGATAATCATTTCACGGCATTCACACACCACGGCAAACGAGGGGTGTTTGAAATGGGCGAGTACGCCGACCCCCTCGTCGCCCTAGAAGCCGCCATTGAAGCCGTCGTGAAGAGGGCGAAGGAGGAGAGGGGATGAGCAACATTGCGCGTATACGTGTTGACATCGCTAACGCAAAGGCCCGCGCCGAGCGCGCCGAGGCCGAGCGGGACGAGTGGAAGGGTCATGCCGAGAAGTGGATGGACCATGCGACAACCGCGCTCAACGCGCTGAACATCACCACAGAGGCACTGCGGATGGCGGCGGCGGACGTTGCGGAGCTCAAGTCCCGCGTGGCGGATCTGAAGTGGGCCGCGAATGATGCCGCCCTTGTAAGGATATTTGGTGTGCCCATGAGAACGGAGTCCCGCCATGCAGCCGCTGAGTGACGCCAGGTTGGCCGAGATTGACCGCGTGACCGAGGCCGCAACGCCGGGGCCGTGGAGCTGGTACGGCAACACGAAGATGCACAACATCTACCTCGCCACAGTGAACCGTGGACGGCAGTTCGTGATGACGTTCCGGCGCTGGGGCATGCGTAGCGCGCAGCCTTGCTTCCAGCCCTCCGAGAAGAAGGTGATGATTCCCGCGTCTGAACTCGTAGAGTATGAGGCGGATTACCGCAAGGACTTCCATGTCATCAACAACCCCGACGCCGCCTTCATCGCCCTTTCCCGCACGGCGGTGCCCGAACTCCTGCGGGAGGTTGAGCGCCTTCAGGCCCTTGCCGCCGACGGGGAGAAGTACCGGCGGCTGAAGAAACTCATGGAAACGTGGTGGGCCAATATCTCGTGCTTTCCGTGGAAACTCCCCGGACACTACTGCGCGCACATTGACAACGTGCAAGTTAGGCGGCCCGTCAGTGCGAGAGGCATTGACCCTCTCGCCGCCCTCGAAGCCGCCGTGAAGAAGGCGGAGGAGGTGGGGGGATGACCAGAAACGAGCGCACGCTGCTAAATCGGCTCCGGCTCCACGACTCCATCCACGCCACGAACAAACGGCACTTGCTCTTGATACAGCGAGACCTGGTGGCCCGCAACGCGCGCCTCGTGGCGCTGGTGCATAAATTGGGCAGTGTGGAATCCATCTATCGGGGCTGCCACGCCTGCGGAAAGAGCCTGATCCACGCGCCCGACTGCCCCGTGGCAGCCGAGATAGCCGCGCTCTGCGGGGAGGAGTAGACGATGAAGAGTTGTGGAGAGCCGACACAATATTACATGGACGACAATGGGCAAGTGGTCTGTCGGTTTTGTGGCCGATTGATGTGTGACCACGGGACGGGCATTTCACATCACGGTATCATGGGAAATGTGACTATCAGTGACCCTCCTATGTGGAGGATGACCACCACAGAAGGTTGGGAATGCCCGCGTTGCCACCGAGTCTACGGCCCGCAGGTCACGGAGTGCAAGGCGTGTCGTCAGTGCGAACCATCTTTGGAGGAGTGAGACCATGGAAGCGAACGGGCGCTTGAGCGCTGACGGGCGAAGCGTGATCTTCGACATTCCAAAGGGTTGCACACAGTTTCAGATTGGCCCGGTATCCGTGGCACTGGCACCCGGCACAATGCTCGATGAGGCCGAGGCGCGGAAGTGGCTGGAGTGGTTCAAGGACTTAAAGGAATATGCAGACCGCCAAGGTAGACGTGCCCAATATCGCGGTATGACTCATGGGGCACGGCTTGGCCTTGAAGCCATCGAGGCCATCCTTGCAGGAGTGAAGAGGGAGGAATGATGGAACGCATTCGTTCTGCGTTACGGTCCACCGCCCCCGCCGAAGGGAGAGAAGGAGAAGGGATGAACGTATTCGCGCGCATCCTGTACACCGCAAAGGTGATGTATCGAAAAGACACGGACGGCGTGATGATTCGCATCTTTTACATGGCACTGTGGGTATTGAGGATGAAAGGCTGGAGAGCCGGTACATTCCGCGTCCGGCGGCCAGAAGGGTACTGTGAAATCATCATACGCGAGGCTCCATTGGAGCCCGAGGAGCCGCCCGCATGACCACCTACCGCTGCACCGAGTGCGGGGCGACATACCCTCCCTGCGAGCCCCCGCCCGGCACGTCGCCGTTTGACCGCGCCATGTGGGACGGCACGGTCTGCCCCCGGTGCCACGGCGAGGGCAAAGAGATTGAGGAGGAGGGATAAAATGGGACAGGGTGACGCATACGGAATCTGGTATACAGACAACATTGAGGAACCAATACGCCATGCCGTGTATGTATTGCGCAACAATGGTATCAATACGGTATATTCATGCGGATGCGCGATGGTGATTGAGGCCGATTTTGTTGATTTTGAGCAGTTCCGTTTGTTAAAGCGATTACTTCAAGACAATGGATACAAAATCGCCAGGCTGTCATTAATTGATTTTTTTGATAGTGAAGGGCAATCTTCAAGAAGGATTCGAATAGCGCTTCCTAAAGCCGATGGCTTTATTTGTAAGGAGGAGTGATGGGGGGCAGCCAAAACAGGGCAAAACCTCCCGGTGCGTGCGCCTCCTTGCCCCCGAAGGGACCAAGCGGACGGCGCATATGCCGTCAATGTGGGCACGAAGTTCCCAAGGGGAAACTGACGTTCTGCAATGACGTTTGTGTCCACGAATGGCGCTTGCGCACGAGCCCTCAATATCTTGCCGGGCAAACACTCAAACGCGACAAAGGCGTCTGCGCGATTTGTGGACTCGACACCCGGAAGGCTGAAGAGTGCATACGATTCTTTAGGCACCTTGTGTCGAACAAACACGAATGGTTCCGTGCGACCGGCCTTCCGCGGTCTATCGCCTTGCATGGTGCCAGTCTCGCGGAGGCTCACCACCTCCTGCCCGTCCACAAGGGTGGGGGCGAGTGCGGTCTCGACAACATGGTGACGTTGTGTTGGTGGTGTCATCGCAAGGTGCATCAAAAAGAGGAAGGAGAAACACGATGAGACTGGTACTTATCGAATGGGTTGATTCGGCAATCGCGCCACAGGGATGGGAGGTGGTTGCAGACATGAATGACTTCCCGGTGGTGGCAAAGTGCCAATCCGTGGGGTGGCTCATGAAGGACACGGAGAAATGTAAGGTTGTCGTACCTCACCTCAATGGCAAGGACCAGCCGGGGATCGCCTACCAATACTGCGGCTACGTAGTCATCCCCACGGTCGCAGTCACCCGAATCGTGGACCTCGTGGAGGTGAAGGGCGAACCCACGGAAGAGGAGGGCCCCAATGGCCGGATATGAGTGGGTTGGTAGGTTCGGGGCTGAGTTGCGGAACCTGACCCCGGAGGAGATGCGCGACCGTGAGGTTCAACAGATTTTGGAGTACCGCAAGCACGAGAAGGAAATCCGTGCAGAGCACGCGCGCGGCATGGCGTGCGCGAAGCGAGAGCCCACGGAAGAGGACGCCTAGTATCATGAACCCCATCCGCAAACTGCACAACGACGCCATGCGCCTCTATGACCAGTATTTTCAGGCGCAGGACATGGGGCGAATGGACATAGCGGGCTCGCTCCTGCGAGAGGCGTTCGAGATGGAGCGGGACGCCGCCGCCCTGACGGAGCCCAACTTTGACCTTGAGCCCACGCGCTCCGTCCTGCACCGTAGCGCCGCAACCCTGGCGCTGAACTGCGGCGACGTTGAGGAGGCAAAAAGACTCGCACAGATCGGGCTTTCTGGCAGGCCCCCACGCGAAATACTCCATGAACTGCGAGACGTGCTTGCGGACGCATGGAGCGCCACAGCATGACCCCCTTGCCCGCCACAACGAAAGAGAGGAGTAGCGCCATGCGTAGATTCGCCACGTTTGCCGATGTCCCAGGACTTCTCCCCTATCGGAAGCGCCCCGTAGTTATCCACGCAAAGCAAATCAACTATCCCTTCGAGGTCGTCACGCTGGAGGGCGTACACCACGGAGATACCGGTGACTACCTCATTCGCGGAGTCAAGGGGGAACTCTACGTCTGCAAACCTGACATTTTTGCGTTGACGTATGAGCCCGAGGCCCCCCGCGCATGACCCCCTTGCACCCGTACACCATCCTTCAGGGCGACGTTCTGGACGTGCTCTCCACGCTCCCGGACGAGAGCGTCAACTGCGTGGTCACGAGCCCGCCTTACTGGAACCTCAGAAATTATCAAATGGAAGGGCAATACGGCCTTGAGGCGACGCCCGCCGAGTACGTGGCGCGCATG